>JACCDX010882279.1_pt1 | contig 30948 bp, 29 predicted proteins | sample 7449681 | NCBI WGS metagenome assembly JACCDX01 (sample SAMN15323450, study PRJNA562643) | freshwater metagenome | isolation source: river surface water | place: USA:Blue River Watershed | collected 2017-08-18
AATGCCTGGCACGGTGAGAGAGGTTTCCGCCACGTTGGTCGCCAAAACAATTCTTCTGCCACCACCCAACTGAAAAACCCGTTCTTGCTCAGCCACTGATTGACGCGCAAACAGGCTCAAAACTTCAGGATGAAAACGCTGATTGAGAACGTGATCTTTGCGGATTGCCTCAGCACAATCGCGTATCTCCCTTTCCCCAGGCAAAAATACCAAAATATCCCCAGCTGACTGAGGCCCCTCTCGCCACAATTGGGCAATCGCTTCAAGCACTGCATCAGGGATTTCTGTGGCTTCTTTTTGCCCTGCCTTCAATAGAGGTTGATAGCGGACTTCTACTGGATAAAGACGACCACTGACCTCAATCACCGGTGCCAACTGATCTGCGTTGGCAAAATGCTTGGCAAAACGCTCTGCATCAATCGTGGCAGAAGTCACAATCAGTTTTAAATCAGGACGCTTGGGTAGTAATTGCCTTAAATAACCAAGCAAGAAATCAATATTTAGACTACGTTCATGGGCCTCATCGATAATGATGGTGTCATAAGCATTTAAAAGCGGGTCACGCTGAGTTTCAGCCAATAAAATCCCATCCGTCATCAACTTAACTGATGCTGTTGCACTGGTTTTATCGGCAAACCGCACCTGATATCCAACATCCTCCCCTAAAGGACTTCCTAATTCCTGAGCAATCCTTTTGGCAGTAGATGTGGCCGCGATGCGTCTTGGCTGGGTATGCCCAATGAGCTTTTGAGTGCCATTTGCACGGCCTCTTCCCATTGCCAGACAAATTTTGGGAAGCTGCGTGGTCTTGCCAGAACCCGTTTCTCCGCACACAATGACGACTTGGTTCTGCTCTAAAGCACGGGTGATTTTCTCCCGCTGCCCTGAGACAGGTAAGTTTTCGGGAAACTCAATTTTTAAAAGTTTGGTTATTTTTTCTGGTTGCACCCTATAATTTTCCACTATGCCTACAAATCAAGCTCAAAATAATTTTCCCTTCGTTGCCTGGCTACGCGACGTGGCCCCCTACATCCATAGTTTTAGGGGTAAAACCTTTGTCATCGGCTTTGCAGGTGAATTGGTTCAAAAAGGCGGTTTAGAAGCACTTATCCAGGATGTGGCGATGCTTCATGCCATGGGCATGCGAATTGTCTTGGTTCACGGTTCACGCCCCCAGGTTCAAGAGCAGCTTGATTTAAGAAAAGTTACCAGTCGCTATGGCACCGGTGCGATGAGTGGTTACCGAATCACAGACCCTGCAGCCCTTGAATGCGCCAAAGAGGCTTCGGGTGAGTTACGTCTTGATATTGAGGCAGCCTTCAGTCAAGGCTTACCCAACACTCCGATGGCTGGCTCACGAATTTCCGTGATCTCAGGTAATTTTATTATTGCCAGACCAGTGGGTATCGTCGACGGCGTTGATTTTATGCACACCGGACTTGTTAGAAAAGTAGATTCCGAGTCCATTGCTCACTCGCTTGCCAACAACAAGATTGTATTGATGTCGCCACTTGGTTTCTCACCCACAGGCCAAGCCTTCAATATTGCCTATGAAGATGTGGCGACTGCCACAGCCATGGCCGTGAAAGCTGACAAATTGATTTTCTTGACTGAGTACAACGGGATTACTGACTCAGCAGGTGAATTAATCAAAGAATTCTCCTTGCGCCAACTAGAAGATCACATTAGCAGCCTAACCTTGGCGGATGCTGACTTGAAGGTCTTACTACAAAACGCCATCAGAGCGATCAAATCTGGGGTGGGTCGCGTTCATTTATTGCCCCACGATCGCGATGGGGCTCTTTTGGAAGAATTATTCACTCACGATGGCATCAGTACCATGATTGCGGCTTCTGACATTGAACATCTGCGTGAAGCCAATTTGGATGATGTCGGGGGTATTTTGCAACTGATTGAACCTCTCGAGGATGAGGGTATATTGGTTGCCCGCGGACGTGATGTGATTGAACGTGATATCACGCATTTCTCGGTGATCGAACATGACCGTGTCTTGTTTGGTTGCGCTGCTCTATTCCCCTACTCTAACGGCGTGGGCGAACTGTCATGTTTGGCAGTCGATCCACAAGCTCAAGAATCTGGTGATGGTGAAAGACTTTTAAAACGTATTGAAGCCAGAGCCAAAGCAGCGGGACTTAAAAAGATTTTTGTATTAACCACACGCACTGAACACTGGTTCTTAAAGCGTGGCTTTATTCGTGCCAGTGTGGATGACCTTCCAGCAGAAAGAAAAGAACTCTATAACTGGGAGCGCAAATCCATGGTACTAATTAAGAATATTTAATAACCATATTTGATTGATTAAAGAGGTAAAGAATGGCACGCATGATTCATTGCATTAAATTAAACAAAGAAGCAGAAGGCTTAGACTTTGCTCCTTTACCTGGTGAACTTGGTAAAAAGATTTGGCAAGAAGTTTCCAAGGAAGCATGGGCTGGTTGGTTAAAGCAACAAACCATGTTGATCAATGAAAATCGTTTGAATATGGCTGATACTCGTGCTCGCCAATACCTTCTCAAGCAAGTAGAAAAGTATTTTTATGGTGATGGCGCTGATGCCGTTCAGGGTTATGTTCCTGAAAATAAATAAATCTAGGGGAATCTCCTCACAAAAAAGGATGCTCTAAGGCGTCCTTTTTTATTGAGTTTTGCAGGCTCAATAAGTCTGCCGTCTAACCCCACTTGACTCACCTATTAACAAAACATCAGCTTTTCTTCTGGCAAACAAGCCATTACAAATCACACCAGGGATTTGATTAATTTGAGACTCCAATCCAACTGGATCATTGATTTTTAAACCAGCGACGTCCAAAATCCAGGCTTGATTGTCTGTCACATAAACCTGCTCACTTCCCTTCACTTTTCTTAAGGTGACACTTCCCCCAAGCTTGATTAATTCGCGAGTCACTTGGGCTTGAGCCATGGGAATCACTTCAACAGGCAATGGAAATTGACCCATCATATCCACTTGCTTGCTGCCATCACAAATACATACAAAAGTCTTGGCCAATTGAGCCACAATTTTTTCTCGGGTCAAGGCACCACCTCCGCCTTTGAGCATGTGACCCTTTGGATCTATTTCATCTGCACCATCGACATACATGGGCAAACTTTCCACTGAATTACTATCTAAGACCTCAAACCCATGATTTTTCAAGCGGTCGGTACTGGCTTGAGAACTGGAAACCACTCCCGCAAAATGAGAACGATGGGGAGCAATCGCGTCAATGAATAGATTCGCGGTTGAACCTGTCCCAACACCCAAAATACCTCCTGGTGCCATATTTTTGAGAACTTCGTCTTTGGCTGCCTCTGCAACCAGTGCTTTTAATTGATCTTGAGTAAACATATATCGAGTTTTGATGATGAATTAATCTTAATTTACAGCATTCTTGAAGAAGCACTCTAAAATAAGAACCATGAGCACATTATTAGATCAACTAAAGCAACACACCATTGTGGTGGCAGACACAGGCGACTTTGAGCGCATGAAGGCCTTTCTACCCCAAGATGCCACCACCAATCCTTCCCTAATACTTAAAGCTGCCCAATTACCGAGCTATCAACCACTTATTCAATCTGTCAAAGCTAAGTCTCAAAATAAGTCTTCAGATCAGGTGATTGATGCCTTATTGGTTGCTTTTGGCATTGAAATCCTCAAAATTGTTCCCGGTCGTGTATCCACAGAAGTGGATGCAAGACTATCTTTTGATACCCAAGCCACAGTTCGTAAAGCCCGTGAAATCATCGAACTTTATGAGGCCATGGGCATTTCTAGAAAAAGAGTCCTCATTAAAATTGCCAGTACTTGGGAAGGTATTCAGGCGGCAAAAATTCTTCAATCTGAGGGGATTGCTTGCAATATGACTTTGCTCTTTAGCTTGGTTCAAGCTGCAGCATGTGCTGAAGTCAAAGCACAATTGATTTCTCCATTTGTTGGCAGGATTACCGATTGGCACAAAAAATTTCTTGGATCTCAATGGCAAGATGAAGTTCATGGTGGCGCCAATGACCCTGGCGTTGTTTCTGTAAAAAATATCTTTAACTATTACAAGAAATTTGATATTCAAACAGAAGTCATGGGAGCCAGCTTTAGAAATATTGGTCAGATCATTCATTTGGCTGGTTGCGATTTATTGACCATCAGCCCTGAGTTACTCACTGAGCTCCAAAACTCTTCTGCCGAAATAAAACCCGCTTTGCTGGCTGTGCAGGCAAAACAATTGGACATTCAACAAATTGACACCCATGAGTCTTCATTTAGATACCAACTCAATCAAGATGCCATGGCCACAGAAAAGTTATCAGAGGGTATTCGCCTGTTCTGCGCTGACATTGAAAAGCTTGAGGCTGTTCTCGCTCAATAGTCATAGCCCACTGTTCAGTAGACCATCACTGATCTTTAGCCTTTACTGTCTTTTAGCAAGGCGCTGACGCCTTGCTTCATAGAGGGCCACACCACTGGCCACCGAAACGTTTAAACTCTCCACGCCTCCTAGCATGGGGATTTTGACCAGCATGTCACAGGTTTCACGGGTCAGACGTCGCATACCCTCACCCTCAGCCCCCATCACCAAAGCAACGGGACCAGTTAAATCAGCGTCATATAAAGTCTTCTCGGTCTGATCATCCGTGCCAATGAGCCACACACCCGCCTCTTGAAGTTCACGCATGGTTCGCGCAAGATTGGTGACAGCAATCAATGGCATGGTCTCAGCTGCACCACTGGCGACTTTACTCACAGTAGCATTCAAATGAGCTGAGCGATCCTTAGGGACAATCACAGCATCGACTCCAGCACCATCGGCCACACGTAAACATGCACCCAGATTATGGGGATCAGTGACACCGTCCAAAATAAGCAAGAGCGCAGGACCCGTTAATGCATCTAACAACTCATCTAAAGTTTGAACTTTAGAAATACTGTCAGCAAAGGCCACCACACCTTGATGACGATCGTTACCCGCTAAGGTTCTTAGACGTTCAGTATCCGCTTGATGTAACCGTCTACCTAGAATAGGTTCTGCTGACTTAATAAAATCCTGCATTCTTCGATCACGTCTAGCTGGATCGACATACACAGTTCTGAGAGATTCGGGATCTTGACGCAAACGTGCAATCACTGCATGAAAGCCCAAAATCATTTGCTTGCCATCACCACCTTGCTTTGCTTCTCGGAAATGTTTGGATTGATTCTCTTTATCTGACATTAACGACGACCTTTACGTACACTTAATTCATGCCCTTTCGATTTGGCATTACTTGATTTTTTCGGTTTTTTACCTGCCTTCGCGGCCGCTGTTTTTTTGGCGCCTCGACCACTACCAGCACTGGATTTACTAGAGGCACCACCTAAGGCTGATGAGATAGTGGATCTTCGAGCCTCTTGATGAGCCCCCCCTCGAGCCAATGGTTTATTGGACGATTTTTTGGCAGTTGCTGAACTCTTTAATGATCGACCACTGCGATTGCTCTCATAGCTAAAGCGATCGCGCTCACTCACACCAATACCTGCTACGCCATTGCGATCGCCGTTGGCTTTAACCAAACTAAATTCGATGCGGCGCGCATCCAAATCCACACGACTGACTAACACATGAACCCGATCTGTCAAGCGATAACGAATGCCGGTTCTCTCTCCTCGTAATTCTTGACGTGCCTCATCATATTGGTAATAGTCACCGCCCAATTCACTGATGTGAATCATGCCTTCCACAAACAGGCTTTCAAGCTGAACAAACAAACCAAAAGTTGCCACACCCGTGATTGTTCCAGCGTACTCTTGACCCAAATGATCGCGCATGTAATAACACTTTAACCAAGCCTCCACATCCCTTGAAGCCTCATCTGCTCGTCTCTCATTAGAAGAACAATGAACGCCCAATTGAGCCCAAGCGGCCATGGCTGTTGAGGCTTCTTGCTTAGCCTTACCACCACGAGCAGTTTTAGCGGCCGGCCTTGCTTTGGCCTCTTCATGAGATTTCTTAGCATTGGCTGCATTGACGCGTCCCGGACCACTCTTTGGCATCGCCAAGTTCAACACTACATCCCCTGGAATCACTGGAGAATAAGTCTTCTTAGCCAAAATCGCTTTGATGGCACGATGCACCAATAAGTCTGGATAACGACGTATCGGACTTGTAAAGTGGGCATAGGCCTGATAAGCCAAGCCAAAATGACCATAGTTATCCGGCTGATAGACTGCTTGCTGCATCGATCGCAAAACCACCGACTGCAACATGCTGGCATCTGGTCGAGGCTTAATCTCTTCAATTAACTTGGCAAAGTCCTTGGGTCTTGGCTTTTCTGAACCCCCTAAATGTAAGCCTGCGGTTCGCAATACCTGCTTTAAGGTCATCAACTTTTCGGCCGAAGGTTCAGCATGCACGCGGAATAAAGAGGCATGACCATTCTTATCTAAAAAATCTGCGGCACATACGTTCGCAGCCAACATACACTCTTCAATCACTCGGTGCGCATCATTACGAACTCGAGGCTCGATGCGTTCAATTTTGCCCAGGGCATTGCTAATAATTTGGGTTTCAGTGGTCTCGAAATCGATCGCACCACGCTTGTCTCGCGCCGAACGCAATACTTTGTACAAACTGTATAAACGATCAAGGTTTTTCTTTAGATGCTTAAAACGAGCGGCTTCAGGACCATTGCTATTACTTAGAATCTCCCAAACCGTGTTGTAAGTAAAACGCTGGGCTGAATGCATCACGGCTGGATAAAACTGATAGGCTTGCACCTCACCGTCAACATCAATCACCGCATCACACACCATACACAAGCGATCTACTTCTGGTTTTAGAGAACACAAACCATTGGAAATTTTTTCTGGCAGCATCGGGATGACCCTGCGCGGAAAGTACACCGAAGTGGCTCGCGTGATGGCATCACTGTCCAAAGGATGGCCCGGTTTAACGTAATGAGATACATCAGCAATCGCCACAATTAAGCGCCAGGCTTTGGATTTTCCCCAAGCCACTGGCTCGCAATAGACCGCATCATCAAAGTCCCTTGCATCTTCTCCATCAATCGTGACCAATGGAATATCTCTTAAGTCAATCCGCCCTTCAAGATCTTCCTCGCGAATTTCCTCTGGTAAAGCCTCAGCTTCTTTCATGGCGGCTGGAGAAAATTGGTGGGGAACACCATATTTTCGAACCGCGATTTCAATCTCCATTCCTGGGTCATCAATCTCGCCCAAAACCTCAACAACTCGGCCCACGGCTTGACGATAACTATCTGGGTAATCGATGATTTCGACAGAAACCACCTGACCTAATTTGGCCGTACCCTGGCCTTTAGGCGGAATCAAAATATCATGACCAATGCGCTTGTCCTCAGGCGCACAAATCAAAACACCGTTTTCATTGAGCAAACGACCAATCACAAACTGATTGGCATGGAGAATCACTTCACTGATTTGTCCTTCAGGTCGACCCCGTCGATCAACACCTGAAACCTTAACAATGACCTTGTCGTGATGCATGACACGCGACATTTCGCGCTCATTTAAGAAGATATCTTCACCACCATCGTCCGGAATCACAAATCCAAAACCATCTCGGTGGCCCTGAACAGTTCCTTGCTTTTCAGGTAGTTTTCTCGCTTTTGCCTCTGATAAAACCAAGGTCTCTTTAGTGCTTTTTTTAGTCATACCCCATTGTCTTATAAGAATGTGTCATTACAAAATAATTTATCAAATGAAAAACGGCGCCCCGATTAAAAGGCGCCGTCTTAGGATTGAATGACCCAGAAAACGAGTTCTTAGCCTTCAAATGGGTGCTGCAAAAGAATGGTCTCATTGCGATCAGGGCCTGTAGATACCATGGCAATAGGAACGCAAGCCACTTCTTCAACCCTTTTGAGGTAAGTTTGAGCTGCCTTCGGCAATTGATCCCATTGTTGAATACCCACGGTGCTTTCTGACCAACCTGGGAAAGTTTCATAAATAGGCTGACAGCGAGCAACGGCATCAGAACCACGAGGCAATACATCGAGTGTTTTACCGTCTAAATGGTAGCCCACGCACAGACGGATTTCTTTCAATCCATCCAAAACATCCAATTTGGTCATGCAAAGACCCGTGACTCCACTGATCTGAATTGAACGCTTCAATGCCGCAGCGTCCAACCAACCGGTGCGCCGCGGGCGACCGGTCACCGAGCCAAACTCCTTACCAACCTCAGCCAGACGCAAACCTACCGGATCTTGCGCATTTGGGTTGGCATGGTCATACAATTCGCTAGGAAATGGACCAGAACCTACACGAGTGCAATAAGCCTTGGTAATACCAAGCACGTAATGAAGACTTCCAGGACCCACACCAGAACCCGCTGCAGCGTTGCCTGCAACGCAGTTAGATGAAGTCACAAATGGGTAAGTGCCATGATCAATATCTAACAATGCGCCTTGAGCACCCTCAAATAGGAGATTTTTACCTGCTTTTTGAACGGCATCCAAGTCACTGGAAACATCGGCTACCAATGGACGTAATTGATCCGCATAGCTCAACATGGTGTCCCGAACTTCTGCAAAATCTAAAGCGGGCGCATTGAAATATTGAGTCAAAACAAAGTTATGGTACTCAAGGTTTTCCTTGAGCTTTTCTGCAAAAGATTCAGGGAAGAACAAATCCTGAACACGAAGCGCACGACGCGCTACCTTGTCCTCATAGGCAGGACCAATGCCACGTCCGGTAGTGCCAATTTTTGCATTGCCACGCTTAGCCTCGCGAGCATGGTCAATCGCCACATGGTAAGGAAGAATTAAAGTGGTGGCTTCCGAAATCTTCAGACGAGAACGGACATCCACACCAGCCGCTTCCAACTCCCCAATTTCCTTAAAAAGTGCCTCTGGAGATAAAACCACGCCGTTGCCGATATAGCATGTCACCCCTGGACGCATGATGCCTGATGGAATTAAACGCAAAATGGTCTTTTGACCATTGATGATTAGGGTATGGCCCGCATTGTGACCCCCTTGAAAACGGACCACACCTTCAGCATGGTCAGTTAACCAATCAACAATCTTGCCCTTACCCTCGTCACCCCATTGAGTACCAATGACGACCACATTACGACCAGACTTACCACCAGATTTCTGTACAGACATATAAACCAGGAAAAAAATTAATTAGAAAAAGTGCAAACGAGCATTTTACGCTCTTGTCTTGATGACCCATGCACCTTTTTGATTGACTAGCTCACGATCGCAACGAAACTCGTCGCCATCCTGCTCGTGACCAGGCAATAATTGGATGACCACTTCACCATTGGCGCGCAACTGATCTATCTCTTTGGATAAACCAGCATCGTTAGACCATGGGGCCAAAATAGCTTTTTTTCTAGAATCTTTTTTAGAAATCCTAGCTAAGGTCATGATATCTAATGAAAATCCTGTCGCAGGGCGAGATCGACCGAAGGCCTTACCCACCATGTCATAACGACCACCCCGAGCAATCGCCCCCGGCAAACCTGCTACGTAAGCGGCAAACATCACCCCGCTGTGGTACTGGTATCCACGCAAATCAGAGAGATCTAAATTCAAATTAGGTGCATTTTTGAGTGCAGCTATGGCCTCACACAAACTCTTAAGCTGCTTCAAAGCCTCTTGAACCCCAGGACTGTTGGGCAAAGTCTGTGCAGCTAATGTCAAAACCTTCTGAGGCTGTCCACTTAGGACCGCCAAATTCAGAATAGCCTCTTTAATATCAACCGGCCAATCAGACAATAACTCTCTTAACCCAGGCAAATCCTTGGTTTGTAATGATGTGTATAAGGCTTCTAAGGCCTCACCTTCAGGTCTGAAATCACCCAAAATGGCTGTCAATAGACCCGCATGACTCATATCCAAAGTCACCTCACCCACTTCGGACAGGTGTAATACATCGTTGAGAAGCGTTTGAATCTCTAAATCTGCCTCCAAACCCTCATGACCATATATTTCAGCCCCTAATTGGAGTTGCTCTCTGGAACTTGAGCCCGCAGCAGCCAAAGTGTGAAGAATTGAGCCCGCATAACAAAGACGAGTTACACCTTGGCGATTGAGCAAATGAGCATCAATTCGGGCTACCTGAGGGGTCATATCAGCCCGAAGACCCAAGGTTCTGCCAGACATTTGGTCCACCAACTTAAAGGTCTTAAGATTTAAATCTTGGCCCGATCCTGTTAACAAAGAATCCAAGTACTCCAACATGGGTGGCATGACCAGCTCATAGCCGTAACACTGGAAACGATCCAACAAAATACGGCGCAACTCTTCAATCTTTCTGGCCTCAGAAGGCAGAACGTCAGCAATGTTTTCAGGCAATAACCAACGGTTCATTATTTCACCGCCGAAGGTGAAGGCACAGGAGTGCTTGTTGGACGGCTACCCTTCATGAATTTCAAAAATTCAGAACTAGGGTCCATGACCATTAAGTCTTGCTTGGTCTTAAAGCTGGCACGATAAGCTTCCAAGCTTCTGTAAAACTGAGCAAACTGGGGGTCGCGATTGAAAGCTTCACCGTATAAAGCCGTCGCTCTAGCATCACCCTGACCTTTGATCTTTTGCGCATCACGATAGGCTCTGGACAAAATGATGTCGCGCTGACGCTCTGCATCCGCACGAATCTTTTCAGATTCAGCAGCACCCGTCGAACGAAGTTCATTGGCCACACGCTTACGCTCAGCCTCCATACGTCGGAACACTGACTCACTGATTTCAGCCAACAAATCAATTCGCTTGAGTCTGACATCCACAATTTCAATACCGATATCAGCAGCTTCCTCAGCCACTTTCTTGCGGATATTCTGCATCACTTGTTCGCGCTGCTCAGAAATCAATTCACGCACAGTGCGCTTGGTGAATTCTTCATTGAGAGCAGATTTGACCAATTGATTCAAGCGGTCTTGTGCCAAGCGCTCATCACCTCTAAAACTGATGAAGAATTTACGAGGTTCAACGATGCGCCACTTCACATAAGAGTCCACCAAAAGGTTTTTCTTTTCAGCAGTAATAAAACGCTCAGCGTCTGGGGTATCAATCGTCAAGATACGGCGCTCAAAAAATTGCACACTCTGAAACGGTGGCGGTAATTTGAATTGCAAACCAGGTTCTTCAATCACTCGTTTTAATTCACCAAAGGCAAACACTGCGGCATATTGACGCTGGTCCACCACAAAGATCGTAGAAGACAAAAGGCCAATCAAAATAAAGAAGCCAGCAACAAGAGGGAAAATTCTATTCATCATAATTTCTTTCTCCTATCGCTCACGGCTACGCAAACCAGTTGTGTCTCTACGCTCTGGAACAGCGGCGGGATTCACAACAGGAGAGTTAGGAGTTGAGTTTGTCACTGGGGTGTTGGCCACAGTATTGGACGTTTGTACTGGAGCTGGAGTAGACCCAGGACCAACCTGCTGAATCAATTTATCCAATGGCAAGTAAAGCAAACTGCCACTTTGGGAGCGTTGATCCACCATCACCTTGGTGACGTTGTTATAAATCTCTTGCATTGCATCGATGTACATCCGCTCACGAGTCACTTGAGGTGCCTTGGCGTATTCAACTTGGATTAACTTAAATCGAGTGGCGTCACCTTCGGCTGTGGCAACCACCTTAGCCTTGTAACCCTCCGCTTCTTGCATCAAACGATCGGCCGCACCGCGAGCCTTCGGAATGATGTCGTTGGCATAGGCCTGGCCTTCATTCTTCAAACGCTCTCTGTCTTGACCCGCTTTCACAGCGTCATCAAAGGCTGCCTGAACTTGCTCAGGTGGCTGAACATTTTGTACGGTTACGCTGGTAATAAAAATACCAGCCTTGTAGCTATCTAAAATCTTTTGGATAGAAGAATTCAAATCAATCGCGAGCTTTTCGCGGTTTTCGTACAAGACGTTGTCCATCTTGCTTTTACCCACAATTTCACGAACAGCTGTTTCAGCCGCCTGAACAACGGAGGCATCAGGATCTTTGTTATTAAATAAATACTCTGAGGCATCTTTCAAACGATATTGAACCGCAAATTTCACATCGATGATGTTCTCATCCTCAGTCAACATAGAAGAATCTTTGAGGTTAGAAGCTTTGATGAGGTTCGCACGACCCACCTCCACTGAACGAATCGATGACAAATTCACAACCTCGTGCGTTTGAATTGGCCATGGCATGCGCCAGTTGATACCAGGACGAGTGGTGTAGCTGTACTTACCAAATTGCAAAACCACACCCGTTTGACCTTCTTGAATCATAAAAAAGCCACTGAAGACCCAAACAACCACCGCCACTAAAACAATCACACCAGCGCCAATACCTGGCTTAATGCCATCGCCACCTGTGCCACGGGATGATGGTGGTTGATTGTTACCATTACCACCACCACGCTTTCCCTTGAACAAATTGTTCAAGCGATTATTAAAGTCAGACCACAATTGATCTAAATCAGGAGGACCATCTTGCTTTTGAGGCTGACGAGGTCTCTCTTCCTGACGAGGAGGATTGGAATTGGCTTCATCACGACCACGATTCGGGTCTGATTGATGATTATTGCCCCAACCGGGATCATTAACCGAAAAAATACTGAGTAATTTACGCATCGTTGGGCGAATACAGTCCTGTACGAGTATGAAAAACATCCAATGATTCCCAGCGTTTTGCTGGGGCCTGTGAACCTAATTCTGCAACCGAAGGAACCTCGTCTACAGTCACCTTCATTCTATCAGTGTTCTTTGCAAATTCTGCCAATGTCTGACGCAACAAATCCAGACCAATACCTTCTTTGGCAGAAATATAAATCGCCGCCACCTTTCCATCACGGTCATAGCGCAAGACAGGACCTCTTTCCATTAATGCAGGAACCTGATCAATCTTATTAACCACAACTAATTGAGGGGTTTCATTCGCCCCAATTTCTTTGAGAACCTTGTCAACTTCAATCATTTGTTGCTCACGATCAAAGCTAGAAGCATCCACGACGTGCAAAAGAAGATCAGCTCTGACAGTCTCATCCAAAGTGGCTCTGAATGCTTCCACCAATTGATGAGGCAAATCACGAATAAAACCGACCGTATCAGAAATCACAGCATTTCCAATTTCAGGTAAGTAAACCCTTCTTGATGTGGTATCCAAGGTGGCAAACAACTGGTCTGCCGCATAAGTACCTGCCTTGGTCAAAGCATTGAATAAGGTCGATTTACCCGCATTGGTATACCCTACCAATGACACTGAAAATACGCCACCTTTTTCCCTGGAACGTCGCTGAGTAGCTTGTTGTTTTTGAAGCTTCTCAAGCTCGGCTTGCAAGCGCTTGGCTTTGTTTTCAAGCATCCTTCGGTCCAACTCCATTTGAGTTTCACCAGGACCGCCACGCATACCAATACCGCCCTTTTGACGCTCTAAGTGGCTCCAAGCCTTCACCAAACGAGATACTTGATAACGAACATTCGCTAACTGCACTTGAGTCTTACCCACATGACTTTTTGCTCTTTGAGCAAAAATATCTAGGATCAGTCCAGTGCGATCGATCACATGGCACTTTAAATGACGCTCTAAATTGCGTTGCTGGACAGGCGATAGGGCATGGTTAAAAATGGCCAACTCCACTTCATTGGCTTCCATTTGCTCACGCAATTCAGTGGCTTTACCAGAGCCCATGTAAAGAGCTGGGTCAGGTTTAGCGCGCTTCGCAATCATGGTCATGACTGGTTGAGAACCCGCGCTGGAGGCCAATAACCCCAATTCAGCCATACTGTCTGCGAAATCCGGTTTACCGCCTGGGTCAATGCCGATGAGGGCCGCTTTAACTGCTTGCATAGTTACTTATGCGCCAGTGGATCCCTCGTCCGCACGAAATTCAACAGCCCTGGCTGGCACCACAGTTGAAATGGCATGCTTGTAGACCATTTGAGTGACTGTATTGCGCAATAAAATCACGTATTGATCAAACGATTCGACGTTGCCCTGCAATTTGATACCGTTGACCAAATAAATAGATACGGGAATATGCTCTTTACGCAATGCATTCAAAAATGGATCTTGCAAAAGTTGGCCTTTATTGTTGTTACTGTTCATGCCTGCTCCTTCTTTCTTATTGGTTGTTTGGAGTTTTGCCTAAAATTTGTTTTACATCAGGAGTTTAACGAAGCTCACAGAATCTCGCATTTACTTCTTCTTTTTCTTACCTTTTTCCGAGTCGACAAAAGGGTTTTGCCCTGTTCTGAACTCCAACCTCAATGGAGTGCCCCGGAGCTTAAATGCTTCCCTAAAACGCCCTTCTAAATAACGACGATAGCTATCGGTCACACCGCTAAGGGCATTACCATGAATCACCACAATGGGAGGATTAGAACCGCCTTGATGGGCATAACGCATTTTAGGGCGAGACATACCCACGCGCTTGGGTTGCTGAAACTCGACGGCCTCTTCCAAAATACGTGTCAGCTTAGGAGTTGGCAGTTTAGACATCGCTGCCGCATAAGCAGCATCGACATCCTTGAACAATTCTTTGATACCAAAACCTTTGATGGCAGAAATTGGATGCACATTGGCAAAATCTAGGAATCGAAGTTTTCTCGCAATGTCCGTCCTGGCGCGCTCCTTTTGGTATTCATCCATGCCATCCCATTTATTGACAGCCAACACCAAAGCCCTACCAGCATCAACAATAAAACCGGCAATGTGAGCGTCTTGCTCTGATATATCTTGCTGAGCATCCAACATCAAAATCACAACATTCGCATCAGCAATGGCTTGCAAGGTTTTAACCACTGAAAACTTTTCAATGGCCTCAAATACTTTGCCACGTTTACGCAAACCAGCTGTGTCAATCATCACATATTGCTTGCCGTTTCGAGTGAATGGCACATCAATCGCATCACGAGTGGTTCCTGGCATATCAAAGGCAATCACGCGCTCTTCACCAATCAAGGTATTGATGAATGTTGATTTCCCCACATTGGGACGCCCCACCACTGCAATACGCACTGGTTTGTCAGCACCCAACTCTTCCTCAGGCTCATCCGGTAAATTTAAAGAATCCAGAGCTTCTTCAATCATGGAGCGAACCCCATCGCCATGAGCAGAAGAGATTGCAACGGGTTCACCAAGGCCAAGCTCATAGAAATCAGCTGTGACGGTTGCATGCGACATGCCTTCAGCTTTATTCACAGCCAAAATGACCGGGCGACCTGTTTTACGCAAGAAGTCGGCAATGACACGATCCTGAGGTGCCATGCCCAAACGGGCATCTACCAAGAAAATCACCACATCAGCTTCAACCACCGCTTGCTTGGTCTGCTTGGCCATTTCAGCCAAAATACCGGTTTTAGCAACTGGTTCAAAACCACCTGTATCAATGCAAATGAATTCACGGTCACCCACACGACCGTTGCCATAATGACGATCTCGAGTTAAACCTGAAAAGTCAGCCACCAAAGCATCACGCGAACGCGTGAGGCGATTGAATAAGGTGGATTTGCCAACGTTTGGTCGTCCGACAATGGCAATAACTGGTTTCATAAAATGTTAACTCTCTACCCTGTGCAAAGCCCATCTAAATGAGGGCTTCTCCATTTTTAATTCTTCTGATTCTTTTTAATAGGGTCTCTCAATGGCCATCAGTTCGGTCTGTAGGCAGACAAAGAGCCGCCACGAGTCTGAACAATTAATAAACCACCCGCCACAATTGGAGCTGCACCAATGGCACTACTATCAACCCTAACACGGGCAATTGCTTGACCGCTACTCTGCTCTAAAAAGTGCAAATATCCTTGCTTATCACCCATGACCAAGACGCGACCAACGGCCAACGGCTCCCCAACATCACGCCAAGTCATGCTTTCATTACGCCACACCTCAACTCCGTCAGCAGCACGATAAGCAACCACGTGAGACTTTTCATCAGCAGCAAAAACTAAATCTTGTGACTGAGCGGTCCCTGTATGGCTTGAAAAATCTTTCGCCCAAGTCAGGGTTCCTGCATTCAAATCACCACAAGCAATTCGTCCTTGGTAGGCTACAGCACACAAACGACGACCCAATAAAGTGGGTCTTGCAGAGACGTCTGTCATGCGCTCAATTTCAGAGAAGCCTTTGGGGTATGACAATGAGGCCTCCCACAATACGTTGCCACTTGATAAACCCATCACACCAATTTTTCCACCAGAGAATCCTGTGACAAAAGCATCTGCTGCCACAGGCACCATGGCAAAACTGGTGCGCAATGCCAGTGCTGTTTGTGGACGAACATAAGACCAACGACGTTTACCTGTCTTGGCATCTAATCCAATAAAGCGATTATCGATGGTGCGAATAACGGCCACACCACCCAAGACCAATGGTTCAGTCAAGACTTCGCCACCCACTTTTTCTTCCCACATTTTTTGACCATTTTGATCAAAAGCAAATACGCTGCCTTTGGTAGAGCCAACCACAACCACATTGCCATCACTACCAGGACCAGAAGAAATTTCAGAAGGCGCTTTCACCTCCCAAACTTTTTTACCAGTCAGTACTTCAATTTTAGAAACCAGGCCATTACCCGCTGAGGTATACAAATAATCGCCAGCTAACACTGGACGCATGACAAATGTATCTGATTTACCCACACTGGTAGACCATACAGAAGTCACTGAAATCTTTTCTTCCAATTTTGTTAAAGAGGCCGGTTCACGCTTTTTGGTGCTAGAGCAAGCCGCCAAAAAACTCAGGGCCAATAAAACTGTCGTAGCGCGAGAAAACAAGCGAGTCATCAACGTCCCCCTACAGCATCTAATTTAATTTTTAATAAACGTTTGGCTTCATCAGGAGCCTCAGGATTTTTTGCCAACTTATCCCAAGCCTGCTGATAAAACTGACGTGCCTCAAGAGTCTTTTGCTGCGCCAACTGGACATCACCACGACGCTCTAACATCAAAGGTACAAATGCATCAGAAACACTCGCTGTTGCAATTTTTTCAGCATCGTTAAATTTCGCCTGATCAATCAATAAGGAAACCAATCGCGTTCTGGCTAGGTCACGATGGGCATGAGACTTGGCATCCTCCATGGTCTTGCGAAGGTGTTTTTCAGCATTTGCCATATCGCCTGAGGCATTCGCCACCTGAGCCGCCACCAAACCGGCCATACCCGCATAACTGCTTGACCCATATTGCTCTTGAATATCATTCGCCGCCCTTAACACTCCTGGCACATCTTGCTTTTGCGCAGAGACCAATAAAGTGTCATACAACTTAGTTGCACCCAAAGCCACACGGTTTTGCCACCAATTCCAACCTGTAAAACTTAGATAGGCGATGAGGATGGCAATCAAAGCAGCGATTAACCATTTTCCGTATTGTTTCCACCAAGCTTTCAGCTCAGCCAGTTGTTCTTGTTCTTCTAAATTGAAATGCATAATTAATCTCGTCTGCTTTCTATCTGTTATCAGCTTGAAAATCCGCTGACTTAATCAGAGGTTTTAACCAATTGATTAATCACCTCATCTACCAAACTATCTAGCGCAACAGTGATTTGCTGACCATCACGACGCAAATCTTTTAATTGAGCCTGCCCTGCAGCTAACTCGTCAGGACCAATGATAATCGCATAAGCTGCACCACTGGCATCCGCTTTTTTCATCATGGACTTAAAGCTCGCAGCCATCCCATCCGCTGAACAATGCAAAATCACTTCGACACCCGCACTGCGAAGACGCTCAGCAACAATGAAAGCTGGTTCCAAGGTTTCACCAGCCTGATGCAAGATATAAATATCGCAAGCAGACTCCAAGTCGGTACCCAAGCCCTGCTCTTTCATTAATTCAATCACACGTTCCATGCCCATGGCCCAACCACAGGCTGGGGCAGGCTTTCCGCCCATTTGCTGAATCAATGGATCATAACGCCCACCGCCAGCCACAGTTCCTTGAGAACCCAATTGGGTGGTGACCCATTCAAATACAGTCAAGTTGTAATAATCCAGGCCACGAACTAGACGAGGGTTGATCTTAAATGGCAAATTATTGGCTTTGAGAAGGCGCTGAACCCCTTCGAAGTGTTTTAAGGATTCCTCACCCAAAAAACTCAATATTTGAGGAGCCGCTTGAACAATCGTTTGCATGGCAGGATTTTTACTATCCAAAATGCGCAAGGGATTGCTCATCAGACGTCGTTTAGCGTCTTCGTCTAAATCAGCCTCATGCTTTTTAAAATGAGCAATCAAGGCTTCACGATGAGCCGCACGTTCATTGGCTTGACCTAAAGAATTCAGCTCTAACTGAATCCCTGTCAATCCTAAGTCATCCCACAAGCGTTGGCACATGAGAATAATTTCAGCATCAATATCTGGACCTGCAAAACCTAGTGCTTCAATGCCTAACTGATGAAATTGACGGTAGCGCCCACGTTGAGGACGCTCATGACGGAACATCGGGCCGGTATACCAAAGGCGCTTTGGACCTTCGTATAAAAGATTGTGTTCAATCACTGCACGGACTGCCGCCGCTGTTCCCTCTGGGCGAAGCGTCAGCTGTTCACCATTCAAACTATCCTCAAAGGAATACATCTCTTTTTCAACGATATCGGTGACCTCACCAATACCTCTTTTAAACAAAGCTGTTTGTTCAACAATGGGCGTGCGAATTTGCTGATAACCGTAAGATCTCACCAAGCTTTGAATAGATTGCTCAAGGTGGGCCCACAGTGGCGCCTCTTGAGGCAGGAGATCATTCATGCCACGAACGCCGGTCAGTTTACTTAGTTTTTCTTGACTCATTTTTTACTCGTTCACCTTTACTATTTCATTCTGCACGGTATGTTGCTTTGACATACTCATCAACAATGCCTTGGAATTCTTGAGCAATATTGTCACCTCGAAGAGTCTTTACTTTGACACCATCCACAAATACTGGTGCCGCAGGCGACTCACCTGTTCCAGGTAAAGAAATACCAATATTGGCATGCTTACTCTCTCCAGGACCATTCACAATACATCCCATCACAGCCACATTCATTGACTCAACGCCTGGATGACTCTTTTTCCATATCGGCATTTGATGGCGTAAATAACTCTGGATTTGAGAGGCCAATTCTTGAAAATAAGTGCTTGTGGTTCTTCCGCATCCAGGACAGGCAATCACCATGGGAGTGAAATGACGCAGACCCATGGTTTGCAAAATCTCTTGGGCCACAATCACTTCGTTCTCTCGCGCAGCTCCTGGTTCTGGTGTCAAAGAAATTCGAATGGTGTCACCAATACCCTCTTGCAACAATACTGATAAGGCTGCTGTCGAGGCAACAATCCCTTTACTTCCCATCCCCGCCTCAGTCAAGCCCAAATGCAAGGGGTAGTCACAACGTTGAGCCAAGTCACGGTAGACAGAGATTAAATCTTGCACAGCACTCACCTTGCATGACAAAGTGATTTGATGACCAGGTAAACCCAATTCTTCTGCACGACTCGCAGACTGCATAGCTGATTGAATCAGAGCCTCTGCCATGACTTCACGCAATTCTTTAGGTTTTGCTAAAGCGGCATTTTGATCCAATAGTTTGGCCAAAAGGTCTTGATCAAGACTGCCCCAATTCACACCAATACGAATTGGTTTTTGATATTGGCAAGCCATCTCAATCATTTGTGAAAACTGCAAGTCACGCTTAGCGCCTTGTCCCACATTACCGGGATTGATGCGATATTTAGATAAAGCTTTGGCACAATCCGGGTACTCTTTTAAAAGCGTGTGGCCGTTGTAATGAAAATCCCCCACCAAAGGAACGTAAACTTCCATTTTGTCTAACTGCTCACGAATGGCTGGCACAGCGGCAGCTGCAGCAGGAGTATCCACAGTAATCCGGACCAACTCTGAACCTGCGCGAGCCAATTCTTTGACCTGAATTGCTGTCGAAATTGCATCTGCCGTATCTGTATTGGTCATCGATTGAACACGCACCGGAGCATCACCGCCCACAGTAACGCGATGACCTGACCACTCGACCACAGACTGGCGACTCTTGCGACGCTGAATGGTTGATGAAGTGGTTGCACTCATGAACGAGAGGCTCCTTTATCAAATTTCACCACTTGCATGCGTTGCTTGAGATTGGTGCGATCTTTCACATCTCCTGCCAACTGTCCGCAGGCTGCTGCAATGTCATCCCCACGTGTTTTACGCACCGTTGTGATGATGCCCGCATCCATCAAGCGTTTTGCAAAATCTTGAACACGGCCTGGACTGGATTTTTTTAAGCCAGAATCGGGGAATGGATTGAATGGAATTAAATTCAATTTACAAGGTATCTTTTTCAACAAATCTACCAACTCTTTTGCGTGCTGATCGGAATCATTCACGCCGTCCAACATGCAATATTCAAAAGTTAAAAAATCTCTGGGTGCGAACGGTAAATATCGCAGACACGCAACCATCAACTCCTTGAGTGGATATTTTTTATTGATCGGCACCAATTCATCTCTGAGGGCATCGTTGGGAGCGTGCAATGAAACGGCCAAAGCGACTGGTAAATCATTTGCCAAACGATCCATCATCGGTACCACTCCAGAAGTGGACAATGTCACTCGCCTTCTTGAAAGCCCATAAGCATTGTCACTGAGCATCAAACGCATGGCTCCAACCACAGGCTCATAATTGAGCAAAGGTTCACCCATGCCCATCATGACCACATTGGAAATCACACGACCCTCGTGCTCATTGAGCACAGTGCCATCGTAACCATCAATGCGCTTAATGGCTCCAGGTTCTTTGCGCAGAGTATGCTCAGCCATCCAAAGCTGGCCAATGATCTCGCCCAAAGTTAGATTTCTAGAAAATCCCTGTTTGCCTGTAGAGCAAAAGCTACAGTTCACAGCACAGCCTGCCTGAGACGAAATACACAAAGTACCTCGATCATCCTCTGGGATGTACACCATCTCAACAGCATTGCCATCAGCAACATCTAGAAGCCATTTGCGGGTTCCATCTGAAGCCTGTTGATCGCTGATAATGGGTAAAGCAGAAACGCAGGCTTTCTCAGCCAAGGTAGCGCGGAATGATTTAGCCAAATCACTCATCTGAGCGATGTCAGATTCTCCGCGCTGATGGACCCAGCGCATCAACTGTTTCGCACGAAACGGTTTCTCCTGAAGGGAGGCGATGTATTCGCCGAGTCCCTCAGGGTCAAAATTTAATAGGTTGATGCGTGAGTCAATCAAAGGATGTTTTTAACGTGAAAAAATTTCCATGCCCGAGAAGAAGAAAGCAACTTCCACAGCAGCTGTTTCAGGAGCATCTGAACCATGCACAGCATTGGCATCAATGCTGTCAGCAAAGTCAGCACGAATCGTGCCTTTGTCAGCTTTTTTAGGGTCAGTAGCACCCATCAACTCACGATTTTTAGCAATTGCGTTTTCACCTTGCAATGCTTGAATCATGACAGGACCTGAGATCATGAAATCAACCAAATCTTTGAAGAATGGACGCTCTTTGTGAACAGCATAGAACTGCTCAGCTTCTTGACGTGAAAGGTGAGCCATTTTGGCAGCAACCACTTTCAAGCCAGCAGCTTCAAAACGAGCGTAAATTTGACCAATAACGTTCTTAGCTACTGCATCAGGTTTGATAATAGAAAGGGTGCGCTCAATCGCCATGACAAAACTCCATTGTTTGATAGATTAAAAACCCCAAATTATACAGTGTTCAGACCATCTTTTTAAGGGTTTATACTGGTAAAAGCATTGATTTTTAAGGAAAAGTGCCCAAAGACAAGGGCTTAAAAATCTCCTTCTTATCAAAATATTCCAGAAAACACCCCTATTGAGCTATCAACAATCCATTTTGCCCTTGAAATTCATAAGAAATGTCTATACTTAATGCACGAGCCCAGTGGTGGGCGAGTCATGTTTGATACATAAAGGAGTCTCGATGAGCGATTTAAACACTTATGGTTTTGGAAATAGCGGCGCTACAACCAGCGTTCAGGTCCGCAACCGGGTGTTACGTAACACCTACGCCCTGTTGGCCTTGTCAATGGTACCTACAGTTTTAGGCGCTTGGATTGGTGTTGCAACAGGATTTTCACTATTTGCAGGCAGCCCGTTCATCGGTCTGATTGCATTTTTTGCGATTGCATTTGGTTTCTTCTGGGCCATTGAAAAGAACAAAGACTCGGGCTTAGGTGTTGTTTTATTGCTGGGCTTTACGTTTTTCATGGGCTTAATGCTCTCTCGCTTGCTGGGCTCAATTTTGGGGTTTAGCAATGGCGCCAGCTTAATCATGACTGCATTTGGCGGTACCGCTGTGATTTTTGCGGGCATGGCAAGCTTAGCGGGTAGCGTGAAGAAAGACCTTTCACAAGGTTTAGGCAAATGGTTATTCGCCGGCGTAATTCTGTTGATTTTGGCTTCGATTGCAAACATCTGGTTACAGATGCCTGCTTTGATGCTGACAATCAGCGTGGTTGCGATTGCAATTTTTTCTGCCTTCATTTTGGTAGACGTGCAACGCGTGATCAATGGTGGCGAAACAAATTATGTCATCGCTACTTTGAGCATCTATCTAAGCGTTTACAACGTGTTTAGCAACTTGCTTGCTTTACTAGGTATTTTTGGTGGAGACAGAGAGTAATACTCTCAGCAGATGGAAAAGGCCAGCATTGCTGGCCTTTTTTATTTACGATTCATTTTCACAACAAATGGGACTGACTCTCTATCTCTCAAACACCGCCATTGATTCGATGTGCGAAGTATGAGGAAACATATTAACAACCCCTGCAGACTTTAAGCGATAACCAGCTTGACCAACCAAGATTCCAACATCTCTGGCCAACGTGGCTGGATTGCAAGATACATAAACAATTCGCTTGGGTAAATAATTTTGATCTATTGGGTCTTTCGACTGAGCCAACTCTGATAAAGCAATCGATAAAGCCATGGCCCCATCTCTTGGGGGATCAATCAACCATTTGTCTGCAGCCCCCCAAGACCGTATGATTTGAGGGCTTGCCTCGAATAGATTGGCACAGGCAAAACTCACTCGATGCTCTAATTGGTTATGTTTTGCATTATCCAAAGCTCTTTGAGTGAGAGACTCACTGCCCTCTACGCCAAATACGCTCGATGCCAAGCGGGCCATGGGCAGAGTAAAGTTGCCAATCCCACAAAATAAATCAATCACACGCTCATTGGATTGAAGTTCCAAAAGTCTAATCGCTCGCCCAACCAACACTTGATTAACTTGATGATTGACCTGTGTAAAGTCTGTTGGCTTAAAAGGCATCTCAATACCAAATTCAGGCAATCGATAGCACAAAAAACTATTTACAGGGTTAAATGGCTTTGCACTATCAAGACCAGCTGATTGCAGCCATAAATCCACTCCATGAATCTCAGAAAAATTTTTCAGCAGGCTTTCATCATGAGATGACAAGGGTTCTAAATGACGCAACACAAAAACTGTTCGCAATGCCCCCTCTTGGTCACCCTCACCAATCGCGAACTCCAATTGCGCCATTTTTCCAGGAATAGATAACTGAGCAATCAATTCACGCCACATTGGCAACAACTCAGACACATGAGGCGGCAAAATGTCACAAGAAAGCATGTCGGTGATTCGACTGCCCTTCTTTTGGTGAAAACCGACTAAGACACGACCCTTGGGTATTTTGAAAATGGAGAGTCGTCCTCGATATCGATATCCCCAACTGGGTCCTGCAATCGGTCGCAAGAGCACCTCAGGACGAACGCGGCCTAAGTATTTCAAATTATCTTCTAGCACCCTTTGCTTCATCGCCAATTGAGCTCTGGCATCCAAATGTTGCATGGAACAACCACCACACTCTTGAAATGAAGGGCACTTAGGAGAGATTCGACTTGAAGAAGATCGATATATTTGCTTGAGTTTAGCCAACTCAAATTTACTTTTTATCTTGTAAGACTCAAACTCAACATCTTCACCGGGTAAGGCACCATCGATAAAAACCACTTTACCTGGAATGCCTTGCTCATCCAAAGGACGAGCAACCCCTTGGGCTTCAAGATTGAGAGATTCAACAAGAACTCGTGTCACAGCAAGTCTTTAGGATCAGTGGAAAAAAGATTTAAGTACTCTTGCCAAAAGGCTCCTGATGGAATTTTGGATTCTTTCAGAAGTTCATCTTTAACAAACTGAATCTCCTCTTGATATTCCTCAGGAGAAACGCCACCACGCATTCTTTGGAAACGACAATAAACCAAATAGGTATTGACCACATCTGTCTCGCAATAATCGCGAATCTCTTTGATTTTGCCCTCTAAATAACCTTGCCATACTTGACCGCCATCCATGCCCATTTTTCCAGGAAAGCCGCATAACTTAGCCATGGCATCCAAAGGCGCATTCGCGCGACCAGAAAATTTTGCCAATAAATCCATCAAATCAATATGACGCATGTGATAGCGACTGATGTAGTTATTCCACTTAAAGTCTCGACTATCACTATCACCGCTCTCACCCATTTCCCAGTATCGCGATGAAATCACTCCATTGAGCAAAGCTCGATAGTGCAATACAGGCAGATCAAAACCACTGCCGTTCCAAGAGACCAACTGAGGCGTGTACTTTTCAATCAAATCAAAAAAAGCCTGAATGATTTCTTTTTCTGAACTATGACCATCACCCAAGCTGCCGACCTTGAATTGAGGAGAACCATCTTTCGTGGTGCGACGAATCACACAGGATATCGCCACCACCTTTTGTAAATGCAAAGGCATGAATTCACTGCCGGTTTTCTCCTTGCGTTCAGCCATGGCTTTTGTCACGACGTCAAAATCACTGACTGAATCAGGAATATTTTCCAAGCGCCGAATGCCTGCTGCATCCGGAATGGTTTCAATATCAAAAACTAATACACCTGCCATGAATGACCTTTTCAAATGGAATTAATCATCTAAAACAGAGTCTTTGTCTAAACCATGACTCTGAAGATGCTTCTTTAACTTCAATAAAGCTTCTTGCTGGATCTGACGCACGCGTTCTTTAGAAAGCTTCAGTTCATTTGCAACAGACTCTAGGGTTGCAGGCTCTTGATTATCCAATCCATAACGTCGCAAAATAACCAAACGCTGATCGTCTTTTAGATTGTTTAACCAAGCGCGTAACATTTCTTCTAACTGCGATTTTTCAACCTCTTGATCTGGTCCGGCACTGCGTTGATCAGAGATCAAATCTAACAAACTGGAGCCTGGATCTAAATCTCTAGGTGCATCCAAAGATGTGCTGTGTTCGGCCATGGCCAAAATATCTGCAACATCCTCCAAAGATTTGCCTGTCAAACTAGCAATGTCTTCCATGTCGGGCAATCGTCCAACGGATGCCAATGTTTGCTCAAGAAAACGACGAGCCCTTAAGACTTGATTGATTTCTCGAATCACGTGAACAGGTAAACGGACCGTTCTTACCTGATCCATTAAACCTTTCTCAATACTTTGGCGAATCCACCAGGTGGCATAGGTTGAAAAACGAAAACCTCGACTAGGTTCAAACTTATCCAAAGCATGCATGAGACCTAAATTACCTTCTTCAATCAAATCAGGAAGTGGCAGGCCACGATTCATATAAGTTTTAGCAATGCTCACAACCAAGCGTAAGTTGTGCTCAATCATCGCTTGCCTTGCAGCAAAGTCACCATTTTTGGCTTGAGTGGCCACGCTTAACTCTTGATCCGGCGTAAATAAGGGTTTGCTGGCAATTTGCTGCAAATAACGTTGCACCAAATCCGCTGTCAATTCTGCAGCAAGCACATCCCTTAATTCTTGAGCATCTAATTCTTGATCTTCATAATCATTCAGATCAGAAAAGTCCTTAGATGAGGGATGATCTGAATCGAATGATTGACTCATGATCAAGGTAAGAATGACATTGGATCAACTGGCTTACCGTTTTTACGAACTTCAAAATGCAGTTTGACTCGATCTGAATCGGTATTGCCCATTTCAGCAATTTTCTGAGACTTCTTCACCAAATCACCCTCCTTGACCAGCAGAGTTCGATTGTGCGCATAAGCTGTGAGATAAGTATTGTCATGTTTAACAATCACTAGATTGCCGTAGCCTCGTAAGCTATTGCCTGCATAAACAACTTTTCCATCAGCTGCTGCTTGAATGGGGTCTCCTGCTTTGCCACCGATGCCAATGCCCTTGTTCTTCCCTTCATCAAAGCGGTCGACCACCTCACCTTTTGATGGCCAAGACAAACGAATACCGGCATCATTTGAGAGCGCATCATTGGTTTGCTTATCTGCTTTTGTATCAACTTTGGTTTCGACTTTAGATTCAGCCTTGGTATCTAACTTAGAGTCTGACTTCATCGATTTTGTATCTGGCTTGGCGAGATCTTTACTCGCAACAGGCTTATCTTGTTTAACCTCCATGCGAGAGGCCGTCGATTTGCTAGATTTTGGAGGCACCACACGAATCACTTGATCAACTTCAATGAGGTTTACATCTGAGATATTGTTCCACTCAGCAATGTCACGATGAGACTGACCATGATCCAATGCAATTCTTAATAAGGTGTCACCACGCTTGATGCGATAGTGGCCTGCTGGAACAGGCTCAAGACTTTTACCGCTAGAACGATCAACCACAGGTGCGGGCGTTGAGCGCGTGGCACACCCTGACTGCAAAACCACAGTCAAGGATGTTAAAGCGATCACCAAAATACGAAATAAAGTCATAAGCTCACTAACAATTAACTACACAGTACCCGATTGTAAAGGCACAAAAAATACTTCTTCAAGAACCGTTCTTTGGTAACGCTGAGAGCTCACGCGCTCAACCACGACCAACTGTTGCTCTTCTTCGTTTTTGGCCACTGGAGCCACCAAACGACCCCCAATGGCCAACTGATCTAATAAAGCATCAGGAATACCCAATCCAGCAGCCGCCAAAATGATTCCATCAAATGGAGCTGCCTGTGGCAAACCACGAATCCCATCCCCATAGACCAAGCGCAAATTAGGAATACGAAAAGGTCTTAACTTGGCGCGCGCCTGTTCATGCAAGGGCTTGATTCGCTCGATTGAATAAACTTCTTCTGCCACCAAACTCAAAATGGCCGCTTGATAACCACAGCCGGTCCCAATTTCCAGAACCTTACCTAGTTCCTTTTTGGGCTTAAAGAGTAATTCCACCATTCTAGCCACGACGGATGGCTTTGAAATCGTCTGCTGATGACCAATTGGCAAAGCAGAATCTTCATAAGCACGGCCATCCAAAGCTTGATCAATGAAGGCATGCCGTGGAACCGTGGCTATCGCCTCCAGAACCTGTCGATGACGCACACCACTGAGGGCAACCTTTTCAGCCAACTGAAGACGAGCTTTATCGTGTAGAGGATCTTTTTTTACCACTGGCGACCTATCTTTTAATTTTTATTCCACTGCGATTGAATCATGCGCTGCCGAGTTTGCGCATTCGACAAATCAAGTTGCAATGGTGTAATGGAAACTTGACCATTGGCAATTGCATGGAAATCAGTGCCCTCACTGGCGTCCCGAGCATCTCCAGGAGGACCAATCCAATAGATGGGCTCACCTCTTGGATTTTGTTGCATGATCACATTCTGCGAATGATGGCGATTGCCCAAACGTGTGACACGCCAAGACTTCAGAGATTCATAGGGCAAATTAGGAATGTTGACATTCAGTAAAGTGGGTTTGCCTGAGTGACTGCCTTGACCGTCAACTGGACAATTGATTTGCTGTAACACAATATCTTTGGCAATTTGAGCAGCATCCTCTAAGCGCGCCCAACCTTTGGCCACTTGAGAAAATGCAATCGCTGGAATGCCAAACATGACTCCCTCAATTGCAGCTGCAACAGTGCCAGAGTAAAGAACATCTTCCCCCATGTTTTCGCCTTGATTAATGCCTGAAACGACCAAGTCAGGCTTTGAATCCAATAAACCAGTCAAAGCGATGTGAACACAATCAGTGGGCGTGCCGTTCACATAAAGAAAATTATCTCTCTCACTGCCTACCATTCGATTAACCGTTAACGGACGTGAAAGAGTCAAAGAGTTTGAAGCACCACTGTGGTTTTGTTCAGGCGCAATCACCGTCACTTGACCTAGCGGGCGCAAGGCATTGACCAAGGCCAAAAGACCCGGAGCCAAATATCCATCATCGTTTGCAATCAGTATGTGCATGAAATCCTAAGTTAACTAACGGAGCGACGATCCATCATCGCTCTGGCCAAAGTACTGGCATCGACATATTCCAATTCACCGCCCACCGGCACACCTCTGGCAATCCGGGAAACTTTAATGCCACGTACCTTCATGATTTCACCAATATAGTGTGCAGTGGCCTCACCCTCACTCGTAAAGTTGGTGGCTAAGACCACTTCTTTGACAGGTTGAGCACTTTTTTCCACTCTCTCAATCAAACGATCTAAATGAATCTCTGAAGGGCCTAAACCATCTAAGGGTGATAAACGCCCCATCAAGACAAAATAAAGTCCACGATAAGTCAAAGTTTGCTCAACCATCAATTGATCTGCTGGGGTCTCCACCACACACAAAATACTGGGGTCACGACGATCATCTGCGCAAGTTGTACAAATGTCTAATTCTGAAAAAGTGTTACACATCGAACAATGATGAATGTGATTCACTGCATCTAGTAAGCTTTGCCCTAAAACGGCCGCACCATTGCGATCATGTTGCAATAAGTGAAAAGCCATGCGTTGCGCAGACTTAGGACCAACCCCTGGTAGAGCACGCAGAGCCTGAATCATTCGCTGCAAGGCGTCTTGATCAGGGTCAACAATCCGGTTATCTGACATGAGAGTGAGTGCAATCCATCAATGATGATTTAAAACGGCAATTTAAATCCAGGAGGCATCGGCATACCTGCTGTAGCACCAGACATTTTTTTGTTCGAAACATCTTCTACTTGACGATGAGCGTCAGCATAAGCAGTCACCAATAAATCTTCCAACATCTCCCTGTCGTCCATAGCGGCATCTGCAATTTCAACTCTCTTAACCACGTGTTTACCTGTCAAAGTAATTTTGACTGAACCACCCGCCGCCTGACCAACCACTTCAAGTGCCTCCAACTCGGCTTGAGCGCGTTTCATGTTCTCTTGCATTTGCTGAGCTTGCTTCATTAAGCCCGCGATATTGCCCTTCATCATTTCTTATTTCCTCAATTCAACGGTTAATTGATACACGACCCATTATTGAATGGGTCGAATACTGCCAGGGACCACAGTGGCACCGAATTCAGCTTGTAGCGTTTTAACAAAATCATCATTGGCCACAGTTTCCTCGGCAGACTCTTGTTTTTCTTGTTTGATTTTGGCTTCAACTGCCGCAATCGACTGATTGGCTTTGCCAGTTTCAATGGTCAAGGTCACAGTTTTACCCAAATATGTCGATAGCGCTTGTTCTAAACGAATCACATTATCTTTGGTCGCCAATTGAGGCATCCCAACAATAACGCTTGCTTTGACTGCATCTCCGGCTTCTTGCCAATGCTGCAATTCAGTTTGAAATGCTAATTGTTGCAACAAGCCTCTCACAGGAAGTGCTTTCATCCAAGATTGCCAATCTGGGTCATCCGCGTTGTAGGTCACTGCGGAAGACTTTGCAACCTGGGGAGAGTTTTGCTGAATACTGCCCTGCGTATTGGTCATTGGACGATCGCTGGCACTTGGGGCAGCCGCTTTCATAGCGGAACTTGACGCGACCGGTGCATTTCCTCGACCAGGTCCTGCTGACTTTGGGGCTAAATCACCTGGCTTGAAGGCCAGCATTCTGAGTAACGCCATCGTAAAACCAGTTTGCTCATCCGGCGCCAAAGATAAATCTGGGCGGCTGGTAATTGCAATTTGATAGTACAACTGGATATCTTCTTTACTGAATTGCGTAGCCAGGCGCTTCACTTCTGCAGCCTCTGGCCAATCGTCCAATACTGCTGAAGGAACCGTTTGAGCCAAAGCAATTTTTTGCAATAAAGAAGCCAAATCTTGCAACGCAAGAGAGAATGACAAACTTCTCGCAGCCATCTCATCGGCAATTTTTACTAAAGAGGCGCCGTCTGCGGTTCGCAACGCATCCAAGACTTGAATTAAATACGTTTCATCTAAAGTGCCCAACATGGATCGAACCGCCGCTTCCGTCACAGGACCAGCAGCATAGGCAATGGCCTGATCAGTCAAAGACAAGGCATCACGCATGGAACCTTGGGCTGCCTTAGCCAGGATACGCAAGGCGCCAATTTCAGCACTGACACTCTCTGCAGCCAACACCTTTTGTAAATGCTCAACAATCGCAGGAACGGGCATTTGTTTGAGATTGAACTGCAAACATCGAGATAAAACAGTGACCGGAATCTTTTGTGGATCTGTCGTTGCCAAAATGAATTTCACATGAGGCGGTGGCTCCTCTAGAGTCTTGAGCATGGCATTGAATGCATGCCCCGTCAGCATGTGCACCTCGTCAATCATGTACACCTTGAATCGGGCGCTACTTGGTGCATACATGGCTTTTTCAAGTAATTGCGCCATGTCTTCAACACCACGGTTGCTAGCAGCATCCATTTCGATGTAATCCACATATCGACCAGCATCAATTTCTGTACATGCAGGACATTGTCCGCATGGTTGCGAGGTCATCTGTCCCTGACCGTCCACTCCAGTGCAATTAAGGGCTTTGGCCAGGATGCGGGAAATCGTGGTTTTACCAACACCTCGAGTCCCAGTAAAGAGCCAAGCGTGGTGTAAACGCTGTTGATCCAAGGCGTGTGTCAACGCTTTGACCACATGTTCCTGGCCAACTAAAGTTGAAAAATCTCTCGGGCGCCACTTTCTGGCCAATGCTAAAGCTGTCATATTGTCATTCTACAAGTAGAAGGCAGTAGAATGTCAGAGGACGGGCCTCCTCGCATGGTGGCTTGGTAACCTGGTCAGGTCGGGAACGGAGCAGCCAAACC
>JACCDX010778601.1_pt1 | contig 30939 bp, 9 predicted proteins | sample 7449681 | NCBI WGS metagenome assembly JACCDX01 (sample SAMN15323450, study PRJNA562643) | freshwater metagenome | isolation source: river surface water | place: USA:Blue River Watershed | collected 2017-08-18
CCGCTGTCGAGCAAGCCGTTGAGGGTTCGGCTGACGTGATCGTGGCTCAGGCTGCTGGCGCTGCCACTTCGGGCGCTGCCGCTGGTGGTGCTGCTGCTGGTATCTCCACGACTGCCTTGGTTGTGGCCGGTGTGGCAGTTGCTGCTGCGGCCTCCTCTTCTTCCTCTTCTTCCTCTCCCGCTGTCACACCGACATCGGCTCCCACCTCCGCACCGACTGCGGCGCCTACAGCGGCTCCCCAATCGTTGAACCTGACCCTTGGGGTTGATAACCTGACCGGCAGCACTGGCGATGACGTGTTCATGGCCAACGTGGCTGGCACCGCAGGTGATGCGGAAACCATGACCGCTCTGGACGCTGTGGATGGTGGCGCGGGCAATGACACGCTGACCTACGTGACTGTGGGCGGCACAGCCCTTCCTGCTGCTTCGATCACCAGCATCGAGACACTGAATTTCATTGGTGACGGCGCGGCCACAATCGATGTGTCCAAGGCTGCATCCACATTCAACCTCTTGACCGCAAAAGCCGACGGCGCCTACGACATCGACTCCAAGTCCAATGTGAAGTCGATCAGCATCAATAACATCTCTGGGAACAAAGCAGTGGCCATTGATGATGCGGGTACCGCCTTGACAACTGCAGATGCGTTGACAACCGTCAGCATCAAAAACACCGGCTCGGGAGCCATCACAATCGGTGCAACAAACGCAGTCGACACACTGACATCTCTCTCGCTTGACGGAACCTCAGGCAACGCCACCGTGACTGCGACTGCTGGTACACGCGCGCTCAACCTGAGCTTGGCAGGTGTGACAGGTGGCACGATCACTGACGGCGAGGCCACAAGCCTGAACGTGACAACTTCGGGTACAGCCACTTCGGGCGTGACCTTGGCCGCCGCAAAGGCCACAGCTGTGTCGATCGATGCCGCTTCGAAAACCACCATCGCCGATGTCACCATCGCCGCTGCTACCTCGCTCACCACCAAGGGTGCTGGTGCCGTGACGGTGACCGCAACAACGACAGTCACAGCCCTCTCGAGCGTGGATTCTTCGGCCAGCACAGGTGGCTTGACCATTGGTGCGGCGTTGGGCACGGGCGTAACCTTCACTGGCGGCGCTGGCAAGGACAGCATCAAAACGGGCGGTACGACCAAAGCCATCAACATGGGCGGCGGAGACGATACAGTAACCTTGGTCAACATTTCCGCAGTTGGCGGCGGCTCGCTCGAAGGTGGCGATGGCGCAGACACGCTCAACTTCGATACGTTCGCCAAAGCCGTTACAGCCACAGCCAGCACGACCTTTGCAGGAACCGTCAGTGGATTTGAACGCGTTGAACTCAGCGGCGCGAACGGCGCAGCAGCAGCAGCGATCAACCTCGACAACCTCGACGCCATCAACTATGTCATCTACTCTGCCACCAACACAGAGACTTCGACACTGAGCAACATGGGCGACAACGGCACGCTGGTCTTTAAAGCTAGCCAGACTGCCAATAAGGCCGCCACTGTTTCCATGAAAAACAACACTGCCGCGGATGTGTTCAACATCGCCGTGCAAAAAGATGCCGCTTTGGCCACGACGGAGGTTGTGGTTGCCAATGTGGAGACCATCAACCTAGCCCTGACAGAAACCGATGTGGCCGCCGATGGCTTGGCCGGAACCGTTAACCACGCAATGACAGTGACGCTGGCTGACGCCACTAGCCTCGTTGGTACCGGCAATGCAGGCGCGACGCTTGGCACCATCACCGGCACCAAGCTGACCAACATCGACTTCAGCGGTGTGACAACAACGGGTACGACCGTCTCTTTCACCACGGATGCTCTGGCCTCCGCCGCCACCATCAAGGGCAGCGCAGGTGCCAACACCATCGTGGCTAGCGCTGCTACCAAAGCCGTTACCTACACGGGTGGCGACAAGGTTGATACCGTGACCATCACGAACGGAAAAGATAACGTTGCCAATTTGGGCGGCGGCAACGATTCCTACACGGGCGGTGACGGCAATGAAACCATCAACGCTGGCGCTGGAAACGATACGATCGCTGCTGGCAAGGGCGCTGATGTCATCACCGGTGGCGCAGGTAACGACACCATCACCATCGTTGTGAACTCTAACAAGGGTACGTACGCGACCATCACGGACGCCTCTGCAGGTGATGTGATTAACTTCGCCGATAAAGGTACGGAGACTTTTGCCTCGACAAAGATCAGCCTCGCTGCCACGGCAACTTTCTCTGATTACTTGGACGAAGCCGCCAAGGGCGACGGCAGCACCAACGCCGCAGTCAGCTGGTTCCAATTTGGTGGTGACACCTACGTGGTGGTTGACAACACGGCCGGCGCAACCTACACCGCCGCAACCGACATGCTCGTCAAACTCAGCGGTATCGTTGAATTGAAGAATTCCACGATCGGTGACCACATCCTGACGATCGTTTAATTTATAAAACTTAAGAACCCCGCCTCGGCGGGGTTTTTTTATGGAAGAAGGAAAAGAAAATGTCTGACTGGACTTCAGGTTATGTTGCTGATATTGGATACACCTATGGCTATTATGGTGAACTTAATCCGTTAAAAGTCAAATTGGCTTTTTTAAATGCCGGTCTCGTCTGCCCGGACATCGGCACAGCTTGCGAACTTGGGTTTGGGCAAGGCATTTCCACCAATTTCCATGCAGCAGGCTCATTGGTGAATTGGTATGGGACGGACTTTAACCCCTCGCAAGCTGGGTTTGCAGCAGAGCTCGCCAACAAGGCGAATTCTGGGGCTCAGTTATTTGATGATTCATTCGAAGAATTTCTTCAACGAGACATACCCGAATTTGATTACATCGGATTACACGGCATTTGGTCATGGATATCCGATGAAAATCGCAAGCTCATCGTTGAGTTCGTCAAGAAAAAGCTAAAAGTTGGTGGAGTGTTATATATCAGCTACAACACCTTGCCTGGATTAGGCTCATTCGCACCGATGCGCCATTTGATGACGCTCCATGCGCAAGTCTTGGGATCAGATGGAGCCGGCATTGTTCAACGAATCAATGGCGCCATTGAATTCACGGAGAAGCTTTTAAAAGTAGATCCTGCTTATTTGCGTGTCAATCCACAGATTACGGAACGCTTTGAGCATCTGAAAAAGCAGAATCGACAATATCTTGCACACGAATACTTCAATGAAGACTGGGAGCCCATGCACTTTGCAGAAGTCAGCAAATGGCTTGCCCCAGCAAAACTCGAGTACGCCTGTTCTGCGAACACATTGGATTCAGTCGCAGGTGTTCATCTCACCAACGACCAGCGAGAATTTCTGAACGAAATCAGAGATACGACCTTCCGCGAAAGCACAAGGGATTTCTTAGTCAGTCAGCAATTTCGAAAAGACTACTGGGTCAAAGGTGCTAGGCGCTTGAATCAGATTGCAGTGATGGAGAGCGCCAGAACGGTACGTTTCTTATTGCTGACACAAGCCAGTCGCATCAAGCTCACCGTTAAAACGAATATGGGTGAAGTGCAACTTGCGGAAAAAATTTATCAGCCACTCATTGATCTTATGGCTGACTTTAGAATCCGCACATTTGAGGAAATCGAAAAACAATTAACGCCCCAGGGAATCAATCTTCGTCAGGTTTTCGAAGCGCTCTTGGTTCTTGTATCGCTAGGCCACTGCAGTCTTGCGCAAGACGAAGCTGTGGCCACAAAATGCGCCAAGTCTACCCGCGCCTTGAATCAGCACCTGCTCATGCTCGCTCGCTTTTCGGGGGATATTTCATTCTTGGCCAGCCCCGTCACCGGAGGCGGACACATGATTCCGCGATTCCAGCAGCTTTTCTTGTTGGCAAAGAGTATTGGATTGAAGACTTCAGCTCAGTGGGCTGAATTTACCTGGTCCATGCTAAAGGCTCAAGGCCAGTCCTTGTTAAAGCAGGGGCAACCACTCACAACCGAAGCAGAAAATCTGGCCGAGCTGACACGGCAAGCAGAAGAGTTTGAAAAGGATCAGCTGCCGATACTCAAAGCATTGCAGATTGCCTAAGCCCAAAACTTAGCCGGATTTTGGCGAATCCACCTTTGACTTTAGAATAAGTCACAGGTGGTTTATGAGCAGTATTTTCATCAGCATCGCCAGTTACTGTGATCCGCTTCTGATCCACACCATCCAAGATGCGATTCAAAAAGCGGAGAAACCCGAGAATTTGCATTTTGGGGTTGTGGAGCAACAGGTGCATGAGAAGCGGCTAACGCTGGCCAATGAGACGGCCCGGCAGATGGTCCGCTATATCGGGGTGGCTCCAGAAGAATCTCGCGGCGTTTGCTGGGCCAGGTCGCTGGCGAACACGTTATACGAGGGCGAAGAATTCTTCCTGCAAATCGATGCCCATATGTTGTTCGAGCAAGATTGGGACACCCAATTCATTCGTCAACTCGGCATCTGCCAACGCACAAATCCAAAATCACTGCTAACTTGCTACCCCAATCATTTTGAGTGGGTCGATGGCATCCCCACCGCAAAACCCGTCACCCAAAAAGTATTGGCCCATGTACTCAAGGAGCCGGCCGCTCTCGAAGCTGACAATCCAACCTTGCTATTTCAAGCCGTGCCCGTTGAAGTCGATCACCCTGTGCAAGGCTTTCATCTTGCGGGGGGCTGTCTTTTTGGACCCGGTCGGTTTTTATCCGAAGTACCCTATGACCCCAGACTTTACTTTCATGGAGAGGAGCAAGCGCTAGCAGTGCGTGCATTCACGCACGGTTGGGATATTTGGCATCCTTGCGCGTTACCCATCTACCATTTTTACGATCTAGAGCCGCAAGCCAATAAACGTGAAAAACACTGGAGTGCGTCTTCGAATGAAAAACGGTTTCGCAAGTATTGGGAATTTGAGGAAGCCTCAAAAAAACGGCTCATTGCATTGCTCTACAACCATGAAGATCTGGGCATTTACGGGCTTGGTCATGCCCGCAGCTTGGCTGAATATGCTGCGTTTAGTGGAATAGATTACGAAAAGCGGTCGCTAGGTGATCGAGCACGCAGCGGTCCTTGGTCATTCCCTGTGACGCCCCCCTCAACTAAACCGCAAGGGAAAAATATGAACAAGATCATGATTGATCACAAAGAGTATGAGCTTGATCGACTGTCGCCGCAAGCCAAAGCAGACCTTGAGATGCTGTTGGCAACAGATCAGAAAATCCTTGAGCTCCAAAAAGAGTTGGCAATCGCTCAAACCGCACGCCAAGCCTATGCGGCTTCCTTGCAAACAAAATTGCCTATAGATATGGAATAGTATTAATTTATTTCCATATGAATAATGTATTCTTTAAAAGACTCGCGCTGGCGATGATGTCGCATAATGATATGCATTCATGGTCATATCATGCCCGAGTCAATAGCCCGTCGCCCCAAAACCCGTGAGCGGTTGATCAACGCCACGGTTGCGCTACTGGCCCAGCATAACCTTGTGGATATCACCACACAAGACGTGCTCGCGCTCTCAGGAGTCGCGCGCGGCACGTTGTATCGACACTTCCCCGACTTTTCGGCCTTACTGGAAAGTGCCATGGTTGAGGCCTTTTCAAGGGATGTTCAAGGCACGATCGCATACATGGACGGGATGATCAAAACATCCCATTCCGCACAAGATTTATTTGATGGATTGCGCAAGGTAACCCTATCCACACAGGCACCGCAAATTGCCAACCTTCGCTACGGACGTATCCGTCTGATGGCCTACTCGCTCAATAATCCGCGCCTTTCGCAAGCCTTGAGTGAAATCCAAGAAACCCTCACCCAAGAGCTCACACGCCAGGTGAAAATCGTGCAAGCCAAAGGGTGGTTTGATGAACGACTCGATGCGCGCAGTGTGGCGGTATTCGTGCAGGCTTACACGATTGGCAAAGTGGTGGATGATGTGAGCCAACAGCACATGTCACCACAAGGCTGGAATGACCTCATCGATCAAGTGATTGCACTAGGCGTCATGCGCCAGCCGAAGGTTCTGGAGCAGAAGCTTTCTCGCGCATAAGCGACTCCAGCCAAGCCAGTTGTCGGGGCAAACAGACACTCTTGAGGTCATAAAACATGCGAATGGTCGCGCGTGCGTTGTGGCCAAGGACTTCCCGCTTTTTGGGGTTATCCAAAAGAGCCGATATTTGATCCGCGAGGGCTTGAGGGGAATGGAAAGGCACCAGCACGCCATTGTCATCATGACGAATGAGCTCACGCACGGGATCGGTGTCGCACGCCACCACAGCGGCGCCCACGCTCATGGCTTCGAGCAAGCTCCAACTCAGGACGAAGGGGTAGCTCAAATAAACATGCACCCGACTGATCTGTAACATCTGGACAAACTGCGCATAAGGCAGTTTGCCGACGAAATGCACGCGAGCCCATTCTTCGTCACTGAGCTGCCCTCGCACCTCTTGGATGAAAATGTCTTTCCAGGTTTGCCCCTCTGGGGGGCGTTTGCCGTAGCTCGTACCGTCGCCACCCACCAAAACCACCTGCGCGTTCGGACGCGTTTTCAACAACTGCGGGAGGGCACGCATGAACACATGGTAGCCACGGTAGGGCTCAAAGTTGCGATTGACGAAGGTCACCACTTCGTCTGCACGCGTGAGTGGACGCCCTGCGTTCACGGCCAGTTGGGCGCTTGGATTGGGGGCTAAAAGGTCGGAGTCGATACCGTCATGCAGAATTTTGATCTTGGCGCGAAACGGGAACGGATAGGTGTCTGCTTGCCAACGTGTTGGGGAAATGCCGCAGTCCGCGACTTCGGTTTGCATTTTGTTCGGAAGATTTTTGATGCGTAAACGACACATCTGACCCACTTCGCCAGTATCGAATTCGGCATCAAAGCCAATATCTTGACCGGTTTCGCTGTAGTTATATTCACAATAAAGTGCTAATTTGGTGTTGGGCCAAACATCTTTTACAAAGAGCGCTTCCCCCCAACCGGGGTGGGCTAAAACCAAATCAGGTTCATACCCAGTTTTTGACATCTCGATTAAATAATTAAAAACAGATTCAGCTCTAATTATTTTTGTCTCAAAATCTGTCGTCCAAGGGTGGGCTTGTAAGGTCGTGCCCCGCTTGGGCAAGTAATGGTGTAACTGAATACCTTCCCACTGTGCGGGGGTTTCTTTGCGCAGCATGAGCGCATGCACCTCCCAACCATTTTTCACCAATGCAGGCGCTAAGTGCTTGAATTGCGCCGGAAAATTTTGATGGATCAGAAGAATTTTTTTATGCGTCATCGGAAAAAAAAGCTTGTAAAACTAGACAGCTTGTCTAAACTTGAGGTGTCAAATAATTAAACAGGCTGTAAAGTGGGATTGACTTCTGTCAACGAATTGCGTCAGTTGTCCGCTGCTGCGGGTCAAACGACATTTTTACTCAGTTTGACCGATCTCACACGTGCGAGATGGGCGCGTGAGGGTAATGACCTTTGGATCCAGGGGCCAGATGGCCAATGGACCCGACTCAATGACTTCTTTCTCGATCTCCAAGCCAAAGTAACTTTCACCGGGGGCATTCTCCCCATGAGTGTGGCCGACATTCTGGCCCTGTTTCCCCACCTGTCCTCGGATGTGTTGGTGGCGCAACAGGGGGGGCCGCCACCGCTCGCGGGCAACACCAGCGCGAATGCCGATTCTCCTGCGGCGATTGGAACGGTAGCCGAGGCCACGGGCAGCGTCGTGGTGACGCGCGCTGGACAGCAAATTGAGTTAGCGGCTGGCGACGCGGTTTTCAACGGCGATGTGCTCAAAACCGACGTCGGGGCCAAAGCCAAGATCACGCTCTCCGCCCCCAATGCCGCTGGCGCAATCGTGCCGGTGGATTTAACGCTGGGCAGCAGTGCGCAGCTACAAGTCTCTCAATCGACCAGCGGAGTCGGAACGCAACTCGCCCCCCTCATGACCGTTCGGGTCGATGTAGGGGCCATCGCCATGGAGCGGGCGCTGCCCTCGAACGCGCGTGTTTCCCTGGAGACCCCCGCTGGACAGGTGGTCTCCAATGCCATTCCATTTGGTTTGACCGTCGAGCCCAGCACGGGTCAAACCACACTCTTGCCATTGACAGCAGCCGCGCCTCCGATAGGCGCGCTCCAAATCGTTCCCATAACGGGGCCGGCCCTCAATGTCTCCATCGGGGGTTTATCCGTCGCACCCGCCACAGGGCTCGCAACAGCCCCTTCCGCATTAGCCCCACCGGCCAGCGCGGCGCAACAAGTTCAACAACTGGTGGCGGGAAATGCCCCACTTGCCGCGGCTCCTGCGCTCACAGAGGCCGCTTCGATCACGGGCCCAGGCACACCATCGCAGCCGCAGGCCGCATTGAACGCGGCGGGAGTACCCGCCCCCAATGCCCCCACCGGCAGTAATGCGCCCGCATCGATCGGCCCTGCTGGCGCAGCGCAACCCACTGCACCGACTGGCGCTAATCCTCCTTTAACTGCGGCCGCGACTTTGCCGGGTACCGCAGCGCCCCTTCTCGCCAATCCCGCAACCGGCGCGCAAACTCCCCTGGCCACGGGGGGAGCGGGGACCCTTGCAAATGTGCTCCCCACCGCTGGCGCGCCCAGTATTGGTGCATCGCCGTTGGGCTTGACGGCCCCCAGTTTTCTGCTGAACTCACCGTTCCTCCAGACGACCTCGGAGCGACTGTTCACCAACGATTTCGGTCAACGCACCCCGTTGGCGAATTTGGTCGCCGCGGTCTTCAATGCACCGCGTTCGGTGGCAACGAACACCGCGAGCGTGACCAGCACAGAATCCAGCACGGCGGTGAGCAAGGCCACAAGCCCCGTCTTGAGCGTTGCACCGGTCACCACCACCCCAACCAACACCGCAGTGGTTGCGCCAGTCGCCCCCAACACGGTGACACCGACGCCTCAGCCCACGCCTTCCCCTACCGTTAGACCGGTCATTCAAGAGGACTCGCCGGCGCCCATTCCGACCGTGACGGGCACGGCGGGTAGCGACGACGTTCGCGGGACGGAGAAAGCCGAAAAAATCAACGCCGGAGACGGGAACGACAGCGTGGACGGTGGGCTAGGCGCCGACAGCATTGATGCGGGAGGCGGCAACGACACGATCTTCTTTGACGCACTCGACAAAGTGATCAAAGGCGGAGATGGGGTCGACACCCTCAAAATTTCGGCCGCTGACATCAAACTCACCGCCACAGGGGGTGGTCCCGCCATCAGTGAAGTCGAGGTCATTGAACTGACGGGCACCAACCCCCACACCGTCACATTGGATGTGGCCACCGCAATCGCGATTGCCGGCGCGGGGGGAACCTTGCGCATCAAGGGGCTGGCTGGAGATACGGTGTTGGCTGAAGGCGTCTGGACAGCGGGATCACAAGAGGTGATCGATGGCCAGACCTACCAAATTTACACAGCCGCTGGCGCAGGGCCCAATGCACCCAATGTCACGCTCAAGCTTCCGACCTACATGGTGCTGCTCACACCCGTTTTGGGTTCAGAGCAGGCCGACACCCTCACCGGCAGCGGTGGGGCCGATCTGGTCTCGGGGGGGGGCGGTGACGACAGTCTCGCTGGCGGCGCCGGCAACGATTGGCTACGCGGTGGCGCGGGTAATGACACGCTCGATGGCGGAAGTGGTTCACTCGATGTGGCTGACTATTCCGGTGCGGTGGAGGCTTTAACCGTCGATCTTGCGGCGGGCACTGCGTCAGGGTTGCTTGCCGGTAACGATACATTGGTCGGCATCGAGGCCGTCAACACCGGAGCAGGGAACGACTCTTTGACCGGTAGTGCACAGGCGGATCAAGTCAACTCCGGCGCAGGTGATGATCTCGTCAATGCTGGAGCAGGGGCTGATACGGTTCTCTCAGGGTTGGGCGCGGACAGCGTGGATGGTGGCGCCGGGGGGGATCAGATTGACGCTGGCGATGGTAACGACACGGCCTTGGGTGGTGCAGACAATGACACAGTGCTCGGCGGCGCAGGTGATGATCGCCTGTATGGCGGAGATGTCGCAGGCGTCAACAGCGGGGATGATGCGCTCGATGGCGGGACCGGAAACGACACGATTGAAGCGGGTGATGGCGCTGACAGCGTGCTTGGCGGAGCGGGGGACGATGTCGTTCTCGCCGGTTCTGGATCGGACACCCTTGACGGTGGCGTGGGCGCCGATGCGTTGGATGCAGGCGACGGAGACGATCGGGTCGTCCTTGACATGGCGGACACCACCGTCACAGGCGGCGCGGGCGTCGACACCTTGGCCATCACCACATCGACGCTGAACTTCACCACAGCGGGTGGCCCTCAAATCAGCGGATTTGAAGCCCTCGATCTCAATGATTCGGGCACCAACACCGTTTATTTGAATGCAACAGCCTTGCTGGCGGTAACCAACCAAGCTGCCAATGCCGTCGATCAAGTCAAGATTTCGGGGGAGGTTGGTGACCGCTTGATGCTTCAAGGCGCTTGGGATCTGGCGCCCGCACGGGTGACTGAAAATGGGGTGAGTTACCTCATCTACACGGCCAAAGACAGCCAGGGCAACGTGATTTTGCGCAATGGCAATCCGTTGACCCTCAAGGTCGATCCCAACATTTCTGTCCTGTTTGCGTCCATCGGTACCGCGGGCGCGGACAACCTCACGGGCTCCAGCGCAGGCGATCAGATGGACGGAGGAGACGGCGACGACTCGCTCAATGGCGGACTTGGCGGGGATGTGCTGCGGGGCGGCTTGGGCAACGACACCTTGGTCGGCGGCGCGGGCCTTGATGACGCCGATTACTCAGACCAAACAAACCCGTTGACCATCAATCTGGCCACGGGTGTGGCGCAAGTCAGCGCGGGTGAGACAGACACCCTGGTCGAAATTGAAAACATTTTGGGTGGCTCAGGTGCTGATCAAATCACCGGGGACAGCAACTGGAACCGTCTCGATGGTGGTGCTGGCGCGGACAGCTTGAGCGGGGGCGGCGGACAAGACGAATTGCTCGGCGGAACCGGCAACGACACCCTAGACGGTGGCGCTGACAATGATCGTCTCTTGGGCGGCAGTGGTGATGACCGCCTCATCGGTGGTGCTGGCGTGGACACAGCGGATTACGCCGCCGCTCGCGGCAACCTCACCATCAGCTTGGGCAGCGCAAACACCCCCGGACAAGCCCGCGATAGCGACACCACGACCTCCGGCAGCGGTACCGATACGCTGATTGACATTGAAAATATTGTGGCGGGCGCGGGAAATGATCGCGTCGAAGGCTCTAGTGGCGCCAACGACATTCAGGGCGGTGCGGGGCAAGATGTCATCGTCGGCGGCGGTGGCGACGATACATTGTCCGGCGGCGCAGGAAACGACACCCTCGACTACAGCAGCAACACGAGTAGCCAAGGGGTTCGGGTTGATCTCAGCGCCAGCACGGCCAGCGATGGCCTCGGCGGCACGGACACGGTGAGCGATTTTGAGACGGTTCAGTCCGGAGCTGGGGACGATAGCATCGTGGGCAGCGCAGGTGCTAACTTACTGCTCAGCGGCACGGGTCAAGACTCCATGGACGGCGGCGCAGGCGATGACACGCTGGCAAGCGGTCTCGGCGCGGATTTGCTCATCGGCGGCAGTGGCAATGATGCCCTTCTCGGCGAAGAGGGTGATGATGTTTTGGTGGGCGGCACTGGCAACGACACCTTGACCGGGGGCGCTGGCGCGGCCGATGTGGCCGACTACAGCGCAGCCTCTGGCAATCTCACGATTTCCTTGGCGACAGGCACAGCCAGCGATTCCGACACCTCGGCCAATGGTCAGGGAAGCGACACACTCAGCGGCATTGAATTCGTTCGCACCGGTTCAGGTGCGGACAGTGTGACGGGCGACACCGAAGCGAACGCCATTTGGGCCGGTGCAGGTAATGACACCCTCAACGGCGGCGCAGGCAATGACAGTTTGCGCGGTGGCGATGGCAATGACAGTATCACCGGGGGCGACGGAAATGACGCGGTCGCATTTGACGATGTGGCAGGCCCCGTGCTGGTGAACCTCAGCGGCAGCAGTGTGACGGCCACATTGAGCACGGGCAGTCAAACCGCAGCTAGCAACCAAGCCAAGGGGGCAGGAACAGACTCCCTCAGTTCGATCGAGGACGTGATCGGCTCAGGCGCTTCGGACTATGTGTTCGGAAGCAGTGGCAGCAACATGATTGATGGTGGCTCAGGCGCCGACACGCTGCTCGCCGGTGATGGTGACGATCGCGTTGTTTTTGATGCCAATGATGCCTCGGTCGATGGTGGTGCAGGTGAAGATGCCTTGGTTCTTGCCGCCAATGCCCGCAGCATGGATTTGACCCTTCTGCGAGACGATTTGTTCCGCAGTTTTGAAAAAATCGACCTCTCCGCCGCAACGGATCAAACCCTCAAGCTCTCCGATCAAGATGTGATCGCGCTCACGGGTGGAGGAAGCCCGGCGACCCCGTTGGTCATCACGGGCGGGGCCAACGACAGTGTGCGCTTGATTGGCGATTGGTCTTCAACGCCAGCCGCTCTGGAAAACGGATTCAAGGTTTTTTACTCTCCCGCCTCAGCAACAACCGCTGCGGGGGCCACTGCCATCGTCAAGATTCAGCAGGATATTCCCCTGGGTTTCTTGTTTGTCTCTGGCGCCACTGGCGACGTCCGCGCAGGCGGGGCAGGCGGAGACGAGTACCAAGGCAATGGCGGCGATGACAGCTTCGATGCGGGGGCGGGCAACGACTCGGCCGATGGCGGCACAGGCAACGACACCATGATTGGTGCGGCGGGGAATGACACCCTGCTCGGCGGCGCTGGCAATGACGTGCTTTATGGCGGCACCGCGACCAGTGGGGACGCCAGTGGCGACGACTACATTGATGCGGGCGATGGTAACAACCGTGTTTTGGCGGGCGATGGCAACGACACCCTGGTTGCAGCTGGAGGCAACGATACGCTGGAGGCTGGGGTCGGTAACGACAGCCTCAGCGCGGGTGATGGCGCAGACAGCATCTCCGCGGGTGATGGCAACGACACGGTGGATGCAGGTCCTGGTGCTGACGCGATTCAAGCTGGCTCAGGCGACGACCTCATCGATGCGGGAACAGGCGATGACACTGTGGTGGCCGACCCCGGGGACGATACCCTCATTGGCGGCCCAGGCGTTGACACCTTGGATTTCAGTGCAGCCCCAAGCACCAGCCCCCTCGAGATCAACCTCTTGACCCAATTGGCCACGGGTTCTGCAACGGGTCGTGACACGATTCGTGAATTTGAAAATGTCATCGGTGGCGCCGGCAACGACAGCATCACCGGTTCTGATTTAGACAATCGGATTCAAGGCGGTAGCGGCAGCGACACCATTTTGGCTGGAGGCGGAAGCGACTGGGTACTCTTTGATGGTGCCGACGCGTCCGTCGATGGCGGCTCGGGCATCGATAAACTCGCGATTCGTTCGAGCGGCGGTCAGATTCGCTGGAATCAGCTCTCGGGCACATTCAAGAATTTTGAGGAACTCGACCTCACGGGCAATGGCGCTCAAGATTTGGTGTTTACGCCGAATGACTTGCGCGTGCTGACTGGCGCCGATGCGCCATTGTTGAAAATTCATGGTGGCGCGGGCGACAAAATTTCGCTCAGTGGCAACTGGGTCAACGCGGGCACGCAACCGGTCAGCTACGAAGGGGGGGCCAGCAAACAGTACGTCAAGCTGACATTGACCGAAAACGGGGTCGTTTCGACCTTGCTACTGGATCCGGCCATCACCGTCAATATTGCTTACAGCGGCACGGCGGGAAATGACACGCGCATTTACGACCCCGCCGACATTGCCATTGATGGAGCTGGCGGAGAAGATACCCTGGTCTTTAGCACCACCACCGCAGACAACGTGGTGTTGGATCTCACAGAGACTGCCTATCGCCCCTCTGTTGAGAACATTGAAATCATCGACATCACGGGCAAAACCAGCGGTAACAACCGACTGATTCTGGACGAAGCCTCTGTGCGCGCCATCAGCACCGATCCAGCGGCTGCGGACACCCTCAAGGTCATTGGCAATGCAGGCGATGCCGTTTACCTGGTGGGTAACTGGACCGCCGGCGCTGCCGTGGGTGGCTATGTCCCTTATACGCTGGGCGCAGGTCCCACAGCCGTCACCGTTCAAATTGCTTCGGCCGTGACGGTCGAGCGCGACCAAGGTGGCAGCCAAAGGGTATTTGTCGGAACTGACGCGGCAGAAACCCTCACAGGCTCCTCTGGGGCTGATTATGTCCAAGGCGGTCTGGGCGATGACCAATTAGAAGGCGGCAGTGGCGCGGATATTCTGCGCGGGGGCGCAGGCAACGACAAGATCGTTTTTGACTCGGCCGATGTCATGATCGATGGAGGCCCTGGAACCGAAGATGAGCTGCGTGCAGGAGGCGCCAGCATCGATTTGACCGCGATCGATAACAGCCGAGTTCTGGGCTTCGAGAAAATCAACCTCCTGGCTGGTGCACCCAACGCAACCCTCACCATCAAGGCAGAGGATGTCGCGGCCATGAACCCGCTCGCGAAAACCGTTCAGCTCGACGGTGACGCGGCCGACACCGTCGAGCTGGTAGGGGCCTGGCAGCAAACGGGAGACCCCGCCGCTGATGCCTACCTCACCTTCAGTCTCGATGGCTCGACCTTGCGCGTGGCAAGAGATGTCAAAGTCACCTACAAAGGCACCGAAGTCAAAGACAATTTGGTCGCCGGCGCCGGGGTTCAATCCATGGTGGGTAATGGGGGGAGCGACACCCTAGACGGTGGCGCGGGTGCGGATTACCTCATTGGCGGTGCGGGTGAAGATGTGCTCATTTTTGACGCCAACGATCAAAGCGTCGATGGGGGTACCGGTTCGGATACGTTGCGCATCACAGGCGCCGGACGCTTGGTCAATCTGACGCAGGTTGACGACAGCAAAATCACCTATATCGAAAAAGTCGATATCACGGGCTCTGGCGACAATGTGCTGGTGCTCAGCGCGCAAGACGCAAAAGCCATGCTGAGCCAAGCGCCTTACCAGCTCATTGTGACGGGTAACAAGGGCGATGTAGTACGCCTAGCCGGGCAGAGCTGGGAGGCCCGCGGCTCCGAGTTGGTGGCGGGCATCACTTACAACAAATACATCGGTAAAGCCGACGATGGGACGCCTGTCACCGTCCTGTTAGGCTTGCAAATTGTCAAAGGCGACCAAATCATTGGCGATGGCGTTCGCACCACGCTCACAGGCGGTGTTGGCGCGGAAGATATCCAGGGCGCCGCAATTGCAGAGACGATTGATGGTGGTCTCGGCTTAGACGTGGTGGATGCGGGCGGCGGGGATGATGTGGTCATCTTCGACACGGCCGACTACAGCTTGTCCGGCGGTGCTGGCAACGACACCTTGCGTCTCAGGGGCAAGGGAGACATTCTGGACTTAACCGTCCCCGGCCGTCCGGCACAGGGTGCGGTCATGCCGACCCTCTCGCAGTTCGAGACCATTGACTTGCTCTCGGGGGCGAACTCCGGCAACACCTTGGTTTTGAACGCCGACGCGCTCAACAACCTTGTCGGACCCACGGGCACTTTAAAAGTTCTGGGGAGCGCCAGTGGCGTCTCTGAAGTTCAAACACTCACCTTTGGTGGTGCCAGCACAGCGGGCACGCTGAATGTGGGGGGGGTTAGCGTGAGTGTGGCCGCCGGGGATACGGCCAGTCAAGTCGCCACAAAGGTGAAGGCCGCGCTTGAAGCCTCGCCGTTCATCACGGACTTCACGGGCCGAAGCGTGTCGATCAATGCGGGTGTTTTGACCATCCAATTTGGCGCAGACTACGGCGATGTGGCCAATACCGCGTTTCAGGCGGGGGGCACAGGGGTCACCATGGCCTTGGCTACCCCAACCCAAGGTCAATCAGGTGATGTGGTGTTCGTCTCCGATCCTGCACTGGCCGCGCGACTGCTCGACGCCAACGGCAATGCACTCGCGCCACCGCTCTTGAAATCGGTCACCGCGGGCTCAATCAATGCCGATACAGTCAACGGCACACAAACAGCCGATGTGATTCAAAGCGGCGCAGGTGCCGACATCATCGACGGTGGTGCCGGCAAGGACGTGATTGATGCGGGCGAGGGCGACGATCGCGTGATCTTCGACCCTGAGGACGCCCAAGTCTCTGGCGGTGAGGGCACCGATGTGCTGGCCATCACCAACACCCTCCCTTTGAATGACTTGACGGCCATTGCGGGCAAGACACTCAAGAGTTTCGAGGTCATCGACCTCACCGCATCGAGCAAATCTCAGGCCGTCAAGTTGGATGAGGCTTCGGTAGTCGCACTGGCGCCGACGCCCACTGGTGGCGCGCTCAAAGTGGTCGGAGACGCGGCCGTTGGCGAGGTCCAGCGCTTGACCTTCACAGCGCCGACAACCGCTGGCTCTTTCACGGTCGCCGGCGTGTCCGTCAGCGTTCTTGCAACCGATACCGCCGCGCAGGTGGCGACCAAAGTGCAGGCTGCACTGGTGGCGGCTGGGAAAACGGCCACGGTCTCTGGCGCGTCGGTGAGCTTGACCTACCCCAACACGGCCGGTGATGTCGATACCACGACCTTCAACGCAGGCACGACCGGGGTGGCCATGACCCCCGTGACCACTACGCCTGGCAAACTGGCGGACTCACTCTCGCTCTATGGCGCTTGGACGTATGCCGGCGTAGAGTCTGATGCTTCAGGCAATATTTTCAAGATCTTGCGCAAAGGTGCGGCGACGATTCAAGTCTCTGATGCGATGAATCTGAGCATCGTCAATGAATTGGGCGGCGCCGTTCAAGTCGCCGGCGCAGGTTCTGACACCTTGACCATTCCCACCAACGGTGGTGCCATGGCCGGTGATGGTGACGACACCCTCATCATCAACAATATGCAATTTACGGGGGTGGATGGCGGGCGTGGCTTCGACACGGCCAAGTTCTCGTCAAGCGCGGGAATTTTGGTGAGCACCGCTTTGATGGCGCCAACCTCGCTCACGAACATCGAGCGCATTGATCTCAGCGGCAACGGTATTGGCAATCAATTTGTCATCACCCCGGAAAAACTGGTTCAACTCACGGACGAGCGTAAAACGCTTGTGGTCAAGGGGGATGCGGGAACCGATAGCATCACCCTCTATGGCAATTGGACCGATCCGGCAACTGCGCCCCTGGAACAATACAACGGCGAGCAATATCGCAAACTCACGTCACCTGACAATGGGGCCATTCTTTACTACACCCCAGGGGTGACGGCCACACTGAGTAATCCACCCACACCGCAACTCTCCTCTTTCTCGGTCGCCTACAGCGACGCCGCTTATTTGGTGAGCACCGGGATCGATCAATACGCGGGCTGGAAAGTGAGCAACGCCGGCGACATCAACAAAGACGGCATCGCGGACATCATTGTCAACAAAATCAATGCCGCCTATGTCGTCTTCGGCACGGACGCCATGATGGGTCAATTTGATTTGGCCAACCTCGGAAGCCGGGGCTTTCAGGTGAGCGGCATACAGTCGCCCGCGAGTTTCCTGTCCTCTGCCGATCGGCGTTTTGATGACCATTGGTCTTATCCCAATTACGCCAACAATAGCCAATACGGGTATGGTCTGACTGGCATTGGTGACATCAATGGTGACGGCATGTCGGATATGGCCGTCAACATTGGCGATAACACTTTCAAGGTCATCTACGGACGCACCAGCTGGTCGGACTTCAACGCGGCAGGTGCCGTCAGTGACAGCTTTACCTTGACCACCAGTGGCTTTACCTCCAATAGCTATTGGGGATATGTCAACTACGACATGCGCTACGCCACGATTCAAGGGATAGGTGACATCAACAGTGACGGCTACGCTGACTTTGCCATCGGCCACACTTTTGCGGAAACAAATGGCAAGGTGTATGTTGTGTTTGGCGGACCGACTCGCTCGACCAACCTCGTGGCGGACAATCTCTCCGGAGGGGATGGCTTCCGACTCTTGAGTGGCAGCGCCCAACGCACGCAAATCGGCGCCGACATCGCCCCACTTGGGGATGTCAACGGCGATGGCATAGACGACTTCGTGGTTGGAGGCCCAAGCGTTGAAGGCGTCGGCGCAAACGGACAGACAGACTGGGGCGGCAGCGCCTATATGGTGTTTGGCAAGCCCGCTGGCTGGGCCTCAGACAGCGTGGTGCTCCAGCGTGACAACGTGGCGCCGCGCATCAGCTCGACGAGCCCCTCCGACAACGCCACCAATGTGTCGCTCAACGGCGATTTATCCGTCACCTTCACGGAATCCATCATCAAAGGTACGGGTTATGTGGCGCTCTACAAGCAGGGGGTCGCCACACCCATAGAAAAATTTGACGTGGCGACCGGTCTTGGGGATCAAGGGGGTCGCTTACATGTGAGCGACAACCAAATTCTCGTCAATCCGCTCAACTCGCTGACGACCAGCACAGACTACTACCTCAAAATTGACCCGACAGCCATCAAAGATCGCGCTGGGAATTCGTTTTCCGGGATTAATGACACCACCAGCTGGAACTTCCGCACCACCGCCACATCGCTGAGTGACACGACCTCGCCAACCATGAGCGCTTGGACGCTCAGTGTGGGCGCCACCAATTACACGAACGGCGGCAACAACCTCACCAGCGTGAGGCCCGTGTCATCCACCGCACGCGTGAGCAGCGAATCAGTCTGGTCGGCAGGAGGCACCCCCGATCACGTGATCGATCTTCAAATGGTGCTCAATGAACGAATCAAGCCGTACGGCACCGTCAGTCTGGTGGCCGATAACCAGGTTTGGGAGCGATTCGATCTGCAAACGGGCCTTGGCGACAAAGGCGGCAGTGCCCGTTTGACCTACAAATACACCAGCGGCGCGACTTACTACAACGGCGTGACCAATCAAGCGGATGGGGATGTCATCAATCTGGCTTTAGGTATTTCCCTCAAGGGAGGGGCGGCGTATACCTTGGTCTTCGATGGGGTCATGGATGCATCAGACAATTTGTACGCACCGAGCACCTCCCCTGTTCAATTCACCACGGCTGCGGATACCACCGCGACGAGTTTGACCGACTGGAATGCTTCCGCAACGGCCTCCGTGAGCGGATACAACTCCACCTATACCCCATGGGGCAGCATTCGCGATGGACTCACTGGCGTTGCAGTTCAGTCCAACCTCAGTTTTGTTTCCAATGAATCTCTGGTGCCGCAGGCTGCTGGCTCCATCAAGCTCTATTCCGATACCGGCGCGACCTTGGTCGAAGAGTTCACCTGGACGGCAGTCCCCACCTGGACCAACGGCGCCTATACCGTGACGGGCAGCGCGGGCGGAACCCTGAAAATCGTGGGTCGAATGGTGACGATCGACCCATTCTCCAACTTGCTCTTCAACACCGGCTACCACCTCAAAATGGATGCGGGGTCTTTCGCGGATTTGAGCGGCAATTTGGTGACCGGACTGACAAACGCAACCGATCTCAATTTCCTCACGCAAGTCGATAGCTTGAGCTTGAGCCAATTCAACGGCTTGAACGCCGGCACGCCCTCACGCCAAGTGGGCATTGGGGATAACCTTAGCCTGGTCTTCAACAACGAGGTGACCTCCGCGGTCACCACTGCGGGCACAAAGTTCATCAAACTTTACGACGGCACCAATAAGCTGATCGAAACCTTTGACGTCAGCAAGTTTGGGGACGCCGATGTGGCTGGCGACAAAGGCGGCAAGCTGAGTTTCTCGGGCAGCACTCTGACGCTCAACCCCTTTGCCGACCTAGACCGGGCGATGAATTATTCGCTCACCGTCGATTCCGGCGCCTTGCGTGCCAAGCATGGTGCGGCCACTTATTCCGCGATTTCCGGGCAATTGCAGTTTTCCACCGAGGCCGCGGCCCAGATCGACCCGGGTCAAATCACCAACACCAGCGTTGTGCAGAACGCGGGCTGGCAGGTCAGCACGGCGGGCGATTTAGATGGCGATCGCTATAAAGACCTGATTTTTGGAACTTTCCAGAACAACGGCAAGTTCTATGTGATCTTTGGCACAGACCTCACCCCCGGCCAAGCCGATATCTGGCCTGCCATCGAGACGATTGACCAGCTCAAGGTGCAAGGACGCGTGCTCGAGATCAATGGATCAGCGGCGAATCCGCTCAATCGCGTCGAAGCCCTGGGCGATTTGAATCAAGACGGGTATTCGGAGCTGCTCATTTCATCGGGCGGTCGTCAAGTCAATGGCGTAACCGATGCTTTCGCCAGTGACGACGGCGACATCGACAGTGGTGCGGCTTTCATCATCTTTGGGCGTAAACGCGCAGACCTCGGTACCACCTTATTCCCAGACAAACTCGGCAACTATGGCATCGAAGTCACGGGGGGGCTACCGCAGGAGCAATTGGGCTTCTCCATGACCACAGGGGATTTCAATGCAGATGGCAAGCCAGACATGGTCTTTGGCATGCCCGTCAACGCCCGCGATGGCTATGCCTCCGGCGAGGCATTTGTGCTCAATGGGGGCGATTACAGCGCTTCGCTTCTTCAAGTGGGCACGAATTCCGCAGACAATTTGCTAGGCGACTTCAACGGGAACCGCTTGGCAGGCCAAGACGGCAACGACACCCTGCACGGCTTGGGGGGCCCGGACATTCTGCGGGGCGGTGCGGGAGACGACACCCTCTCCGTCACGGATCTGAATTTCATTCTGCTCGATGGCGGCACGGGTGTGGATACCTTGGCCTTCAAAGGCTACAACATCCATTTGGATATGACAGGCTACGCAGGCCAGAGCTTGCGCAGCATTGAAAAACTTGATCTCACGGGAGATGGCGATAACTCCGTCACTCTGAACTACCGCGAGGTCAGCTACCTCTTGGAGCGGCAGCTGGCCTCCGTGTACGCCACTGATGCCAACGGCAACGAGGTTCCCAAAGTCACCCTGACGGTGGATGGTGACGCCGGCGACTTTGTATACGTGGAAGGCCCCTGGCGCTTAATGGGCAAGGCCGCCGGATACACAACCTACTCACTCGATGGCCTTTACCTCAAAGTCAAGGATGCAGTTGGCTTTAGTTTGCTCGATTGGACCATTCCGTTCCAGGGCGCCACGCTGGATTTATACGCCAGCTTGAACCCCGTGCTCGCGAATTTGTCGGCCAACAGCGCTACCTTGGGTGGTACGACCGTCGCCAGCGGCCAGGTCATCGATGGCATGGCGGGCGTCGACACCCTCGAGAGCATCCAAAACCTCATCACGGGTGAAGGTAACGACATTGTCTTGGGCTCGGCTGAAGCCAACCGACTGGAAGTCAACAACGGCAATGATTCGGTTGAAGCGGGTCAAGGAATGGATACGGTCTTGGCCGGCGCTGGCGCTGACACGATCAAAGGAGACGAAGGCCAAGACTGGATCGACGGCGGCGCCGGGGCGGATAGTCTCATGGGCGGTGCAGACGACGACACCGTTCTGGGTGGGGCTGACAATGATGTCCTCATGGGCGGTAATGACAGCACAGGCGCATCGTCCGGTAACGATTGGCTCGACGGCGGCGCCGGAGCGGATACGGCCCATGGGGGCGACGGAAATGACACCCTGCTCGGTGGTGCGGGCGACGACAGCTTGCTCGGTGGCGCCGGCAACGATTCGATCGACGGTGGTCTCGGGGCAGATCGTGTTGATGCGGGTGATGGAGACGACACGGTGGTCTTCGGTACCGCCGATGTGGTGCTGACGGGGGGCGCGGGAACAGACACCCTCACCATCGCAGAAGAAGCCTTGACATGGTCAAACAACAACATCACCGGCTTTGAGCGGCTCAGCCTGCAAGGCAATGGGGACAACCTCGTCCAAATGACCCTGGCGCAAATCGCCACCGTACTGGGTGCAACGGGTACGCTCACCGTGGACGCCGATGTGGGCGATATCCTGATTGTGGACGGTGCATTGACAGCGGGGGCGGCTGACGGCAACTACGATGTATTCACCTTCACGCACAGCACAAACCCCTATACCCTCAAGATCAGTAACGCGGCGACGCTGCTAGCCCTCCAAAGCGTGGGCACGACCGCCGGTGGCACTTCGACCGAGTTGGGCGATTTATTGATATCCGCGGCCGGTGGAAGTAACTTGCAAGGCAACGCGGGTGACGATTGGCTGCGTGGGCGTAGCGGATCAGCCGACACGCTCGACGGCGGTGCGGGAGCCGATACGGCCGACTACAGCCAAGATCTCGCGGGCATCACGGTCAACCTCACGGCCGTGGGCGGCGTGGTCAGCGCCACCGACGGCAAGGGCGGCACAGACACCTTGGTCGATATCGAGCACGTGCGCGGGGGCATCGGACGCGACGCGATCACCGGCGACGCCAATGCCAACCGGCTCTATGGCGCTGGCGCTTCAGACACGATCAAAGGGGGTGCCGGCGCGGACACCTTGCTCGGCGGCTCGGGGGATGACGCCCTCTTTGGCGCGCTCTTGCTGGCGGATGCTGATGCGGCAAACTGGCTCGACGGTGGCAGTGGCGCAGACGTCCTGACCGGCGCGGCCGGTAATGACACCCTCCTGGGCAGCAGCGGTAACGACACCCTGCGTGGTGGAGCCGGTAACGACGAGCTGCGCGGCGGCTTCGATGTCGACAGTTTGGATGGCGGTGCGGGCGATGACATTTTGTACTACGACGCTCGCGATGTGCTCATTGCCGGCGGGGACGGTAACGACTCCCTCGTCATTGCAGACAGCTGGGCCGATTTGACCGCGGCGAGCCAACCCACCATCACCAGTATTGAAACCCTGGACTTGCGCGGCAATGGCAACAATGAAGTCGTGCTCTCGGAGTCCCTTCTCACCGCCATGGTCGGCACGGGTGGAACCCTCACGGTGCGTGGCGATGCGGGCGACAAAATCGACATCGATGGGTACGCTAATCCGTCCAACGGCTGGACCGTCGCCGGGCAAACCTACACCAAAACGGTCAATGCGACCACCGTGTTCACCGTGACCGTCGACGCCGGCGTGACGGTGGCAGACCGTCCGGCCACCGCACTCTCAGGCCTGGGTGGCGATGGCACCTCTGGGGCGGACACCTTAACCGGCACAGCATCGCAAGATTACTTGCAAGGCCATACGGGAGACGATTCCCTGGTCGGCAACGATGGCAACGACAGCTTGATTGGCGGGGTGGGCAACGACTCCCTCATCGGCGGCAACGGAATCGATACGGCCATCATTCGACCGGTCTTCCGAGTGGACAACATTAGCTTTAATTACCTCACCGATAATTTGGTGCAAAACACTTTCCTGCGCGTGATCGGGGACGTCAACGCCGACGGACTGATGGACTTCGCGGTCAGCAATGACAACACCACCAGCCTGTACCTGCCTTGGGTCTACCGAAACCAGGGGCTGAGCTACAACTCGTATTACACGAACGGCAATGGTGATTACAGCGCTTGGAACCACTCTTCGGATACCCAGACCTTCACATCAACCGACTATTGGTTCAATTGGTCTGCGCAAAACAGCTACGTGAACAATTCCGGTGAAATCTACATTGTTTACGGCAAGAGCGGCGGCTTGGGCAATGTGGCTCTAACCAACGACATCACCAACCTCAACTCGGGCTCGAATGCCGCCTTTAGTCGCATCACCGGTGGCGTGGCCAACAATGAAGGCTTTGCCAACTACATGGGCTCACTCGGAGATGTCAATGGTGATGGCTTAACTGACTTCATCGTTGGGGCCCCAACGGCGGTTGATAAGTACACCTTCACGGAAGGGGGAGAACAAATCCTGGCCACGTCGAGCTCGACGGGTAACCTTCAGACCGTGACGAGTGAAGTCGGGACGACCGTGCGCGATTACTACAACGCCACCGTGTCCATCACCAGCAACAATTACCAGACGGTCAATTATCCCAATGGCGCGCCGTCGATCACTTACCGCTTCAGTGGGGGCACGGATTGGAACAGCGATGTCTGGACATCGACCGTCACGGGTCGCCAGTACATTTTCTTGGGCGGCAACGAGGCTTTGGTTGACCGCTTATCGACCAGTGTGGCCACAGCGGATATTTACAACGCGCCTCTGCAGGGGATCTATCGGACGGCAAGCCTACCCACATCGGTGTCGGATCTGCCGGACAACACCAGCACGCTCAACAATAATCCGGCTGGTAAGTCGACGGACTACACGGTGCAGATCACCTCGACCATTGCCGATGTGGTCTATCGAGGCCAAACGGGTACGTGGTCCCCCATTGCGCTGGGCGACGTCAACGGTGATGGCTTCGACGATTTCTTTGACAGCGTCTCTGGCGCGACCCTGCGCTTCGGGCGAAACCTGGCGCTGGGTTTTGACCTGACCTCGGAGCTGACATCCACGGTGAGTTTGTTCGGCGCCCAAGTCGCGGCTCCGGCGGGGGACATCAATGGCGACGGTTTGCAAGACGTTTTGCTCACGAGCTCAGGAACCAGTTATCTGGTTTTCGGTAAAACCGGCAGCTGGACAACCCCCGTCTGGAATACCCACGCCGTTGCAGGCACAGCGCCTGCGGTGGCATTGATCACCGCCGAACCCGGCTATAACAACTTGGGCAGCTATTCCGTGCTGGGCGATATCAACGGGGATGGTTTTGACGATGTCCTCGTCTCTGCCAGCTACCTCGATGATTTCGTCTCCAAAGATAACGGCGCCGCCTATGTGCTCTTTGGGGGTGCAACAGGCACCTGGACCGCGGCCAATACAAGCCTGGGTGGGCTCAGCGCCGCCGGGCGAGGTTTCCGCATCACGGGCGCGGTGGACTTTGACTACATGAACCGCTTCAGTTGGACCGGCGTGGGCGACATGAACGGCGATGGCTACGATGATTTCATGGTGCAAGCCAGCGGTGATGACGAGTACACCAACGGTGCGACGGGTACCGGCGGATCGAGCTATTTGCTCTTGGGTCGGGCCAGCGGCTGGCAAGACATGTCCTTGATTGAAGTTCAAGACTTCGGTATTCAGATCTTCGGAACCGGAACGGGATATTGGACTGCGCTAGGCGATCTTGACGGCGATGGCCTAGACGATGTCGGCTTTATCGATGGCTGGAGCGGCTCCACAGCCACCTCCATGAAAATCTTCTACGGCAACCATCAACTCTCTGACGACAGCAACGTGGGCGTTCAACAAGTGCTCGACCCCACCGGAGGCTACTTGCTGGCCACACGCTCGCAGGGAAGCTCGCCTAATCCGGAGTTGGGTCTTGACCGCCTCATCGGCAATGCTGGCAACGACACCCTGGTGGGTAATGGGGGAATCGATGTGTTGCTCGGCGGCGCTGGCAACGACACCCTCAAAGTGGCCGACAACAAGTTCTTCCGCATTGATGGCGGTACCGGGGTGGACACGCTCGAATTCACATTCGCCGCAGCGGGTGCCAATGCGCTGGATTTGACGGCCAGCACCTGGGCCCAAAACCGCATCCAAAACACGGAAATATTCAAACTGGGCGCGGGTATTCAGGAACTCAAACTCAGCCACTTGGATATTTTGAGTCTGACCGGCGATAAAAACACCGCCGTTGACAACCCCAATTACCAAAAAGGTCACGTCTTGGTGGTCGACAGCGAGGGCGTGGGGGCCGACAAGATTACTTTGCAAGGCTCTACCTCGACAAGCTGGAAGCAACTCGATACCACCGGGGCGGTGCTCAACGGCGGCACGGCCATGTCAGTCTCGGTCAATGGATCGGGCTCCTTCTCCGTTTATCAACACGGCAGCGACAACATCTATGCCGTGATCGACAACACCATTTTGAGCGCAGATCGGACGCTGACCTGACCTCATGGCCACCGCAGAACCCAAGACCCCTGCTGCCAGTGATGCCGAGACCGCGAGCCCGCTCGTGGATGTACGGGGTTCTTGGCGCAAAACCCTGGATTTAGGCGGGTGGTTATGGCAATTCGGCACCGGGCGAGGCCCTCACGAATCCGACGAAGACGAAGCGCATCAGCTCTCGTCAGTCGTCGGCGAGGAGGTCGCCGGCATGCCCATGGGCAGCGATTGGCTTCAAACGCTGCTCTATCCCATGCGCGGGGCATACCGGCAACTCCTGGCGCTGTCGTTTGCCGTGAATTTGCTGGCGATGTTTTCAGCCATTTACGCCATGCAGGTCTATGACCGCGTGGTGGGGCACGGGGCCTACGCGACACTGGCCGCGTTGACCATCAGCATGGGGGTCATCATCCTCATGGATGGCGTTTTCCGCGGCGGCCGCTCCTTGCTGCTGCAACGCATTGGCGCGCGCATCGAAGTCCATGTGGCGCAGCGAACATTCGAGCGTCTGCTGGCTTTGCCCTTATCGGAGCTCGAACGTCGCCCCCCCGCCTATTGGCAGACCGTGTTTCGAGATGTCGAATTGGTTCGTGCTACCTGCTCGGGCGCGACGGCCATGCTGCTACTAGATTTGCCCTTCATGGTACTGAGCTTGGCCTTTATTGGTTTTATCGCTTGGCAGATGCTCCCCTTGGTGGCTTTGGCGGTTGTTTTATTCGTGGTGCTCGCCTGGCGTTCGGGCGACATTACCCGCGATGCGGCCGAGCAAGAGCAAGTTCAGCTGGTGCAACGGGATTCCATGGTGTCCGAATTGGCTGCTGCTCGCTACACCCTCAAAGCGCTCGCCGCCACGGCCTCGGCCCGTGAGCGCTGGGAGCAACAGTATGTGCGCTGGATGAACGAATCGCTCTACCGCAGCCACCAAAGCGACCGTTATCGGGAGTGGGCCCACGCGCTCTCCACCATCACCACCACGGCGTTCACCTCGGTGGGCGCCATCCTGATTTTGGGGCAATGGATGACGCTTGGCGCGTTGATTGCGGTCAACATCCTGGTGGGCAAACTGATTGCGCCACTCGTGCAAGCCGTGGCCTTGTGGCGAACCTATGGTCAATTCATTGATGCGCGCAAGCGACTCACGCAGCTCTTTGAATTGCCGCTCGATCGGCAACACAGCGAAGTCAAGCTTCCACGCCCAGCGCCAGTTCTCACCGCAGAGGACATCAGTTTTCAGTATGCGGGCACTGAACGGGCCCAACTCAACCCTCTGTCTGGACAGCTTGGACCCAATGGCTTGCATGCCATTGTGGGCCCTAATGGCAGTGGCAAAACCACGCTACTCAAGATTCTGCGGGGTCTCTATAAGCCCGCAAGCGGTCGCGTCCTCCTGGACGGTGCCGATATGCAGCAATTCACCACGGCGGAACTCGCCGAGTGGGTTGGCTACCTGGCTCAGCAGCCTCAGTTGCTCAGTGGAACCATTAAATCCAATATCACCCTCGGTCATCCTCAAGCGACCGATGCCCAAATCATCGCCGCCGCCACAAAGGCTGGCGCCCACGATTTCATTATTCAACTCCCCGATGGCTACGCCACCGAAATGGGCGAATCCGGCAGCCGGTTTTCGGGCGGTCAGCGCAAACGCATCGCCATTGCCCAAGTCCTGCTGATGGATCCCCCGGTGCTTTTGCTAGATGAACCCACCTCAGACTTGGATTTCAAGGCCGAGCGGGATTTTGTGCAGACGCTGCGAGATCTGGCACAAGACCATTTGGTGCTGTGCGTCACCCACAGCCCGGTTTTACTGGCGCGCTGCAACGGCATCATGGTGCTTGACCAAGGGGAACTGGTGGCCGCCGGTGCGGCCAACGACATCTTGCCCAAACTCGGATTTGCATTTGAAGGAGGCAAACCCGCATGAAGTCGCCCTCCCATTTTGACGCCCTCCTGAAATCCCAAGGGGCACCGGTATGGCGCCTGAGTGATCGACGCTGGATGCTTTTGCTGGTGGTGCTGGTGCTGAGCTCCTTTGTGGTTCAGGTCGACCGAGTCGTGACCTCGCCCGGCAAGGTCATTCCCCACGACCGCGTCAAAGTCATTCAACACCTGGAGGGCGGGATCATCAAAAACCTCTTGGCGCGTGAAGGTTTGGTGGTCAAGGCGGGTGACCCCCTCATCGAACTCGATCTCGCCACCTCCGGCATCAACAACGCTGAAATGACCGCCCGTATGGCTGGCTTCAAACTCGCCAAGCTGCGCCTTGAGGCTGAATCACATTACATACCCAATCCGCCCTGGCCTGGCGAGGTTCCCCCCGAGCTCCAGCAGTTGCTCGAAGCCGAGCGATCGACCTTTCGCAGCCGCTGGTCAGAGCATTCCAATGCCATGGCGGCCATCGAGGGCCAAGTCCAACAGGGTCGTCAGCGCGTGGCTGAATTGCGGGCCAAGCTGGCCTCATTAGAGGCGAGCCTGAAGATTTCTGAGCAAGAAATGGCCATTGCAGAGGGCTTGGTCAAGGAAAAGCTCACCTCCCAACTCGAATACTTCCAGCGCAAAAATGCCTTGGAGCGCCAAATGGGCGAGATCGCCATGACGCGCCAAACGATCCCTGGCGCTTTGGCTTCAGTCGAGGAAATTCTGGCGCGCAAGCGCGAGGAAGAGTCTCGATTCCGACGGCGCGCATCCGATGAGTTGGGCGAACTCGAGCGAAAAATCGCCAGCCTCAACGAAGAGTTGAACCGCTCCAACGATCAAGTGGACCGCTCCGTGATCCGCTCCCCCATCGATGGCGTCGTCAAAAACCTCCGCTACCAAAGCACCGGAAACGTGATTAAACCCGGCGAGCCGGTCATGGAAGTCGTTCCGCTCAAGGAACAGCTCGTGGTGGAGGTCAAACTCAGTCCGCAAGACCGCGGCTTCGTCACGGTGGGCCAGCGCGCCGTCGTGAAGATATCGGCCTATGACTACATCCGCTACGGAGGCTTGGAAGGTCAAGTGACCTCCATCGCGGCAGACACCGACATTGGCCGCAACGATGAACAGTATTTTCGCCTCGTCGTGAGCACCGACAAATCCTACCTGGGAACAGAAGCCAATCAATTCCCCATCACCAGCGGCATGGTCTCAGAAGTGGACATCCATGTCCAACCCCAAAGTATTTTCTGGATGCTCATTCGCCCCATTCTCAAAATCCGCCATGAGGCCTTTCGCGAGGTCTGATGACGTCCCCTCATCCCACAATAGGAGTGCTAGCCATGAAACTTAATCAAACTGCCATAGCCGTCATTTTGAGCCTCGCGGGGTTGGCCCATGCCAATCCGCTGCAAGAGGAACTGCAGAACCTGTTGGGGGCGCATCCGAGCCTGCGCGCGAGCCAACGCGCGCTTGAAGCCAGCGAGCGGCGCGTGGGCGTGGCCTTCGCCGCCCAGTTACCCCGCCTGACCTACACCGGCGACACCGGCAAAGAGAATATCAACCTCAACAACGGTGCCAACCTCACTGAATTGGATCGTCGCAAGAGCTCTATGGTGCTGGAGCAAAACATCTTCAACGGCGGTCGCCGCAGCGCTGCCGTCTCCCAAGCGGAAATCGATCGCACCATTCAGGGCTTGAACCTCGAAGCCTCTCGCCAAGACATCATGCTCGAAGGCATCACCGCCTATCTGCAAGTCGCGCGCTACCTCACGCTCATTGAATTGACCAAGCGCAATGAAGAGATCACGCGCAAGCAGCTAGAGCTTGAGACCAAACGTGTGCAAATGGGCGGCGGTATTGCCGTGGACCAACAACAGGCCGAAACCAGACTTCAAGTGGTCAAAGAGCGTCGTGTGTTCTTTGAGCAAAGCCTGCGCGACGCCTTGGCCACATACGAGCAGGTTTTTGGACGCGCCCCAGACCAACGACGCATGCAAGACGTGGGCATTTTCAGCAAAGCCATGCCCGTGACCATGCTCGACGCCGTTCAACGCAGCATGACCGCCAACCCCCGTTTGTCCATCGCCGCCTTACAAGTACAGCGCGCAGACCGCCAGATCACTGTCGAACAATCCGCTTACGTACCCTCCATCGACTTGGTCGCCACCCACAACCAAGACGTGAATGTGAACCAAATCCGCAACCGCGATGAGAAATCCGTGCTGGTGCGCGCAACTTGGAACCTCTTTAGCGGTTTGGAAACCTACAACCGCATGCAAGCCGCCGTGAAAGACCACGAAGAGCAGCAAGAGCGCCAGCAGGCGACCACCAACAAAACCCGTGAGTCGGTGCGCATCGCCTGGAACCAAATCACCAACGGCAACGAACGACTCGAATTCATTGAGCGCGCCGTCAAAAGCGCGGCAGAGGTACTGCAAAACCGCAAACAACTCCGTGATGCAGGAAAAGAAACCGCCGTCGTTGTTCTCGACGCGGAAGTGGAGTACTTTGGCATCCTCTCCACCAAGGTGAATGCCATCTTCGACACCCGAATCGGCGCCTACAAACTCCTCGCGGCCATGGGAGAACTCACCCCCGAGCGCATTGGCGTCAACGCCCCAAGCCTAGACGTCCCTATGCGGCCTCTGGATCAAATCCTGAAGGAAATTGTCGGTTCTTAAGAGCTGTCGGCTGATAGGGATTGATAGGCATCCCTATCAGCTTCAATCGAAAGCGAAGCCGCGGCGAAAACTTTTGCCAGGGCGATCAAACCCCTCATCACGCGATCTGCAAGGCTTTGAGTATCGGCAGCTGTTCCTTTTCAAATTCTTCTGCTTGCCGTGTCAGCTCGGCCAGATTTTCTGCTTCTGTAGTGAGTGGCTGCCCCTGTTTTAACAAGGACTGTCCTTGAGCCTTTAGCATGGACCAGGAAAATTCAGCCCACTGAGCAGAAGTCTTCAATCCAATACTCCTTGCTAACAAGAAAAGCTGCTGGAATCGCGGGATCATGTGTCCGCCTCCGGTTACGGGGCTGGCCAAGTATGAAATATCCCCTGTAAAGCGTGCGAGCATGTGACCTGCCCCCGTTAGCCATGCCATTCAAAAGTAGCAAGTCCGGTTCAAGGTTAATCGATTTTGATGGTTGATGAAACAGCACCACTGACTGCGAGTCGGTGTTGCTGGGCGAATTGAGCCGGA
>JACCDX010596608.1_pt1 | contig 30925 bp, 25 predicted proteins | sample 7449681 | NCBI WGS metagenome assembly JACCDX01 (sample SAMN15323450, study PRJNA562643) | freshwater metagenome | isolation source: river surface water | place: USA:Blue River Watershed | collected 2017-08-18
AGATAAGAATGTCAAATGGACTCGGTTTTTCAAATTTTCCTCATGGTATCACCCAAAAAATGCAAGTTGAAAAGAATGATTATTCTCAAACTATTATTAAACCTCCTGAACCCAATGTTACTCAAGGTCGTATTGCAAAAAAATTAATTATTCAAAGTATTGATAGAGATTACCTAAAATATCCCAATTCGAATAAATATCGTATTAATGTCCCACAAGAATGGCGTGATGTTGTTGCAGCATCTCTTATCCAAGCTGTCATTCCGAATACATATTATAATATCAATGAAAATAATAATTATTTTTATATTGCTGAATATCCAGAAGAAGTTCAAACAGTAGAACTCCCAGTGGGTCAATATACAAATGATTTATTAATATCCACTTTCAATGGTCAATATGGTGACCTATTTATAAATTTTGAATCTAAATTTAATTTTTCTCAAAATCCCATTAATAAAAAATTAAGAATTCAATCAAATCGAGCTACTAATTTTGATTTTATTTATAATATTAATCACTCTTTAAATACTCAATGTTCACCATGTAAAATAAATTCATGTGATTTTACTATCGGTTTTACAAATCAAATGTATATGTCCAAAGAAGTTGATTTAAAACATATAGAAGTCACTTCAATCACTGATACTTTAAGAGTAAGTGACCAAGATTATCATGTTTATAAATTAGTCGCATCTAATGTTGATTTTACATCAGTCTTTTATGTAAATGATTATGTGATTTTAAATGACGGAGCTGGTAATACCTATTCTTGCCAAATTTATAAGATTAAAAATGATCGTACTATTTATATTGAGGATTTAACAGGTACACCTCCTGCAATCTTTACTGCATTAACAGGAAAGATCTTTCAAAATATGAGTCTTCTCTTTTCTCCTAATATCTTTCAATTAGAAATACAGCCTGTTATCTATCTTCGTATTCGTGACTTTTGGAACTTTAATTCCACATCTGTTGGTGCAGAAAATTGTTATGCAACTTTACCTCTTTTTCAAAACTTCTTTAGTAATACAGTAATAAATGCATCTACACTTCCATATGGTGGTATTATGAAATCATTTAATCCTCCTTTACCAAGAATACCATTTTTAGATATTGAATTTGTGGATACAAATGGAAATCTATTTGATTTTAGAGGTCAAGAAAATATTTTAATAATCGAATTTACTTTATTAAATCAACCAGGAAAGTACACTTATTAATACTCTTTCTTTTATTTTTAAAAAATAAAAGAAAGAGAAATATAAAGAAAATAAGAATATAAATAACATTAGTAAAATGAATTCATTCTCCACTTTTATCTCCGATTTTCGTCCTTTTCTTTATATCCGTTTTCATGATGTAAATATCTCGGAATCACTCTTTGAGGAATATAAAGAGAATTATTTAAAAGAGTTGTTGGTCTGTAAACAGAATAAAGAGAAGATAGTATTAATTATTGATGTGAATGAACTTCCTGGTTTACCTTTACAATACATGGTAAAGCAGAAGGAGTTTAATAAAAAGATTTTTCATTTAAATGAAAAATATGTAGAATGTGTTTTTATTTATTGTAAAAACAAGATGATGAAGCAAATGATACAAATGAATATGATGTTAGAGAAGACGGCTGCACCTTTACATATTTGTCGTTCGATTGAAAAATTAAATCGTTCGATTCAAAAACATACCAATAAGGAATTTGATTGTCAAAAGATCATGATAAAATATTCTCATTTAGATAAAGAAGAAGAACCTACCGTCGATTTAGAAGATTCATAAAAATATGATTTTTTTATTATTTTATATTCATTTTTTATGTTGAATGAATATAGAGATAAACATGATAGAATTATTTTTTGAGAGTACAAAAAATATGATAGTTTTAGGTATTATTATTATTTTAATTTGTATTATTTTATACATATTATTTGATTTAATAAAAGAGAAGTTAAAAGAGTATGAAAAGATAAAGGAATATGAGATTAAGATGCCGAAGAAAGGAGATGGAAAGAACTTTTTATATTGTCCGAAGGGTTGTGAAAGAGGAGTATGTAAAGATAAAAAACAGGGTGAAAATAGAATAAAAGACAATTGCCAATTTGATTTCCAATGTCAATATTGTGAAGATCGTAATACTCATATGTTTTATGTAGGTGGAAACTTCGAAAATGAACGTGACATCCTTCCTACTTATTCTCAACCAAAAATTCAATTAAGTGATTATGAAAAATTAAATAAACGTATTGATGAAAATAATCAATATGTTCAACAATTAAATAAAAATATAAAAAAAGAGAATGATATCAATATGGCTTTTAATCGATATTAATCATAATTGGGTTTTATATATTTTACAAAAAAATCCAAACTTTGATGTATCGCTTCATCCATATTAAAATATTTATATGTCGCTAATCTTCCTATAAAATATATATTCTTCTTCTCCTCTTTTACTACCAACTCTTTATATTTTTCATATAATTCTAAATTTTTTTTATTGGGTACAGGATAATATGGTTCTCCTGTATCATTTGTTCGTTCATATACAATGACAGTATCATCTGATTGTTGATTTAAAAAATGTTTATATTCAACAATTCGTGTATAAGGAACATCAGAAGATGGATAATTGACGACAGAATTCGGTTGATAATAATTCATATTCTTAATAATTTGAATATCAAAATCAATACTACGATATTCTAATTTTTCTAAATCTGTAAAATAACTATCAATCGGTCCCGTAAATATAATCATCTCAAAATCATCCTCTCTTCTATCTTTCATATAATCAAAATAATCCGTATTTAATAAAACTTCAATATTTTTATGGTCAATTAACTTTTCAAAAAAATGTGTATATCCCTTATGTGGTAGTGCTTGATATTTATCTGAAAAATAACGAGTATCAAAATTAGGACGAATCGGTATTCTCTCTAAAACTGATTTATCCAATTCATTTGGATATTTACTCCATTGTTTATAAGTATAATCTTTAATTAATTTATCATATAATTTTTCACCTATTCGGGATTTTGCCATCTCTTCACTATTTTCGATATGTTCATATTGAACTTGATTTTTACTTAACCAGTCCTTTACATCATTTTCATTCTCCAAATGTTCATCACATAATTCATTTATAGTTGTTATATTAACAGGTATGGATACAAATTTATTTTCAACATAAGATATTACTTTATGTTCCCATCGAATCCATTTATCAAATTGATTAATATATTTCCATACGTGGTCATAATTTGTATGAAAAAGATGTGCTCCATACTTATTCATTAATATTCCTGTCTCTTCTTCTTTATAATCATAACAATTCCCACCAATATGTTCTCTCTTTTCAATAATAATTACTTTTTTATTAAGTATATTGGCTAGTCTCTCAGCTATCACAGCACCCGATAATCCACAACCTACTATTAAACATCTCTTTTCTTTATCCATTATATATTTTCATATATATTTTTTTTTTTATTATCTTCTTTAAGTTAAAATTTTTAAAGAATGAATTTAAAAAAATTGTGAACTTACTGGTTTGCGTTCAACTTGCACACTTTGTGTGTGCACTGGTTCTTAGACGAGGTGTTGGTTGATAAAATCAAGATATTTTAAAATCCACAGCATTGACTATTTTGGAAATTTTCGTATTGTTTATACATAGAAGTGAATTGTTCGGCTCTTGGTAATGTGCTTCTTCCAGCTCCACCGAAAGGTCCATCTCTTCCACCACCTAAAGGTCCATCTCTTCCACCACCTAAAGGTCCATCTCTATCACCACCTAAAGGTCCATCTCTATCACCACCTAAAGGTCCATCTCTTCCACCACCTAAAGGTCCATCTCTATCACCACCTAAGACACTTCTTCCATTCATACGCATAACACTTTGTCTTGGAGGAAGAATATTGGTAGGTCCAGTTCTTGCTTCAACAGTAGGGATAGTTACTGAAGGTGTTGTTGGTGTTGATGTAGTTGTAGTAGTAGAGGCGGTAGTTGATGCAGATGAAGAAGTGGAGGCAGATTTTTTACCTTTTTTACCTTTTCCATGTTTACGTTTATTTTTAAAGTCTTCAATCCATCCTTGAGATTCTAATAAATATAAAATACCAACGAAGACAATAGCATGTACAAGAGCAGCGATCATTGAAGTTTGTCCTGAACGGAAGATCTTTTTACCAACAGGAGGAATGGTTAAGAGAATACCGGGTGAGAGTATAAAGAATAAAATAGCTAAGGTCACATATTCCATCATTTTTATCTTCTTATACTTTTACTTTCTATATTTTTTTTCATCATAAATGAAAAATAATGAATATTAAAAATTTTATTTCATAATTTAACGTCTAGCTCTGGCAATAGTTCCTTTAGCAGCTTGAACAGCTTTAGCACCAGCTTGTCCAGTAGCACCCATAGCAACAGTTCCTTTAGCAGCCTTTACAGCTTTAGCTTGTTTTGAGGCGAATCCTTCAGAGATCCAACCTTGTGATTCAACAAGATAGAGGATACCAACAAAGACGATGGCATGGACTATAGCAGCAGTCATTGAGGTTTGACCTGACATCCAGATCTTCTTTCCAACAGGAGGAAGGGTTAAAAGAACACCAGGTGATAATAAGAAGAATAAGATTGCGAGAGTAAGATACTTCATCATTTTTTATACTAGTAACTCATATATTTTTTTTATTTACTTTGAATATAAATTTTTATAAACTAAATATAATTTATCCATCCCAAATAAACTTTCTTTTATTTCTTTACATTTTCTTATATATTCTTCCAAGTCTGAACTACCTCCTAATTGTATAAAATGATTCTTTTCTTCTGTCTCTATAAAAATCATGGGAAAAGTATCCATACTACATTTTTTCTTAAATGTTTTTTTTACAATCTCTTCATTAGGCACAACAATCTTTTCGTATTGTATCTTCTCAGTTCTTAAAATACTAAGTGCTTTTTCACAATATGGACAACCATCTAATACATATAATACAATCATTCTATCTATATTTTATCTTTCGATTTTTATTTTTTTCCTTACTTTTATTTAGTAGAATGAAAGTTGCTATATTTCCAGGTTCTTTTAAACCACCTCATTTAGGACATCTTCAGATGATTGAAAAGATGTTATTAACAAAGAGTCATATTGATAAAATTTATATTCTTATCTCTAAAAAACCTCGTCCTCTTCAACCTAGTTTATATGACATATCATCATTACCAAGAGATGATATATTTCTTCTTTTAAAACCTTTTTTTAAAAGACTCTCTTCCAAACTTACAAAAGAAGAGTATTTGGAAGAATATAAAAAATTAATTGAAAATAAAAAAATACCCGCAGTCACTGCTTATGAATCAGAGATAATTTGGAAGATTTATATTGAATATCTTAAAAAAAAATATACGAAAGAGATGATAAAGACTGAGATTAAACCGATGATTTCGTGGGCTCCTTCTCCTATCATTGCTACTTATAATTTAGTTAGTCAACTTCTTAAAAAAATAAAAGCATCAGATATTTATTTATTAAAGAGTAAAAAAAATTCATCGAATTCAAGATTTGATTATTTAGTAAAAAAGACACCAGATTTACATGTAAAAGTTTTAAGTTCAAAATCACCTAATTTACATTCAAAATTATTGAGGAAAGCTATATTAGATAAAAATAAAGAAGAGATACTAGAATATATACCGGATGATTTATCTCCCAATGATAAAAAAAAAATTTTAGATATTCTTTTATTAAACACAAAGAAAAAAGAAAAATAAAATATTTACAAACCTTTTTTTTCATTCTCTTCATAAAGATATAATACTTTTCGTAAGTTTTCCATCTCTTTATCAAGAATATTTATTTGACTAATCTCATACATACTTGTTCCATTTAATCTTTCTAATAAAAAGTTCATACTAAAAACACCACATTGTGAACCTCCATATTGATGTCTTTTATCATTATAAATAATTGTAGGTTTTATACCTTCTTTATCAAACTTTTCTGCCATTTGAATCATAAATTGTTTAATATTTTTTTGAGGTTCATCTCCATATGAATCGAAAAAATTTAATTCTGCTTTTTTCTTATTAAATTCCATATAAAATGCTATCCAATGTTGTCCTGGACCCGTTGATACATCTGTATTAAATACTACACCCATTCTCTTAATTCCTCCACCTATCATCTTCTTTATATCTATATTCGATAATTCACATGTGATCGATGTAGGACAATCACTCGGTACTACACCTCCAAACATAAAATCATCATAAGCCTTTTCATATTGTTTCATTACATATAAAATATCATAAGTATTTAACCAAGTACTCGGATTTTTCTTCCAAGCTTTTGGATATTCAGGTTTAAAAGTATATAAATTAATTTCGGTATCTCTTAATTTTTTAACGAATTCTTGTTTTTTCCAACAATGTTCATCATAAGAACAGACACCGACTAATTTATTACGAATGATATTCCAAACTTCACTATCTGTCTTATTTTCAAAATCAATTTTATCAGAATGACTATCATTATAAGCTTTAGCTATTTTTAAAAGAGCATTATGAGAATAACAGGTCTTCTGTGTTTTTGTCTTTAATTTATTCTTTCCTTTACCTTTTACAGATATATCTGAACCTTGTGAACAGACCGCACATGGTGAACTCGTTACTACTAAATTTTTACCATTCATCACTACTCTCTTTTTACCACTTATTCTCTTCTCCGATACTTTTATTGAACCTTTTTTCATTCTTCTATCTATTTTCTAATACTTTTTTTTTTATTCATTCCATAAAAAATTATAAATAAATGATAGATATGAACTCTAAAAACTATTTTCAAACAATTGTTGTAGGGGGTGGTATTAGTGGTCTTAATATACTTTATAACTCTGTACCTTACCAATCATATGCTTTATTTGAAAAAAATAATTATTTTGGTGGTCGTATTAAGACTTTTCGTAAAAATTCATATATATGGGAAGAGGGGGCTGGTCGTTTTAACCAAAAACATAAATATCTTCTTTCATTAATAAAATCTCTTCATTTAGAAGATAAAATTGTTAAAATTCCTTCTTCGATTCAGTTTTTACCTTCTCGTTCTGATTCTATGAAAAATCCTTTTTATTATATACAAAAAGTATATCAATATTATAAAAAACATATACATAATAAAAAAGAATATGAGAACAAGACTTATATTGAATATGCTAAGAAAATATTAACAAAAAAAGAGATAAAATATTTATTAGATTCATTTGGATATGAATCAGAATTAATAAAAACAAATGCAGAATATGCGATTCATTTATTTAAAAAAGATTTTTTACCTTCGAATCAATTTATGAGTTTAAAAGGGGGTATGGATCAGATAATTGAAAAGATGGTAAATAAAATAGAATTGAAGAGTAAAAAGTATAAAAAAAAATATCCAGTTCACCTCTTTACTTCTTATCAATTAGAAAAGATTAAATATGATTCAAAGACTAAAATATTTACACTTTCATTTCTTCATCATCATAAAATAAAAAAATTTACTTGTTCATCTCTTGTACTCTCTTTACCAAAATATTCACTTCAAAAATTATCGTATTTATATAAAATTAAAAAAGATATAAATAAAATAAATTGTATACCACTTATGCGAACGTATGCTGTATATCCTCCATCAAAAAAAAATAAGAAAGTATGGTTTGATGAATATTCAAAGACAACAACCAATGATAAATTAAGATATATTATACCCATCGATAAAAAAAAAGGTGTCATTATGATTAGTTATACAGATGGTAAATATGCTCTTTATAAACATAAGTTAAATGAATTGAACTTAAAGAAAGAGATAAAAAAGGGTGTGAAGAGGGTATTTGGGAAGGAGATAAAAGATCCGAAGATATTAAAGAGACATTATTGGAATTGTGGTATAGCATTATGGAAAAAGGGAGATTATGATTATCATCAAATAAGTAAAAGGATGATAAGACCTTATAAAGAAGAGAATTTATATATATGTGGTGAGAATTATTCGATGAATCAAGGATGGATAGAGGGAGCATTAGAGACATCAGAGCGAGTGATAAAGTGGTTAAACCAGTCATCTAAATGCCAAAGTTGACGGTGTTTAGGTAAAATAAGATGAAGGGGTACATCTTGGAAGAATTTAACAACATCTTCTTTTGAATATTTTGAAAACAAAAATTCTAGTTTTGTCTTCTCTTTTACTTGATTTAAGGTATTACAATGACCATGTGGTTTAGCAGGTCTTGCCATAGTCTTTTCTTTAATATCTAAATAATTTATGGGTAAAGGTATTTTAAAAACGGAAGATATAAATTGATAAAGATTATCAGTATCATAAATCATCTCTTCGAATGGTATAACTAGAACATTATAAGTATTTTTTTTACTAAATTCTAGATAATTAATATAATAATGAAGCCATAACTTAGCGATAGAACTAAAACGTTGAGGATTTCCTTCACCTCTCATAAGGACGGGTTGATGTAAAAGTCTTTTTTTTTTATCCCATTCAATTAAATAGGATTCTTTAATGACAGATTGGAACCATGAGAAAGGATTTTTAATCATACATATATGGAATAAACGTGGAAAGTTTTTTACATTTAAAGTATGTTTCCATTTGCGTGTTGAACCTTCTTTTGGTATTTGTGTTTGAAAAATATTATTTAATAATTTTACCATTAAATTAGTACCTGTATTAAAAGCACCATAAACTTGAACTTTGGGTCCTTCTCTTTTCAATTGAAAAGGATTATCTATTTTTTTAGGGATAGATGAAAAATCTTCTTTATGAACTTCAATAACATCTTCTTTATCTTCATTAATCTCTAGTTCAGATAGTTCTTCAATTTTAGGATAAGGACATGTAGGTAAATTATCTAAATAAATATCATCCTGATTTAAATTTTCTTCCATTTTTATTAATTTTACTTTTTTTTCATTTTGTATTTGAATGGAAGAAGGATGAACTTGATGTTTTGGTAAACTTTCAATAAATGTATTATTATTTAATAAACGAATCTGTTCTTCTTCGGAGATAGGATTATTTGATAATAATGGATATGGATATTTAATTCTTGTTAAAACAGGTTGTTTCATCTGTTTTTTTTTTTCTTGTCGAATCATTTGTAATAATACTTTTATTCTTTTTCTTCTTAAAGAATTTAATTTATTCATTTTATTCATATTTTTATTTAAAATATATAAAAAAAAATATTGAATTAAACGTTTTGTATAAATAATCTCATTAAAGAGTAGAAGTTTTATAAATGATGAAGAGAAAAGATAAAATAATAAAAAAGGAAGAAGTAAAGCCTACAACACGAATGAGTGAATTAACATGGGGAATTGGTATTGAACATGAGATGCGTGTTCGTTTTAAAAAAGGATATTATCAATTTTCAAAAGATTTTACTTCTCAATTTTTTCCTCCTCAAATGGAACAAACATTTAAAAATTCTTCAGGATATATTTTTATTCAATCTTATGTATTAATGTATTATTTTGATTTATTAAATGTTTTTTTATTAAAACGATTCTTTGAATTTACAGAGAATGACGAAGAAAAAAAATATGCAAATGATATCCTTATACTTTATGACCTCTATTTAAGAGCAAAATCCAAAAAAGAATTTCCTCTTGATAATCCTTTATATTTTATTCGTTCAAATAAACATAAAGATTTTATTAAAAATCGTTCAAATATACAATTTTATTTAAAGATGTATAATTTATATCATAATCCTATGTTATTTTTTGATATTCATTTTTCTCATAATTCTTCTTTAAATATCACATTCGAATCTTTATGGGATTTAAATTATCAACTTGCGAATATTGAAGATGATGAAGTTTTTCAAATGTTAGTCACATCTTTTACTGATTATTATCATGGAGATATATATAGAACTTTCCGTGATAAATTATCCAATATTTTACAATCTAAAAATATTCAAGATATCACAGTTGAAATGATAAATTCAGAAGAAGATCATTGGAAGATCTCATCTATCAAACAATTTATTAAAATAGATATATCTGATTTTTCTATCAATAATATGGGTATAAATAAAAAAACAATGAAAGATTTAAAAGATATTCAAAATCGTTATATTTATATAATTAAAAATACGATTGAACATAATTATCAATTTGGTGATTCAAATTTAAAAGATATTTATCATTATTTATATTTTATGTATAAAAATTCTATTCCAATGAATGATATGTCATCAAGAACACAAATTTTAGAATTTGTCACAGTTAATTATCGAAAAAATTCATTTGAATATATGTATGAAGAATTAATGAATATGGAAAATACATTTTTCAAAGTGATAAATCAAATACCGGTATTTAAAAAATATGTAGAAGTATTTGGAGAGATTGGTTATCATCAGATAGGTTCGGTTGGAGAATCAATAGAGGTAGCAGATATAGTTACATTTGATTATAATATTATTGAATCGGATTATACAGGTTCTTATCATATATGGGTGACACCACCATATCGTCCAAGTACATCATCAAAACGTTTTCAAGAAGAATGTGCTACACTTGCTAATAAATTTCAATTGATTGAACCTTTAATCGCTGCACATTTTACATCTCCATCCATTGAAGCATTTGGAGACGATGGTACACTAGCTCGTTCTAGTTTCCGACAATTTATAGGTGCATATTCAAATTATGGTACATCGGATATTAGTTTTTTGATGGGTGCTCCTTCACATACTATTTCAAAATATTATTTAAATGAGAATGATTTAAAACAATCACTTGAAGAAGGAAAACAACTAGCTATATTCGCTTATGTGAACACACCTGTTTATTCAATGGATGGTAAACAGATAATGAATTTTGAAAAATTAGAAGAACGTTTTTTAACATCTAATTTATATCGTTCATTTAAAGAAGGTAATGTAAATTCAAAACCACCACCTAATATTGAAGATTATTATTCAAAAGTATTTACACAATCAAAAATTCGTCCTGTTGATAATCATTTAAATATTGGTCCTGATATTCGAACAAGAGATTATGAAGAACTTGTTTATCCTCGTTCTATGGATTGGACACCTGAATATATCAAAAAAGATAATAAATTTATTAAAGTTTATGTTAATTATAAGGAGAAAAAAATATCACATGTACCTGTTTATAATAAAGAAAAACATAAAAAGAGATTAAAAGATGAACGTATTGGTATTGAAATGAGAGTCTTCGACCACTTTCCTACTTATTATTTATATGAAATTTTACAAATACTCTCATGTCTTACCTTTCAATCTTTCTTAGAACCTTATTCTGTCACTAAAGAAAATATGTATATTCATCAACAATGGTGGCATAATGAGATGGCAAATGTAATTATGCAAGGTTTTGAATATAAACCTAGTTATACTTATTTAAAGAATCTTGCACATGAATTTAAATTATCAGAACTTCGTTTAGATAAGATTGAATCAAAAAAAGATAGAAAAATATCTAGTAAAACTTATACTCAAATGGTATTTGAAAAGATTTATAATCGTTTACATAAACGTTTTAAACCTTATCCACTTTATCAAAAATTATCTTTCCAACGCCCTAATATGAAATTTATATCTCTTAATAAAAAGGCTTGGTATAATATTTTTACAGATTATCTTATTCGCAATCCCACTGTTTATCGTGAACTATCTGATAAAAAACAATTAAATGATACTAATATTGTTAAAGTTTTAGGTAATAAATATCAACAAAATGTAAAAAGAGTTAAATCTTATATTCATAATATACAAAAGGTAAATATGAATAACCTACAAAAAAAAAATAACAATCAAAAGTAAACTTTATCTTATTTTTTTAAGTTAAATTCATTTATATAAAATATAATTTTATATATAAGAAGGGAGAATGAATATACCGGAACCCTATTTAGTGATAGATTTAAGACCTATACAAGAATTTAAAGGAATCACAGTAAGTGGATATAAAAGACAAGATGTAATCAATGCGTATCAAAATAGTATGATAAATGGAAAATTAGAAGAAGCATTGAAATGGTGTGTAGAACTTCATGTGACTGGTTTAAATAAAAATATACAAGATATATTATTGAGCGTTTATTATAAATATATTCATATTCATAATCCTCATTTTTATATTTATTTATTAAAACGCTTTCGTGAATATGAGAAGATTATTCGTTTATATCCTCCAAAACGTCATGAAGTCTTTACTCGTAATGACCAAGAAATTCGTCATATCTTCTCTGAATTAACTGCTATCACCACTCTTACAAAAAAAAATAATATGTATTTACCGAAATCTTTACCAAAATTAGATAAGACATTTTATCATAAAGAAGAGATACGACGTAGAATGATGGCACAATCGATAGAAAAAATATATGATTTTGTTCATTTACAGATGGATTCGGATATTAAATTATCTTTAAATGAGATTTATGTGAATCTTCATTCTTCAAAAGGTACATTTTTAAATTGTGTATATTGGTATTTATGGTTAAATAAAGTGGAGAGTATGAAGAAGAAAGATAATCATATAGGAGTAAGACCGGATGTAAAAGAGTTAAAACCGGTGGAGGGTGTATCGGATGAATTTTGGTATTTATGGGTATGGCCATTATGGGAGATTATATTTTATACATTAAAAAAAAGAGAATCATGTGAACAAAAAAAATATTTTATTAAAAAGATGTATGAAGATTATAAGACGGATTTTAAACCACCTCAGATGAATAAAAAGATGTATTTACTTTTTACAGCTTTTTATCTATTAAAAAATAAAATGGATTGGAATATACCTATGTTTATGCAAGAATATCTTATAATACAATCAACAGCAAATATAAATACAATTTATAGAGATATTAAAATATATTTAGAGAATACATTAAGTCATGAAGATAAGAATGTATTATATGAACAATATATGAATTTAATCTTTAAATTTGAGGAGAATCAGGAGAATGATACAAATAATCATGTGAAGATAAAAGAACCGGAGCAAGTAAAAGAGACTTATATTTCACAAGTAGAGGCTACACAATATCCAACATTAAAACCTTTATCACGTAATAACTTTAGAGAAGAAGAGATTAATATAGAATATCATAATATTATAGAGGACCAAGCAAGAATGGTTGAAGAGGATATAGAAAAAGAGATTTCACGAGGTTTAAAGAGTCGACTTCGAGACCCAACGAATCCTATTTCTCGTGTTCAAAAATTAAAGAAAAATATTCTTTCTCAAGAAGACTTAGACCCTTATATTGAAAAACAAAATAGAAAATTAAATTTATATACTCAATTTACTCCTACAAAATCTCCTTCTCTATCATCTAAATCTCGAGAAGAAGATAATCATCATATAAAAGACTCAAAATTAAAAACAATTGAATTTAAATCACGTAAACATCGACATAAACATCAAGATAGTGATGATGATTCATTTGAATTTAATGATGATGAGTAAATAAAAATATATTCTAATACATTTATAGATATAGAGATCCATGAATTTATCCGAATCTTATTTGCAAAGTAAATCTATATTGATTCTATCCATCTTCTTTTTTTATTCATTTTTTCTCGTTTTGAAAGAAGTATCTTCCTTAAATAATTCCTGTAATATTATTGGTAAAAATATCATTTTAAAATATTCCAATTATTTTAATAAAAATATATGGATGAAGATAATACCTGTTATTCTTATTCTTTTTATATATGCTTTCATCACATATTTTTCTTTTAAACCCTTCCATTCTTCCTCTTATCAATCATATTTTATTGTATTATCTGTTATATTGATATATATATCTCAATATTATTGGAATATTATTTTTCAACCTTTTATTAAAGATTTTGGTATTAGTATTGTGAATATAATATTTACAACTATATTATCGGTTTTGTTTTATATAGTTTTAACCATATATCTTATAAATGATATAAAATATGATAATAATAAGATATTTAATACAGAGATTATGATAGTATTTATATTATTAATATTATTTAGTTATTTACAATTTATTAATTCAATGAATTCGAAGAGGGAATTAATAAAGGATTTAAAGAGGAATCAATTTAATTTTTTAACGAAGAATTGTTTTCGAGAGGTGAGAACGAATGAGAAGTTTAATACAAATTTAACAGATTCATCTTCTTTACTTCAGTATAATCAATTAATTCAAGAGAAAGGAAATTCATATTTAATATTAGAAGATAATATACCAGTTCAATTTTTAAATCCAAAGACAAAAAGTTATCAAGATTTAATTTTATCGGATTTTTATTATCCGGGTTCACATTATACTTATTTGGAAGATACACCGATTCAGGGACATCCTTCTCTTGAATCTATTCAACTTGCTTTAACTGATTTTAGAGTTCGTATTATACATTTAGATATATTCCGTTCAAAAAAGAATCCGAATAAACCATGTGTACGATGTAAAAATATGGCGGATGATGCGAATGAATTAAACTTTTCATCTTGTTTATCCACGATTAAAAAATATGGATGGGATAAGGATCAAAAATATCCAATTTTTTTATATTTAAATTTTGAAGAAGAAGGTTCTGTCCCTTTCTACAATGATATTTATTATACAATTAAATCAATCTTTAGTAAAAATCTATTAAATAAAAAATATAGTTTTGGAGGACGTAATTCAACTTTCCCTATATCAAAAGCTCCCATAAGAGATTGTATTGAAAAGATTATTATATTAACCAATCAATATCCTACACGTTCAGTATTAGATGAATTTATATCATCTGGAAATGTAGATAAGCCTAATTTAAATATAAGTTTAAATTTAGATTTATACAAAGAATCTTATAATCAATTTAATTTAATTGGTATATCACAAGATAAAGACAAAACACAATTATTGGAGAGACATCGTCGAAATATGACATTTTATTATACTCAACCTAATTTTGAATTAAATAAACCGAATGAGAATAAATCGGGATTATATAATCCTAATTTCCAAGATTTGGCTCAATATGGTATACAGGCAACGATGATGTATTTGTTTGTACCTGATAATTTTTTAAATAATTGGTATATGTTTTTTAAAAGTAAAAATAATTTATATCCAGTAATCAAAGATGAATCTTTAAGAGGTTTAGATCCCGAAAAGAAAGAGATTGAAGAACAGAATCCTTTACTTGGTTTACAAAATCCTCAAAAATATTGTATTTTACCTGGATTTAGTGAGACTGAAAAATCAAATATAACAGTTGGTTCAAAGAATAATTCATGTAATGTATCTTCTCCACCACCACCTACACTTCCTTCAACTGAAATTTTAGAAGAAAATGATGATGATGAATAACTTTCATATATTTTTTTAATTTATAAACTATTTTTTTATATAAAGGTATAAAAAAATATGAGGTATAAATAGTAGAATTAAAAGAATGAATCAAAATGTGATGAATAATGATTTTCTTCTCGGTATTTTGAAGAAGAGTAAAAAGAAGCAAAAGGCAATAGAAGAGAATGAACATAATAACAGTAATTTAGTGAATCAATTATTAAAGATTAAAGAATCAATTCGTCGTCAAAATAATGTATCTTCTAATTTACAAGAAAAAATAGAGAATAAAGTAAACAAATCAAATACAAACATATCCAAGAATAAAAATCAAGTATCAAATCTTGAAGAGAATAAAAAAACATTTAAAAACCTTCTTATTCAAATTATTAAAAAATTAGAAGAAGATGTTGATAAAGTGACTAAACAGATTCAATCTTATAATCAAGAGAAAAAAAATATAGTAGAACTTGATCAAAAAGAGATTAAAAAATTAAAGAAGATTATCATTAAACTCTATAAAACAATTATGGAGATTTATGGAGCATTTGATGTTGACCGTAATCAACGTATTGAAATGTTAGAAAAGATTCGTATGAATTTAGAAACAAATCATATTTTACTTAAAAATATTGATGAAATCGAAAAAATAACTGGATATAATCCGAATACTAAGAAAGTTGAAGAGGAAGAAGTTGTTCAAGAAGTAGTGAATCAATCAATACCTACTCAAAATACTTCAAATACAAATGTACAACCTATGGGTGAAAATCAATCGAATCTTACAATCTTTAATTTAATTAATAAGGGTGTGAATAAAAATAAAAATAATAAAAATAAAAATAAAGAAACTACAACCATTGTAAATAATATGGTCTCTGCTGTTCAAGAAATAACTGGTACTAAAACACAAGAAGAAGAAAAAGAAGTTGTTGACGAAACTGTATCTTTACAAAATTCTCTTCTTAAAGATAAAAAAGAAAAGATTAATATGTCAAAAAAAGTATCCAAGAAATTAAATGAAATGCCACGAATTACCAATAATATGGCTAGATCTGAATTAAATCAATTTTTAATGGAAAGATTAGGTAGAACAAATTTATACTCTTCATCTTCTACACCTGTTCAAAATTCTTCCATACAACCATCTCAAACAAATTTTTCATATAATTCTTCTTCACAACCTAATCGTAGTCGTAATCAAAATATATTCATTTAATTTTTTTTTATACTTTATATTCAAAAAAATATATATTTTTGAATCTAATCTTCATCATCTTCCTCTTCTTCCTCTTCTTCCTCTTCTTCCTCTTCTTCTTCATCATCATCATCGTCTTCTTCTTCTTCATTTACATCTTCTTCTTTTTTATCATCTTCCTTTTTTAGTTCAGAATCTTCTTCTTTTACGAATTCAACCATAGTCATTTTAATATTTTTTTTTATAGTTGGTATTTGTATATCTTTAAATAATTCGTTCATATCAATAAAATCATGATATTCAATTAATTTTTCATTTTGAACAATTCTAATTTGAAAAAATAATTCTTGAATGGTTGGAATCGCAAATAATAAATAATTAAATGGATGATTTATCTTTTCATCTTTTTTATTCTCTTTTATATCAAAAAAATGAAGTGATTGTCCTGTATAAAAATAATGTTCACTTCCAACCATCTGATAATAAAAATTTTTAATAATATGAGGTATTTTTATTTGTAACATAAAAAAACCATCATTTATATACATCTTCTTTTCAAAAGTATAAGGTTTACTTACTCCAAAATTCATTTTTATCTTTTTATATTCTTTCTTTTATTTTTTTTAAGTTCTTTTAATGTTGGACTTTGTCCAACAACGGGCTTACAGCCCGTGGCTTTTCTTTAATTGTGCCTTTGGCACAAACGCGTCTACGACGCGTGGCTTTCTTCTTTCGTTCCCAAACACTAAAGTGTTTGGTAATGGCGATTCGTTGAATCGCCGTCAAAAAGGCTCCCTTCCGTCGCTATTTTTAAATAATTCTTTAAGTTTATTTTCTTAAAGAATGAATTATATATAAAGAAATTTAATTATGTGACTGAAGTAAGCTTTTCCGATGAATGAGGAGAGAAGCTACGGGTCTTAGACGCGTTTGTGCTATGACACAATTAAAGGTAAGTCCAATATTTAAAGAGGCTGTGCTGTCATTTGGTGGTCAAGATTAAAACCAGTTATAGAATTCATACCTTGAGCATTGTATTCACCAGTGAAGGCTTGAACAGGAGCACATGCATTACCAACTAATTCAAAACCATTAGGGTTGGTGGAAAGGCAGTCTCCTTGAGATTTTTTTTGAGTAGTAGCAAAAGAGGATGATTCAAAATCATTATTTGTAAAGAAGGGAACGAAGTGTTCATCTTCATTTCCATCATCATCATCATCATCACCACCTTTGAAATGTTCTTTCTTATCTTTACCAGTTCCTAAAATCTTAGCATTTTCATTTTGACGTTGTTGTAAAGCTTGATTAATTTCAGTAGTATCTTCAACTTTTACTTCAGTATTAGTCTGGTCGCCTCTATTATTATCACTCATATCTAAAAGAGTTTCAGCAGGAGGATAAGTTGCGGGTTCACTTTCAAAATGTTCATAAGGAGTGATAGATAATAAATATACCATAGCTAATAAGATTCCAACAGTAGGATTTTTAGGAGATACATAAACAATTAATAAGATAACAATAAGACGAACAATCTTATTAGAGAAGATACCACGAATAGCATCATTAATATTCGAGAATAAAGTGGATGCTAATAAGACAAGAACCACGGTTAAAACTAAAACAACAGTGGGATTCTCTAAGAATTTGAGGGATGAACTCCATACTTTTTCGATTGATTTCATATCCATTTTTTAATTTATACTATTTATTTAGATTTTAATTTTTATCTTTTCTTTAATTTTTTTATTATTTTTTAAAGAATGAAAAATTTCTTAAATAAGTGTAGAGAGGAATGAATCAAAATATTTGGGGTCCTAACTTATGGTTTTCTTTACACACAATGACATTTGTTTATCCTTTAAAGCCGGATAGTGATGATAAAAAACATTATAAAACTTTCTTTGAATCTTTACAATATACGATACCTTGTTCAGTATGTAGGAAGAATTATGTTCGACATTTAAAAGAATATCCGATTGATGGTTTTTTAAATTCGAGGAAGGAGATAGTTTATTGGTTAATAGATGTACATAATATGGTAAATGGAGAGACTGGTAAAAAGATATTAACATACCAAACAGTGATAAAAAAATATGAAAAAGTATATGGAAAAAAGATAATATTAGAAGGTGATGAAGATATGGATGAAGATGATACATCTTTGAGTCATAATTTATTATATGACTCCAATCAACCTTTAAAAACATGTATAAAACAATATTATTCAATGAATTATGTAAAAATATTCATTATAATTTTTTTTATAATCATGGTATTATGTTATTGTAAGAAACATCTCTTTAGTTGATTAACTGCGTTAATCAACTAAAATATTGTTTTTTATTATTTTTATAAAAAGATTGATAAATTTGTTGAAAATTTAAAATTAAATCTTTTACGAAAGTATGTATATTAAATAAGATATTCTTCTTCTCTTTATGATAAGTTCGTATCAAATCATATCCTTCATTAAATAAAAACCAATTTATACAACCTACTTCTATATTATTTTCATCTATCTTCATTATATTTTTTTTTAATGTCTGTGCAAAATAATATATATGTTTGTATCGAATATGATTTGAACCTAAATATATCTCTTCTAATGGTGAAAAATTTAATATATGATATTCATTCTCCTTTATTCCCGTCTCTTCCTGAAACTCTCTCTTTGCACATTCTATATTCTTCTCATTCATATTCCTTCTCCCCTTCGGAAAACCCCATTCTGGTTGTTCATAATTTTCTAATGATTTACCTATAATCTTTTTAAAATTTATGAAAAATAATAATTCATTCTTTTGTAACATATAACCTTCTTTTAATTTATTAAATTTATTTTTAGATTCTTCATATTCCTGATTAAATATAAGTGGTTTTTCATTCATTTTTTTTATACTTTCACTTGTATTTATTTCATGAGGTGATGGTGACCATAAATCTCTCCATAATTCATCAAAATTTTTTTTTATTAGATTATTCTTCTCTTCATTTGTCATCATGGATATAGTATTATGTAAATATTCATAATCATTTAAATCATATTTTCCTCTGATAAAATCAACATAACTTAAACTATTTTTTCTTCGTATCATTAAATATTCTATTTTTTCATCTAACGTCTTTTCATTCATATTTTTAATCTTTTGATACAATTCTTTTAATTGCTTTATCTCATCATTCTCAAATAAATATTTATTCTGTATCTTTTTACTAAAACTTAATATCATGTTTATATCTAATTCAAAATTGTCAATATATAATAATATAATACCAATACTTATTATAGGATAATTACATTTTTTTGTTATATGTCCTCTTTTACCACAATTCATACAATATACATTCATCTTTAATTTATAATGTATTTCATCATCTGTCTCTTGAATATCTTCCTTTGTACTTTTCCCTTTCTCTACCATAATAAAACCATCTAAATAATTATCACTTGAATTCATCTCTTCTATTGAATCCATTTTATATTTTTCTTCTTTTTTTACTTCACTCTTCTCTTTTTTAAAATTCATATTTTATTTATATTTATTACTTTTCATTTTTATTTAAATACATTTATCTTATCTATTTTTTCTTAATTTACATTAGAGATGAACCTTTCACATAAAGAGAATCATAAACAAAAATTTAAACCATATCCAGAAATCACTTCTCCTGATTTTTACCAAGAAATATATGAGAAAAAAGAATTTCGTGATTATGAAATAACTGAATCCGATGTTATTGAAGAATGTGGTGACACTACAACTGGTTCTGATTTTAATTTATCTCCTTTTCAATCTTTTTTAAAAAATTATATAAATATTGATACTCCATACAATGGTGTATTAGTTATGTATTCAACAGGTGTAGGAAAAACATGTGCTGCTATATCAATAGCAGAGGGTTTTAAAAAGACATTAAAACAGATAGGAAAGCGTATATTGGTAATTACGACTTTAAAAAAAAATTTTGAGAATGAATTATTTAATTTTAGAAAAGATGAAAAAAGACAGGCTGATGAGATAGTTCAATGTACAGGAAGAGAATATGAATTATCTTCTGAATTTAAAGAAAAATATATTCGTTCTTATCGAGAAGCTGAAGTAAAACGTCTTATTCGAAATTATTATCAATTTTTTGGTTATCAAAAATTTGCTAACTATGTTATGAAGATGACTCAAAAAAAAGATTGGGATCAAGATAAAGATCTTGAAGAGAAGATAAAAAAGTTTATTAATAAAGAATTTGATGATCGTGTTATTATCATTGATGAAGTTCATAATATTAAAACAGATGTAAAAGAAGAATGGAAAAAATCGATTCAACCTATTCTACTCTCCATTGTTAAATATGCCAAGAATACAAAACTTATTTTAATGAGTGCTACTCCTATGTTTGATAGACCCGATGAGATTATCTTTATATTAAATCTTCTTCTTGCGAATGACGGAAGAGAGATGGTAAAAAAGTCTGACATCTTTAATCGAGATGGTACTTTAACCAAAGAAGCATATAAACTTCTCCCTCATCTATTAAAAGGATATGTCTCTTATGCTCGTGGTGAAAAACCAATGAGATTCCCTTTCCGTTTAAATCCTCGCAATGCTTCAATACCTAATGTTCAATTCGACATGTCAGGTAAAGTCATTCCAGAAGAGAAGAGAATTCAATTTACGAAAATTATTGAATGTACTATGGAATCCATACAAAATAATACTTATTTATATCATTTATTAAGAAGAATGAAAGAGTCATCAGGTAAAAAAGAGATTGAAAATGAAGATTTATCAAATACAATTGTGGAAGAGGAATCTAATGTAAATGAAGAAGGGGGAGAAGAGGTTGTAAAAAAAGAGATTAAAAAAAAAAAGAAGAAGAATCAATCCGAAGAGAATATACAACCAAAATCACTTTTAAATAATTTAACTTATATCTCTATTGTCACTTATCCTACAACAGAAAAGATGCCTGGTGAAAATAAAAGTGGGGTTCTAAGTATATATGGTTCTTTTGGTAAACAAGGAATAGATAATACATCAGATAATGGTAAAGGTGGTTTTTATAAAGTAGATAAAGAAGTAAGTGGTATTAAAACAGTTAAATATCGTTATCAAGAACATGCTATTATTAAACAAGGTAGTAAAGAAAAAGCACCTTTTATGGATGAACTTTATCTTGAACAATATTCAACAAAGTTTGCTAAGATTCTACATGAAGTAAAAAATTCAAAAGGTACATGTTTTATTTATTCTTTCTATGTCGATGATGGAATTTTACCATTAGCTCTTATGTTAGAACAGAACGGTTTTAAACGCGAATGTACTACCGGTGAGACTGATCTATTAGATATACCATTAAAAGGTGATAAACCTGGTAAAAGACAAGCAATATGTTATCATTGTGGTAAAACATTATTAGAAGGAAGTCATCAAGAAGGTAAATCAGATTATCATAAGTTTTATCAGGCAAAGTATATAATGTATTTTGGAGATGCGAAGGATATCATAAGAACAACAAAAGAAGCGGCATTAGAGAAATTTACATCACCTACAAATAAAGAGGGTCAAGAGATTAAACTCTTTTTAGGAACAAAGACTGTATCAGAGGGTCTTGATTTTAAACGAATACGTCAAGTACATATATTAGAACCTTGGTATAATTTATCTCGTCATGAACAAATTATTGGAAGAGCTATTCGTAATTGTTCTCATATGGATTTACCTATGGAAAATAGAAATGTAGAAATTTTTCAATATGCTGCAATTTTAAATCCTCAATCCAAAGGAATTAAAAAAGATACTGAAACTGTTGATTTAAAATATTATCGCTTCGCCGAAGATAAAGATAGAATTATTAAAAAAATCACTCGTATTCTTAAAGAATCTGCTGTTGATTGTAATCTTTTTAAAAATTATAATGTTATGAAAACGAATAAAAAGATTAAACAGATCACTGCAAGTGGTCAAGAATTAATGGTACCTATGAAAGATGAACCATATTCACCTATGTGTGATTATGAAGGAAATTGTGATTATCAATGTGCCTGGAAGATTAATCCTCACCATAAATATCCCATTAATACTGATACCTATAATCTTCGATTTGGTACTCAAGATATAAATATAGCAAAAAGATTAATTAAGGATTTATTTAAACATCATAATGCTTATCATTTAGGTGATATTGAAAATGCTATTTATGAACATCATCCAAAAATGGATAGACTCTTTATATATGCTGCACTTGATGAATATATCAATTCTCCAAAACAAAATATTGTAATTGATAAATTTAGAAGAAAAGGTATTATTATATATCGTGGAGATTATTATATTTTCCAACCAAGTAATATTCGTGATGATCTACCATTAATATATCGTGAAAAACCATCAGATGAGAAACCTTATTCGATTAACTTACAAACAGAGGTAAATGATATTAATTATCAAGTAAATCAGAAGAATTTAAGTCCTACTAAAATGGAACATAAAGCAAACTTAACTCAATATGAGAAGATATTAGATAGAATTAAAACGATGTATCGTCTACATGAAAAGATATTAACAGACCCCAAGTATAAAAAAGAATATCAAGATGCTGTCTATGGAATGATTGTGAATAAACTTACACCTTCTGTATTTTTACATTTTATGATCACTTTATTAACTCAATATCTTAAAAAGAAGATGAATATGAATATGAATAAACCTCATTTATTTAAAGATATTGATGATTTTATAGAATATGAAAAGAATAATTTAATCACTTATCAAGATATTATCCAAGGATATCAAGAAGGAAAGAGTAAAAAGATTGGAAAAGATATATTATATATTGGTTTTTTTAAAAATGGTCAATATTATATTTTAAAAAAATTAAATGATGATTTAAATTATGATATCACAAAACTTCAACCTAATTATTTAGAATTTGTAAAATGTAATCAAGATATAGTAAGTCGTTTAGAACAGAAAGAGAGAATTCGAAAAGAGAAGATGATGGAGAAGACATTTAAATATAATCCTATTCGTGGTCTTTTATCATTTGATGAAAAGACAAATGATTATAATTTTAAGATTATAGATGAGACAACAGAGAAGAAGACAAAGACAATCAAAGGTGAAGAATCGATTCGTTCACGTGTTCGAGGACAAGTATGTAAAAGTTATCAAGTAAATGATATTCGAAAGATTCGTGATAAATTAGGAATGTATCCAATGGATGATCAACCAAAGAGAGACTTTTTATGTGAAGATATTGAACTTTATTTTAGATATATGCAGGCGATACAAAATAAAATACATTCAGATGTTATCTACTTTTTAGTTGATTAACTGCGTTAATCAACACCTTGCCCTTAGGGCGAATGCACACTTCGTGTGCAAGTTGGACTGCGTCCAACGCGACCCTGCAGGGTCGCAATTTTAAATGAATAGTATTGGTCAAACTTGTTATAATCAAATATTTTTTTAAGTATTTATAGAAAAAAACCGATAAGGGTTTTTTTCTAAATGAAAGAATATTCATTATCAAGTTTAACCAAGGCAGGGCACAGATTCGATAATAAGTTTTGGTCAAATAGTGATAAACAATAATTTTTTAAGTAAGAATGCGGATTGGGTCTATAAGGACCCAAACACGCGAATTCTGTTTATCTTTTATATTATTCTACCAACAAGCGTCTCGAATGCGGCCATTAAGGTTAGGTCAAGAGAGGGAGGTTGTCGTTTTGGCTAGGCCGCGTTCGGTATAACTTTCGCATTCGAACTACTTGTTGGTAAAACTTGATAAAAAATAATCAGAATTTGATAATAGAGACCTTATAGTCTCTATTATCATTCTTACTTTAATACTATTTTTTATATCTTAATTCACCAATACATACTAACGAATGAGTGCCCTGCATTGGTAAAACTTGATAATAAATACTTGTTGATTCGGTTTTTAACACTTTAGTGTGTTAAAAACCATCAATACATAAAAAAATATAGGATTATAACAAGTTTGACCAAAACTATTTATTCAAACTTGCGAACGAAGTTCACCTTTCCGACGGCGATTCGTTGAATCGCCATTACCAAACACTTTAGTGTTTGGGAACGAAGGAGTAAAGCCACCGGCTGTAGTCCCGTTTGTCTCAACGAAACAACTTAAGGGTTATTTGCTCTCCATTTTTGAAGATTCTCTATATCAGTTGTATATATCTTATATAAATGAAGATTCGATTTACTTAATGTACGAACAGCATTTATTTTACGAATCACATCTGCATATCCTATCTCCTTAACTGCTTTTAATAATGCATCTAATCTCTCTTGTTCCGATAATTCTGTATGGTATCCAAACTCTCTTAATGTACCTTCTTTTAATTTAGGTATCACTTTACCCTCTTTTACTGTCTTACCTGGTTTACCCATGTTCTTTACACATCCCTCTTTCACATATTTACCTTTTACATGTGTTCCTGATTTTTTATTATAAGAATGACGATAATATCCATCTCTCATTATCATACCCTCTGGACAATCTCCTTCTAAAACCGTCATTCTAGTTGGATGATGTGGTGAACCTACTTTCATCTTCATTGCTTTCTTTTCAGAGACTACTTTATCCATACCACCACCCCTCTTCTTTGATGACGTTTTCTTTTTAATCATTCTTTTAGGTGAATGACTTCTTGATTTAGATGAACTTCTCTTTTTAATCATTCTTTTTGGTGAATGACTTCTACTTTTTGATTTAGAAGTTGAACTCTTTCTTGAAGTTGAAGATGAACGACTACGCGTTCTTCCTCTTGATACTGACATGGAACGACCTCTCGACATTTTTTTATTCTATACTTTTTAGTGACATTTTTTTATCAGAATGAAGTTTTTTATTAAAAAAAAAATATACATTCATTCTGAATATTGACAAAAAAAATGAATCCCTTATTTAAGTAAATAATTTGAACTTGAAGAAAAAAGAAGAAAGAAATATAAACGAGTATTAAAAATGAAAACAGTCTATTTTAATCAAAAAGGATTTGAGATTCAAGAGAAAGAACTTCGTCATGAAGTTTATCAAAGTATTAAAAAAATTGGTCATTATAATGTCACATCAAAATATTATAATTTCTTAAATAAAAAGAATTTATCAGAGATTAAAGATGGTGAATTCCGCGTTTCTTTAAGTTCATTCGGGAAAAAATATATTTTATTTTTAATTAAAATAAATGATCGAAGATATTCAATTCTGATTAATAAGAAGAATGAGATTATGGTGACTTGTCAATATAAGTTTCATCAATCTTTATATGATGGTACTTTATTGGATGGTGAACTAGTTAAAAATGAGAACAATAAATGGATATTTATTATTAATGATATTCCATATTATAAGGGTGAAAATTTGATTACAAAGAGTTTTGATGATCGACAGAGTATCATAGAAGAGATGTTAAAGAATGAGTATCGAAGAGAAGACCAAAATAATCATATGACTTATATTTGTCAAAAAATATATGTTAAATATGATAATATACAAGATTTAAGTAAGAGACTTCGAGATTCACTCAGTTATAAATGTTCAGGATTATATTTTAAGAATATATTTAATTATAGTGATAATTATTTATATATTTTTCCTGAATGTCGTACTGATCATCAAGTATTAAATAAGACACATGTTGTAATAGAAGAGGATGAGAAGAGAGAAGAGAAAGTAGAGATAGATGAGAAAGTAGAAGAGAAGAAAGAGTATTTAGAGGATGATATATTCGGTGATTTAGATGTTGTTAAGACAGAAGAAAAACCAATTGTTAAAGAGAAGAAGATTCAGAAGCCTACCCGTGATTATTGTAAGTTTTTAATTAAACCTACATCCAAACCAGAAGTCTTTGAATTATATTGTCGTGCTGTAGATCGTCATATAGAAAAATATTCATATGCCGCTATTCCCGATATGAAGACAAGTAAATTCTTAAAAGATTTATTTATCTCTTATACACCGATGGATGATATCACTAGTTTAATCAATGAAAAGAAGGCTATCTTTGTAGAGTGTTCATATAATAAAAACTTTAAGAGATGGATACCTTATAAAAGATGTGAAGATATGGATCATCATACATTTATTAATGAAACAATGATTTTATTAGATAATTATTCTTCTGATTCTGATTCAGAGGATGATGAATAAAAAAAAAAGATTTTGATATTTTTTTTTGATATTTTTATTTTTTTATATTCTATTTTTTTTATAATTTTTTCAAGAATAAGGTTTAATTATTCTTTAAATTGGAAAAAATAATTTATTAGGTATAAATAGGAAAAAAATGAAAAAAGAAATGAAAAATATGAAAGGTGGAGATGGATACGCAGTGAATGTTGGACAAGCAATAGCAGGACGTCCTTCTTATATTAGATATACTGATAATTGTAAACCAGTATTTAATGGTTCTTTACTTCAAAATGGTGGTTATGCTTCTCAAGAATTAAATCCTAGTTCTATTCACTGGAATGATCCGACAGAAGGGATTGATAGTCCATTATTGAATCAAATTCAAAATAGTGAGAATATAACTGGTTTTAATTTAAAAAATTATGAACCTTTTATGTTATTTGGTGATCATTCAAAAGAATGGATGAAAGGTGGTAATGAACATTTTATGTTATTTGGAGACAATTCAAAAGAATGGATGCAAGGAGGAGGAGGTAAAGATTGTAATTGTGATAAAAAAGAAGATGATATCTTTGATCTTTTAAAACAAAATCAAAAAGGAGGATTTTTAGAAGCTGAAGGTTTATCTCAATTTAAACCTATTCAAGCTATCTCTAAAGTATTATCACCTCTCGGTACTACTGCTTTAACTGCTACAATTGTTCTTATCTTTTTACATTATTATATGAAAAAGAAGAATAAGACAAAGAAGGCGATAATGATGGGTGGATTTTCTGCATCTTTAGAATCTGTTCTTGCACCTTTAGGTAAACAAAATCTTTTAGTATTAGCATCGATACTTCTTTTACATCATTTTGCTATGAAAAAATTAGATAAATCAAAGACTTTCCAATTTATGAAAAAAAATAAAAAACAAAGAGGAGGATCTTCTATCACTCCTATTCTTCAAAATTTATTAGCTCCTCTCGGTTTAAATGCTCTCGGTGCTTCTGTTATATTAGTAGCTATTCAACAAGGATTTAAGAAAAATGTATTTAAATCTGACAAGCGTAAATCTTCTCAAGAAGGTGGTTTAAGTCTTCATTTACAAAAATTAATTCAACCTCTCGGTGCTGATAAATTTGTAGCAAATGGTGTCTTCCATCAACTTGAAAAATTGTTTTATCAAACAATAAAAGAAGAAGAAAATAATGAAAATAAAAATATGAAAAATAAATATCGTCAAAATGTTAAAAAAGAGTTTAATGAACTCTTCGAAACCTTAGGACCTATCGGTTTTTCTACATTTGCTAATGATATTGTCATGAAAAAATCCGAAAAAATTCGTGAGACTATCCTCTCAAAAAATAAATAAACATATATTTTTTATTTTTATTCATTTTTTTAATTAAAATGAATTTTTTCTCTTTATTTGCATTAGGAACATGAATTCTTTTTATACTTATTTATTGATTATCTTCTTTATCTTTATTCTAATCAATATATTCTTTAAAAAAAAAAATCATGAAAAATTTAATAATCATAAAGAAGAAGAGAAAAAAAATAACGATAATATAATAAATGTTTATATTATTCATATGAATGGTAATAAAAATAGAGAAAACAGTATCGAAGAACAGAAAAAAAAGATGATAGGACCTTTCAATATTCAAATCTTCCCTGCTGTCAATGGAAAAGAACTTGATTTTAAAGAATTTAAAAAAAATGAAGGTGAAAATGATAATGATTGGTTAGTACCTCTAGTAAAGAGACGTGGTGAAGTGGGATGTTATTTAAGTCATCGAAATATTATAGATAAAATTAGAAAAGAAAAAGATTCTTCCAAATATTCTATCATCTTCGAAGATGACTTTAAAGTCAATACGAATGATCTTTACTCTTCTGTTTATAAAATTATTAATACTCTTAATCAAGAAAAAAAAGATTTTGATATGATTTATTTGGGTAATTTAAATCATAATCATGCGGAAAAAATAAAAGATAATATTTATGAATTGAATAAAAAACAAGATCTTTGGGGTACTCATGGATATTTAATTAAAAATGAAAGTGCTGACAAAATATATACTCTTATTAAAAAAATTGTTAAACCCATTGATAATATTTATCAAGATTTATTATATCAAGACAAATTAAAAGGTTATGTCATATTTCCTACCATTATCAATCAAGAAGGTGAATCTATTATTAATGGAAAAAAATAAAAATATTATGAAGAATTAAAATCAATATTCCCTAATGTGATATTATGGTTATTTGTTTTACTATCTGATTGAATCTTCACCTCATCATTTACTCTATCTACAAAACTCTGAACATTAAATATGTCTATCCCCTTCTCCATTAATATCTCTATTACCATCTCAAATACTATCTTTGTTAATACATCCTCCTCATCTTCTACTATGATACCATTTACATATTTTCGAGTATAAATATATGTGTCATGATATTCACCATCTAATTTTACTTCAAAAATTAGTCTTAATGTTGTTGTATTCGTCGTATTATCAATATAATTATTAATATGTCCCGTCACAGGGTCTATCTCCTGTCTACAAGTTGTTATCACATATGGATTTTTTGATATGTTGGTTTTACCATCCAATATCATTCTTGGATTCGATTTTAATTTATGATTCAGATTATTTAATCCAGCAAATCTATCTGTATGCTGTTCCCTATGATGTCTTTTATAATTATGTACATTCGAAAATATTGTATCACATATTTTACATGTACGATTTTCAATCGTATTTCTCGGTATTTTTATCAAAGATTGTGTTTTACAAACTTTATCTGTTAAACTATATCCCTCATGAGGTGTACATGATAATTTTTCCATTTTTAAATGTCCTTCTATATCTTTTTTTATATAAAAAGGTTCTAAACATCTTTTACATCTATAATTTACTGGTTTCTCACTCATTCTCTTATCTTATTATACTATTTTTTTCTTTATATTCTTTTTTATTTAATTTGACTAAAAAAAGATAAATACACCATCTTTCGAGAAAGAGACTTCATGTTCTTTATTATTTGCATCTTTCATGATAACTTTTCGATTACCAATATTTTTAATATCCGTTATCACTGATATTTTCAAATTTTCAATATATGTCATTACGTCATCTACTGTCTCTATTTCATGCTTATCTTCTATCTTTAATATCTTCTTTACTGAAGGTATATGTATATCTTTCATCTTCTGACGATATATCTTCATATATTTATCTTTATTATCATCTTTTGAACGCTTCATTATCAATTCACTAATTGTATTATAAATACTCGTATCCATCAAAAATTCATCTTGAATCTCATTACGAATCGATAATAAGAAAGATTTTAACTTCTCCGATGTCTCTTTCGCCAAATATGTATTATCGATAATATAAATATTATCATTAATCAAAATATAAGAAGAATCTTTATCCTTAGGTAATATATTGATATTATTTTGATTCTCTAATAATTTTGATAATGTTTTGTTGTATACTGATTGTAAAAGAAGTCCAAAAAAGGAATCTTTCGAAAATTCAGATTGATCATATTTATGCTCAAATTGAACCATCCTCGCTACCTTCTTCTCTAATTCTGACATCATGGAGACACTTATATTGTTATTATTGTTGTTATTATTAACAGTATTATTAATATTGTTATTATCTCCTGTAAATCCCATATCTATATTTGTTGAATAATTTGAATTTTCTTTTTTTTTACAAAATTTTTCATGTCTGTATCTATTTGAACGAGTACTAAATGGTGTAAAACAGAATTCACACATTAATCCTCTTTCTTCTTCTGTAAAAGTGTTTAAATCAGGCTTAATAAAATTATTTTCTTCTTGAAAAATGGGTTTTAATGATTCATTATGATTTTCTTCATCTGTTAAATTAAAATCCGGATTTTTTTTTTCACATTTTTCAGTACGCATTAAATGTCGTTTCATATCATTTTGTCTTAAAAAATTTTTTTTACATCGTCTACATTCATAATGAAAGTTATCTTCCATTTTATTATATATATTAGAATATATTTTTATTTATATTCATTTAACTCATATATTAATTTATATAAAAAACTTTATTATATTTTTTAAGTATAATATTATTACTGTTATAGGAGGAATCCGTCGTGACGGATTCAGGCGTTTAAAGATTCAGTCTTAGATCTTTCTTTTTATGATTCTTTTATA
>JACCDX010497893.1_pt1 | contig 30923 bp, 20 predicted proteins | sample 7449681 | NCBI WGS metagenome assembly JACCDX01 (sample SAMN15323450, study PRJNA562643) | freshwater metagenome | isolation source: river surface water | place: USA:Blue River Watershed | collected 2017-08-18
CGTCGAGTGCCGCTGCGTAATGTTCGGCGAGCGCAGCAAACCCTGGCTCCATCGCTGCAAGCGACTCCGCGCTGGTTTGCGGTCGGATGCACTCGTCGTAATGCAGCTGACCGATAGCAACGCGCGAAGCCGCGAAAGCAGCTATCGACTCGGCAGCCGCGGCTCGCCGCTGTGAGAGCAACGCAAGGCGATCCAGTTCGACTCGTGGAATATTTTGTGCCTCGGCGAGGCGATCAGCGGCCAGCACGACAGGGACATAGCGCGAGCGCTTTGGGAAACTGGCATCGGTGTAATAGCCAGCCTTGTCAGCCATGAACGGCACGCGCGACATCATTTCGACGCCACCAGCGAGCACCGCCTTGTCGGACTCCGCCACCTGCATAGCAGCGTGGCCGATCGCGGTGAGACCCGATACGCAATAGTTATTGAGCGTGAAGGCACTGGCCGATTCATCGATACCGGCATGCAGCTTGGAAACGAGCGCAATGTTGCCGCCCTGATCGCCGATTTGACCAACGCAACCGAGAATCAGCGACTCGACTTCGCGCGGCGAACTGCCCCGCGATTCCAACGCTGCGACAAGCGCGCCGACGAGTTCATAGGGCTGCTGACTCGCGAGCCCGCCATCGGGCCGCGCCTTACCGCGCGGCGTGCGCACGGCATCATGAATCCAAGCCTGCATCGGTCTCCCCCCGTTTGGCTCACCCGTCGAGTGTGCCGCGCTCCGACGTCGCTGGGAAGAGTCTTATAAAGAAAGTCTCTGGACGTATGCTGCTGGCAGGTTCAACTTGCGATCATCGCGACGCCCCGCAGCGCCGAATGTTCGTCCGTCAGCAGGTGTATCGGGATTTTCGATACCCACGAGGACATCCGACCCTTATCGTTGAATCGATCAATGAAGGCGCTCTCAGGCAAGAGCGACGAGAGTCGCGGCACGATTCCGCCCCCGATATAGACACCACCCCGAGCCGCGTACATCAAAGCGCAGTCGCCCGCGAAACCACCGAGGACACCCAGAAAGCGCAGGACGGATTCGCGAGCCAAGCGCTCGCCCGCGAGCGCCTGCGCAGTGACTGCCGCAGCGGTGATACTGCGAAGATCCGATACGCCTGCACGCGATAGCAAAAATTGGTGGATGGCTATCAGCCCATCGCCACACAGCACCCGCTCTATCGACACCCGTCCGTAGCGTGCGCGCAAAAATTTCAGGAGGTCGGACTCGAAGTCGTCACTGGGTGCGAAACTGACATGCCCTCCCTCGCCCGGTACCGCTTGCCAGTGTCGCCCGTCTGAGCCAACTGGCACGATGCCGGCAACACCGAGCCCCGTACCGGGACCTAACACCAACTTAGCCGATTCGGCCTCCTCTTTTCCGGGACGCAGCGCCTGCAGCTCCGCATCTAAAACAGACGGGATACGGCGTGCCAGCGCTTCGAAATCATTGATCAAGGTGAGACGGCGCATACCCAAGCTCACCTGCAAATCTCGATCGACGAACGACCAAGGTGAGTTGGTGAAGCGGACCGTCCCTCCGACGAGCGGTGCAGCCACGGCAAAACCACCACCGATCAGATCGCTCGGCGCGGCGCCGACACGACCGAGGTACGAGCGAACGGCGGCCTCGAAGTCGACATACTCAGCGGCGAGTAACACGCGAAACGAATGCAGCGGTCCGTTACCGTCTATTCCGCCTTCGTACAACGCAAAGCGCGCGTTGGTAGCCCCAATATCGCCAACCAGCAGCGCCATGATCAACGCACCAACAAAGATCGATTGACCACCGTAGCGAGCGAAACCATCAGCATGCTTTAGGGCGCAACCGCCGCTGCACCCGGCCTTCGTGGATCTGCACCGCCAAAGAAATAACCATTCTCGAGTACGATCGCCTGGACGCTGCCCATCGTCTCGCTCGATTTGATCTTATGGCCTATTTTTTCGAGTCGCTTTCGAGTATCCGGGTTGTAGTTTGGCTCAATCTCTAGGGCGCCGGAGACTTGCGACACCCGCGGCTGATGAATCGCTTCATCGATATTGAGCTTAAAGTCGATGGCGTTCACCACGACCTGCAAAATGGTATTGACGATTCGTCCGCCACCGGGCGTCCCGACAGCCATCCACGGCGTGTCGCCCCTGAAGATCAAGGTAGGCGTCATGGTCGAGACCATACGCTTGCCGCCCTGCATCGCATTGGGCGGCAGCGGCTCACCGCGCTGGGTCGCCACCAGCGCACGCTCGTGACTAAAGTTATTCATCTGATTATTCAGAAGAATTCCAGTACCCGCGATCATGGCGCCGGAACCGAAGTCGGAGCCGAGCGTGTAAGTCACCGACACGAGATTTCCCTCGGAATCGGCGACCGAATAATGCGTCGTGCTCGGACTTTCGTAATCCGCTGGATTGCCCGCCTTGATCGCCGCATCTTTACTCGCCTTGCGAGGCTTGATCAGCTTCGCACGATCGGCAGCATATTTCTTTGAAATCAAACCCTCGAGCGGTACTTTAGCAAATGCGGTATCACCCAGATGCGCGATACGATCGCGATTACCCAAACGCATGGTCTCCGCTAGTAGGTGCACGGCATCCGCGGAGCCCGGCTCATACTTCGAAAGATCGAAGTTCTCGAGAATATTGAGCATCGTCAGCAAGGTCACACCACCGCTTGCCGGTGGCGCCGTGTAGATCGTGTAGCCGCGATAGGTGCTACTGAGAGGCTCGCGCTCGATCGCCCGATAGGCTGCAAGATCGGAGCGCGTGATCAACCCGCCTTGTTGCTGCATGTCGGCTTCGATGCGAGCGGCGATCTCACCGCGATAAAAGGCATCGGCACCGCCTTTGGCGATTTCATCGAGCGTCCAAGCCAGATCGCTTTGCACCAAACGCTCGCCTGCACGATATCCGCTACCGTCTGCCTTGAAAAACGCCCGCTTTGCTGACTCGCTCGCCTGCAGACGCTTCTTTCCCCAGCCAAATACGAAAGCTTCATCAGCGCTCAGTACGACACCGTCACGCGCCAGAGCTGTAGCCGGTGCAATCAATTGAGCCCAAGGCAACTTGCCGTATTGCTTATGCGCAAGTTCCAGACCCGCGACCGTGCCGGGTACGGCTGCGGCACGATACCCCACCGATGCGGTATCGGTTTCTTCGCCCTTCTCATCGAGAAACATCTCCAGCTTGGCGTTTTGTGGGGCGGTGCTTCTAAAGTCGATCACAGTCACTTTCTTTTGGCCCGAAACGTACGCCGTCAGAAAGCCGTCGCCGCCGATATTTCCAGCGCGCGGCAGCGTCACTGCCAGCGCAAAACCGACTGCGACGGCCGCATCGATCGCGTTCCCCCCTTCGGCGAGAATGCGCGCACCTACTTCGCTCGCGATCTCATTTTGGGAAACGACCATTCCCTGCAACCCGACCTGCGGCGAATGAATGCTGGGGTACTCGAGAAGAGTTTGTCTCTGCGCGGCAGCGGTGCCTGACGTCAAACAAAATAATATTGCAAACGTCAATAGGCTGGCCCGCCGAAACACTAGGACAAGCCCATACCGAATGTTTCCCATCTTCATATAATCTCCCCGCTTTGCCGGTTCGCGGCATTCAATACAAATGGAGAGGGACATGCAATCGAGGAAGAAAACAGCGATCGACGTTTTCGTCGCGCTGACCATCGGCGCTAGCTTGCCGCTGATGGCCCAACAACCGGCGCCGGCGGATGAGGTGCTCGAAGAGGTCGTCGTGACAGGCTCGCAAATACGCGGTGCCGTCATTTCAGACGCCCTGCCCATCTCGATCGTGGGCAGCGAAACGATTGAAGTATTCGGCATCGATTCCGGTGACCAACTCCTCGATCTCATTCCCGAAAACGGCAACAACTTCGTCAACGAAGCAGCCAATATCAGTGGCGGTGTGAACTCGGCAGGCGGCGATGTTGGCGCCTTCAACCTACGCAGTCTCGGAACGGGCAACACCCTCGTGCTGCTCAACGGTCGTCGCATGGTGAACTCGCCGCAATACCAGACCGAACAGGTCGGCGGCAGCTTCGTCCCCGTCAACAGCGTGAACTCCAACATGATCCCGACCTACGGGGTTGACCGCGTCGAGGTACTGCGCGACGGCGCTTCGGCGATCTATGGCGCTGATGCCGTCGCCGGCGTTTTCAATACGGTCATCAAGCGCGATTTTGAAGGCCTCAATATTGGCGCTCGCTACACGGACTATGAGAATTTCTCGCGTAGCAACCAGACGGTTTACGTCGAATTCGGTCAAACCTTCAACGAGGGCCGCACCAAGCTCAACGTTTTCGCAAGCTGGTTCGATCGTGATCGAGTGAGCTCGCAAGACGATCCGCGTTGGGCAGACTCCGACTACACCCGATACCTCGCCGCAGACTCACGTTGGGCAGGCGACTCGCGTTTCACCAACGACTCGGCGAACTCGAACTGGGGTCAGTTCGACGTGGTTCCGGCAGTGACGGCTTTCGGTCTCACCAATACGATTTGGGACTCCGCCGGTGAGTTCGAGACATACCCGGTCGGCGATCCGCGCTGCAAATATGTGATCAGCGCCACGGTGTGCGGTGCAGTCGACGGACAAGGCACCTTTCGCTACAACCTCAACGAAGATCGTGACCTTCGATCGGCGCTCGAACGCCTGAACGTCTACGCGACCATCGATCATGAGATCAACGAGTCGCTCGAGAGTTTCACGGAGTTGATGTACTACTCCTCTGAGACCATCACTCGTCGCGGTCCGAGCAGCTTCGTCAACGCCGCCTCGAATCTCGTCGTCGGCGCCCAAAACTACTACAACCCGTTCGGCCCCTGCGGCTCGCCGAATCGACTTCCGGCCTCGGTGATTCCGCGCGTGCCGTGCACCGGCGTCGCATTGCTGATGGACAACTACCGCTGGTCCGAAAAGGGACGCATCGTCGATAACGACGGTGAGATGTTCCGGATCGTTCAGGGCTTCCGCGGTGAAATCGGCGCCTGGGACTGGGAGGCTGCAGCCACCTGGAACAAGGCCACTAACGATGACATCACGAGCAACCGCATCAGCAACACGCTCATGCAAGCTGCGCTCAACGACTCAACGCCGGCCGCATACAACCCGTTCAGTGGTGGCGTGAACTCGAACATCGAACGTGCTTTGATCGACGTCTATCGTCTCACCGAGACGGAACTCACGATGTTTGATGCAAAGTTCTCGCGTAACGATCTCTTCGATCTGCCAGGCGGCAAAGCCGGAATGGTGATCGGTCTCGAAACCCGCGAAGAATCGTTCATCGACGATCGTGATCCGCGCTTGGACGGTACGATTCGCTTTACGGCATCGGGCGGTGAAACCTATCCGTTCATTTCCGATGTCATGAACTCATCGCCCACGCCGGACAGCTCGGGTGATCGTCGCACCAACTCGGTGTTCACAGAGTTCTCGCTGCCGGTGCTGCAAAACCTCGACATGCAGCTCGCTGGACGTTACGAAGACTTCTCGGATCTCGGTGACGCCACCGTCGGCAAGATCGCGCTCGGCTGGCGACCGCTCGACAATCTTTTGTTGCGTGCCTCGTGGTCGCAGGGATTCCGCGTGCCGAACCTCGTGACCGTGAATGAGTCCATCGTCTCGCGCACCAACACCACGACGGACTACGTCTGCCAATACGCAGCGGAGAAAGCGGGTGTCAGCGCAACGCCGTGCCGCGAAGGTACCTTGCGCTTGGCGCAGGGTAGCGATGCGCTCGAGCCTGAAGAGTCCGAGAATTTCTCTGTCGGCTTTGTCGTCGAGCCCATCGAAGATCTCGCGTTCAGCGTGGACTATTGGGAAATCGAAAAGACCAACACCATCGGTCTGCTCGGTGAGGAGAACCACACGCTCGTCGATTTGCTCGCACGCATCGCCAACGGCACCAGCAATTGCGGTGCATTCACGGGCAACTCGGCGGTCGTTCGCTCGACGACGAGCTTCAACATCGACCAAGCTAATTACTTAAAGGCCGGCATCTGCCCGGCCGGCGATGTGAACTTCATCGACGATCGTTACACCAACCTCGATACGCGTACAGCGGCAGGCATCGACGTGGCGCTCGACTACAGCTTGCGCACCGATCTCGGTCGCTTCTCGGTTCGCTACGCCGCTTCATTCATGACCGAACTCGAGCAGTCTGCCGGCGGACTCGCCGGCGACCTCGTGGCCGCGCAAGCGGCTGGCACCCTCCCGGGCAACTATCCGGTCGACGGCTTCGCGAACCTGATCGGAATGGACGGTAATCCGCGTAATCGCCACAACCTCACGCTCAGCTGGCGAAAGGGTGACTGGAGCGCCTCGGTGTCGGGCTTCCGCATCGGCAGCGTTTACGACAGTGGTGTTACGTTAGCCGATGGCACTCGCTGGATTCTGCCGGCGATGACCACCGGTAACGCAACGGTCGACTATCGCTTCGACCTCTCGGGCGTGAAGAGTCGCGTGCGATTCGGCGTAAACAACTTCACGAATGAACGCGCACCGCTCGCGGATGACTACTTCGGCTATGCGTCCGACGTACATTCGGATTACGGTCGTCACTACTATCTCGACCTGCGCTTGAGCTTCGGCAAGTAAGTCCGCAAAGATGGTGGTGGTGTCGGGTCATCAAGCCCGACACCACCGCTATCGACCTAAACGAGGGAGTGACCTCATGTTCAGCCACATCATGATCGGATCGAACGACATCGATCGTTCACAACGTTTCTACGATGCCGTGCTCGCCGTATTTGGCGCCAAGCCCGCTACGCGCAACCAGGCGCCGACCGGCCACATGCGCCTTTTCTATCAAGCTGGCGGAAATATGTTTTGCGTCAGCGAGCCGATCAATGGTGAGCCCGCCACCGTCGGCAACGGCAGCACGATCGGCTTCAAGTGCGACTCACCGGAGCAGGCGAAGCAGTTTCACGATTTGGCTGTGGCGAACGGAGGAACGTCGATTGAAGATCCGCCGGGCGTGCGCAGCGGCAGCATCGGCTCGATTTATCTCGCCTACGTGCGCGATCCCGACGGCAATAAGCTCTGCGCGCTGCATCGCATCAAGTAGCGCGATTCCCTCACGCGCTGTCGCTTGATCGCGAAATAGTTGGTGCCGGGTGAGGGATTTGAACCCCCGACCAACGGTTTACAAAACCGCTGCACTACCACTGTGCTAACCCGGCACCGAGCGCGCGATTCTACCCGAAGCCGCCTTTTCGCGCCCAAAGCCTCCTGAACCCCTGAGTCAAATCAAAGACTTACGGGATTCGAGCGGCATTCCTATATAATACGGAGTTTGCTCGCGCCCCTGCTTGCAGGGATGCGTTTTGCCCATCGTTTCAACAACCTCTGACGGAACCCGCCATGCCCCGTACTACTCCGCTGGCCGACATTCGCAACATCGGCATCATTGCCCACGTCGACGCCGGCAAGACCACGACCACCGAGCGCATTCTTTACTACACCGGTCGCAAGCACACGATCGTCGACGTGCACGATACGAAGGACCTGAAGTCCTCGACCACGACCGACTACCTCGAGCAAGAGCAGAAGCGTGGCATCACGATTCAGTCCGCTGCGGTGTCGACCTTCTGGCGTAAGAAGAAGATCAACGTTATCGACACCCCGGGGCACGTCGACTTCACCATCGAAGTGAACCGCTCGCTGCGCGTGCTCGACGGCGCGGTCGTCGTGTTCGACGGCGTGGCTGGCGTGGAGCCGCAGTCAGAGACGAACTGGCGTCTCGCCGACAACTACGGCGTGCCGCGTATTTGCTACGTCAATAAAATGGATCGCAGCGGCGCAGGCTTCCTGCGTTGCGTCGACATGATCAAAAAGCGCTTGGGCGCTCGCCCGCTGCCGGTGCAACTGCCGATCGGCTCGGAAGACAACTTCAAGGGTATGGTCGATCTCGTGACCATGAAGGCCTTGGTGTGGAACTCGGACGATCGCGATGCGGTGCCCGATCAACTCGACATCACGGACGATCTGGCCGACAAGCTTGGCATCACCGTGCCTAGCGATCGCGCCATCCTCGCGCGCATTGCCGAGTTCCGCAAAGAGCTCGTCGACACCTGCCTCGAAATGGACGACGCGGCGATGGAAGCCTATCTCATGGAGGAGAAAGAGCCGTCCGTCGAAACGATCCGCGCCTGCCTGCGCAAAGGCACGCTCACGAGCGCCTTCAACCCGGTGCTCTGCGGCTCCTCGTACAAGAACAAGGGTGTAACCCAAGTTCTCGACGCGGTCGTCGACTACCTGCCGGCACCGACGGACGTCGCCGCGATCAACACGGTCGACGCCGACGGTAATCCGGTCGGCGAGCGTATTTGCTCGGATGACGAGCCGTTCTCGGCTTTGGCGTTCAAGGTGATCAACGACGCTTACGGCGCTCTCACCTTCGTGCGCGTTTACTCGGGCGTGCTCACGAAGGGCATGTCGGTGACGAACACGACCCGCGGCAAGCGCGAGAAGATCGGCCGCATGGTCGAAATGTTCGCCAAAGAAGCGAACGCGATCGAAGAAGCTCGCGCCGGTGACATCATCGCGCTGGTCTCGCTCGCCGAAACCGACACCGGCGATACGCTCTGCGATACCGATCATCCGGTCGTGCTTGAGCGCATGCGCTTCCCCGAGCCGGTCATCAGCGTTTCGGTACAGCCGAAGAGCAAAGCCGAACTCGAGAAGTTCAGCGCGGCGCTCAGCAAGATGGTTCGCGCCGATCCTTCGCTGCGACTCGAGACTGATCGCGAAACCGGCCAGACGATTCTGCGCGGCATGGGCGAGTTGCACCTCGACGTGACACTCGATCGCATGCGCACGGAGTTCAACGTCGAAGGCATCATGGGTGAGCCGCAGGTGGCTTATCGCGAAGCGTTCACGAAGACGATCGAAGAACACTACGTGCACAAGAAGCAGACGGGTGGTTCGGGTCAGTTCGCCGACGTGTGGATCAAGTTCGAGCCGCTCGAGCGCGGTAAGGGCTTCGAGTTCGTCGATGCAACGGTCGGCGGCTCGGTGCCGCGCGAATACGTTCCCTCGGTCGAAAAAGGCCTCAAGATGCAGATGGAAGAAGGCGTGCTTGCGAAGTTCCCGACGGTGGACTTCCGCGCCACGCTATTCGATGGCAGCTACCACGACGTCGACTCGAACGCCCTCACGTTCGAAATCGCCGCCAAGGCCTGCTTCCGTGAAGGCATCCGCAAGGCTGGCCCCGTGCTGCTTGAGCCGGTGATGAAGGTTGAAGTCGTAACCCCGGGTGATTACTTGGGCGACGTCATCGGCGACATCAACCGTCGTCGTGGCTCGATCCAAGATCAGCTCGAGCGCGGCGCGAACATCGCCGTCGTGGCCACCGTGCCGCTGTCGGAAATGTTCGGTTACATCGGTCAGCTGCGCGCCATGTCGAGTGGTCGCGCTTCGTACACGATGGAGTTCTCGCACTACGATCTCGTGCCACGCAACGTGGCCGACAAGGTCGTGGAAGAGGCCAACAAGCCGAAGGCCTGATCGATCCGGTCAAAATCGGCTGAAGGCCGATTCGAATAAAAAGGGAGGCTTCGGCCTCCCTTTTTTATTTCTTCAAATACTGCACAAGACCACGCAGCACGAGATCATCGATACGCAGAAACGGCGCGCGTAGCTCGTTTTCGATTGCTGCAGCACCGCCGCCGGTCAGAAGCAACTTGGGCGACACACCGATCGAAGCACGAGCTTCGCGCCAAGCGCGATCGATCGCCGCCGCCACGCTTTGCACCGCCCCTTGTTCGATCGCCGCGCGCGTATCGCGCGCGAAGAATCCGCGTGCTTGGGATCGCCGATTATCCTTGGCACGCATGGCGATACCGCCCGTCTTACCGAGCAAAGACTCCACCATCATCGACGGCCCGGGCAGTATGAGTCCGCCGCGGTGACGGTCGTCGCACGCGAGCAGGTCGATCGTCGTTGCTGTACCAACATCGACAACAAGCAACGCGCGCGCTCGCGGAAAACACGCACGCGCACCGATCAGTCCGACCCATCGATCGGCCCCCAAGCGCCACGCCTCGCGATAACCGTTGACGAGCCCATCGTGGCTCGGCTCGCTGGTGACGAATTTAGGCTCAAACCCCGTGGACTTACGAACGAATGCCGCGAAACGCGCCCGAACGGATTCTTTGGCAACGCTCACCGCGAGAACAGGCACGCCAGCCCGCAGCGAGGAAATAGAGCATCCGTCGCACGCAACGGCACGCATCGGCCCTAGCGAGCCATCGGCGCGCAATATGGCCCACTTGAGACGAGTGTTGCCAAGATCGACCAGTACGGTCATCGCCGCACCGACACGTCACCGGCCATGACAAGCTCATGCGAGCCATCCGCGCACTCGAGGCTTAGCGCGCCCTGTGCATCGATGCCACGAGCGATGCCGCGACGCTCGCCATTCACGTCATGCACGGTGATGAGCTGATCACGCAAGGCATCTGCTGATGGCCAGCTTTCTTTGAATGGCACGAAGCCTTCAAGACGAAAACGTTCGAGACCGATCACGCAGTCACTGACGATATCGGCGACGAGTCGATTGCGCGCATGCGCATCAACACCGCAGTCAGCCAAACTTGCTGCGGCGTTGCCGAGCGTTGCGATGGCAGCACGATCCTGATCGTCGAGCGATAAATTGAGGCCGATACCGATCACGACCTGCGCTGCACCGCCAGCCTCCGCTCGCAGTTCGACCAAAATACCGCCAACTTTGGCGAGACGCGCCTCGCTCGTCTCGATCACGAGATCGTTCGGCCATTTGAGCCGAATACCTTTGGCGGCGCTCTTCAACAAAGCGGCGCGCACCTGCAGGCCAACGACGAGCGTGAGCGCGGGCAAATCACGCGGTAACGGATCAAAACTCGTCGCGATCGACAAACACAGACTCGAACCCAAGCGCGCCTGCCACACTCGGCCGCGTCGGCCGCGCCCGCCCGTTTGATTCTCAGCGAGAAACACCTCGTAGCGATGGGGCTCGGGCGCCGCGCGCGACAGCAGCGCGAGATTCGTCGAGTCGATCTCCCAAACCACCTCGATCGCACAACGCTCGCGCACCGAGGTCGGTAAGTGATTACGAATGACGAGACCATCGAGCGCTTCGGTTGGCCGTGCTAGGCGATATCCTTTGTTAGTGTGCGCGTCGATCTGAAGGCCGGCTTCGCGCAGCTGCTCTATCGCTTTCCAAACGGCGCTGCGAGTCACGCCGACCGCCTCGGCCAACATTTCACCCGAATGAAACTCGCCGTCCGAAAGTTGCGCAAAGACGGTCTGCGCGAGCGTCATCGACGAAAACGCCCCAGCAACCACAGTCGTTTCGCGCGCGGCTCGGTACCGTTACGCATGCGCCCAATATTGCTTCGGTGAGTCCATACGACGAATAACGCGCACACCACACCGAACCAGAGTAGTGGCAGAAACTCGTGAGGCCCGATCGTCCCGGCGTGAGCGGCCCACAAGACGAGCAGCGGCATTGTCCCAGCCGCGACCATCGACCCAAGGCCGACGAATCCGAAGACGAACATCATGACGAGCCAAATGGCGAGCACGCCGCCCAACAGCGCCGGTGATAGCGCAAGCAGTGTGCCGAGCACGGTCGCGACGCCCTTACCGCCTCGAAATCCGTGGAAAATGGGATAGACGTGACCGAACACCGCTGCGAATCCGCAGGTGGCCGCCAGCCACATGCTTGGCTCAACGTCGCCCGGAACCCACTTGACGGCAATCCAGGCCTTAGCCACATCGATGATGATGACGCCGATCGCAAAGAGCGGTCCCTGCGTGCGCAAGGCATTAGTGCCGCCGGCGTTACCGCTGCCTTGGGTGCGAATATCGACTCCGCGCAGACGACCGAGCAAGAGAGCGCCGTTCAGCGACCCGAGCAGATAAGCGACGATGGTGCGTAGGACGAACTCGATCATCGTCGAATCTTAACGCGAGCCCTCAATCGGTGCAGAATGCGCAAATGAAGGACCACATACCGACCTTGAGTCTCACTGAAGTCGAGACCCCGCAGTTCGTCTCGGCCATCGGCGAGGCGTACGAGCAGTATGGGTTTGTCATCATCGAAAACCATGGCATCCCGCAAGCGCTGATCGATCGTTTTCTCGAGCAGTTCAAGACGTTCTTCGCTTGGACGGAGGCCGAGAAACGCCGCTTCCATATCGCCGGTAGCGGTGGCGCGCGCGGCTACACCCCGTTTGGCATCGAAACCGCCAAGGGTTCCCAGCATTTCGACTTGAAGGAGTTCTGGCACGTCGGTCGCGAACTCCCACCGGACCATCCGTATCGACACTACATGGCAGATAACGTCTGGATCGAGTCGATTCCGGGATTCCGCGACACATGCATCGACATGTTCGACACTTTCGATCGCACCGGTCGTCGTTTACTCACCGCGATTGCGCGCGTATTGCAGTTGGCTCCCGATTATTTCGAAGACAAAGTTCAACTGGGCAACAGCGTGTTGCGCGTCATCCACTATCCACCGATGCCGCCCAATCCCACCGAGAGCATTCGCGCAGGGGCACACGAAGACATCAATGTCATCACGCTGCTTCTCGGTGCCGAAGAGCCAGGGTTACAGGTTCTAACTAAGCAAGGTGAATGGCTGTCGGTGAACCCGGCACCCGGCTCGATGGTGGTGAACGTCGGTGACATGTTGCAGCGCCTTACGAACGGCGCACTTCGCTCGACGAGTCATCGAGTCATCAACCCAGTGAGCGATCGCGCTAAGAACGCACGCTTCTCGATGCCCTTCTTTCTGCACTTCAACCCGGACTTTCCGATAGCAGCACTCCCGTCTTGCGTCGGCCCCGGTCGACCGGAACCACTGCCACCGATCCTTGCAGAGGAATATCTGCAAGAGCGGTTGCGCGAAATCAAACTCAAATAATTCGAAATTCTGGGGAACTCATCAATGCTTTACGCGCAAGCTCTGCTCGGTATCGTCGTATTCATCGCCATCGCGCTGCCGATGTCGAGCAACTGGCGGAAGATCAATTGGAAATTAGTTGGAATCGCTGTCGCACTTCAGTTCGTGATCTGCGTCCTGCTTTTGAAGGCTCCAGTGATCAAAGAGGGCCTGCTCTATCTTAATCAGGCGGTCGGCGCGCTCGGCGCCGCCACGATGAAAGGCACATCGTTCGTCTTCGGTTATTTGGGCGGTGGTGACATGCCTTTTACCGTGACGAACCCTAACGTCGTCGTGACTTTTGCATTCCAGGTGTTGCCGCTCGTCATCGTGATGTCGGCCTTGTCGGCCCTGCTTTGGTACTGGCGCATCTTGCCGATCGTGATTCGCGCGATCTCTACCGTTTTCGAGCGAGCGCTCGGCACCAAAGGCCCCTCGGGACTCGTCGCTACTGCGAATATTTTTCTGGGTCAAACCGAAGCGCCGTTACTCGTAAAACCCTATCTCGAGCGCATGTCGCGCTATGAATTGTTGCTCGTCATGACCGCAGGCATGGCGACGATTGCAGGGTCAGTAATGGTGATTTATTCGGCCATGCTCGGCCAGCTATTCGATGGCGTACTCGGCCATCTCATCACGAAGTCAATCATGTCGGTGCCTGCTGCGGTGCTATTCGCTCACGTCATGCTGCCGAACGACGAGTCGGATCGACAGGAATTGCAGCCGCCACCGCGCATCTATCAAAGCGCGATGGACTCGATCACCCGTGGCACCGGCGACGGTCTTGCGCTCTATTTGAACATTATCGCCATTTTAATCGTGCTAACGGCCTTCGTGGCTCTCGCCAATAGCGTGGTCGGATTCCTCCCGTACGTCGGCGGCGAGGCGATGACGCTAGAACGGATTGCGGGCTGGATCTTCGCGCCGATCGCTTGGCTCATGGGCGTGCCTTGGCACGAAGCGATGATGGTGGGCTCGTTGCTAGGCGTTAAGAGCGTCCTCAATGAATTCATCGCCTACATCCAACTGTCGTCGATGCCAGTCAATTCGCTCTCCGAGCACTCGCGCTTGATCACGATTTACGCACTCGCCGGATTCGCCAATCTTGCAAGCATCGGCATCCAGATCAGCGGCATCGGCACCATGGCACCGGAGCGTCGCAAAGATCTTGCCGATCTCGCATGGCCAGCATTCGTCGCGGCAACTCTCGCCTCTTGCATGACGGGTTGCGTCGTTGGCATCGTCGCTGGCTGAGGTCTGTCGTGGCGAAGTTGTATTTCTACTACTCGACGATGAACGCCGGAAAGTCCACGGCGTTGTTACAAGCCGCACATAACTATCGCGAGCGCGGTATGCGCTCGCTCGTCTACACGGCAAAGCTCGATCAGCGCGCGGGCGGTCGCATCGCATCGCGGATCGGCATCAGTTCCGAAGCGCGCCATTTCGGCGGCGAAGTTGATCTGTACTCGGATATTGCGACAGAGCATTCGATCGATCCGCTCGCTTGCGTGCTCATCGACGAATCGCAGTTCCTCTCGACCGAACACGTGAAGCAACTCGCTCGCGTCGTCGATGAACTGAACATTCCGGTGTTGTGCTATGGGCTGCGCACGGATTTCTTAGGTCGCCTGTTCGAGGGTAGCGCGCAGCTGCTCGCGTGGGCCGATAACCTTGTCGAACTGAAGACCGTTTGTCACTGCGGTAAAAAAGCGACGATGGTCGTTCGGGTCCGTCCCGATGGCTCGGTCGAGACGACCGGCGCGCAAGTCGAAATTGGGGGTAACGATCGCTACGTACCCCTGTGTCGCCGGCATTTCACGGCGGCGATTACCGACGGCGAACTCTAAACCCCGTCGATACAACTTTGGTGCGCGAGATCGGCGCCGTCGTTGCACAAAAGCAACAACAAAATCTTCGTGGGTCACGCGAATGTCATTCGCGCCAAATTACAATATGCGCCCCCCAATACCAGCATCCCCAGGGAGAGAATTGATGCGAACTCGAACGTCTCCGCAGGCCAGCCTGCTTGTGGCGAGTTTCGTTGCGACGGCCATCGTCGCTGCGAGCGCAGTCCACGCACCGAGCGCATATGCGCAAGTCACCTCGGCAGCCGCCAGCGGTGAAGTGGTTTCGGCTGACGGCAATCCCGCCAGCGGTCTCTCCGTCGAGCTGCGTCACGTTCCCTCGGGAACGGTGAGCCGTACGACGACCGATGCCGATGGACGCTTCAACTTCCGTGGCGTACGTGTCGGCGGCCCGTACACGATCACCGTGAGCGGCTCGGGTTTCAAGACCGCAACGCTCGACAATCAATTCCTCCAACTCGGTGACACGGGCGGCATCGTCGTCAACGTGCAGCCGGATGGCCTCGCCGAAGTTGTGATCGCAGCCAACCGCGTCGCTGACCCGGTGTTCGACTCGACCCGCACCGGCGCGGGTACGCGCGTCGCGCGCGAGCAGATCGAAGGCTTGCCCTCGATCAACCGCAACATCCAAGACTACGTTCGCACCGATCCGCGTATCGCGCAGACCGACAAGGAGCGTGGCGAAATTTCGGCGGGTGGTCAGAACACGCGCTTCAACAATATCCGCATCGACGGCGTGTCGACGAATGACGGCTTCGGTCTTGAGTCGAACAACTTGCCGACCGAGCGTCAGCCGATCAGCATCGACTCGATCGAGTCGATCAACATCGCTCTCGCCGACTTCGACGTGGCGCGCTCGGGCTACACGGGTGCGAGCATCAACGCCGTCACCAAGTCGGGCACGAACGACTTCAAGGGCTCGGCCTACTACTTCACCCGCAGCAACGACTGGGTGGGTAAGCGTAACGGCAACAAGTTCACCGGATTCGAAGACGAGAACACCATCGGTGCGACCTTGGGTGGCCCGATCATCGAAGATAAACTGTTCTTCTTCGCGAGCTACGAGCAGTTCGAGCGTTCGGCACAGGCGCCGAGCTTCGGCCCTGCAGGCTCTGGTGCTTCAAACATCGTCACGGGCATCACGCAAGCGCAAATTGCGGAAGTTGCTGCAATTGCGAAGGACGTATGGAAGTTCGACGCAGGCACGTTCAACCCGCCGTCGGCTCTCGACACTGAAATCAAGGACATGCTCGTCAAGTTCGACTGGAACATCAACGAGTCGCATCGTGCAAGCCTGCGTCTAAACAAGACCGAGCAGACCTTGCCGATCCTGCCGAACTTCGGTTCGCGTTCGCTCTCGCTCTCGAGCCACTGGTACGCGAACATCCGCGAGTTCGAAAGCTCGGTATTCCAGTTGTACAGTGACTGGACGCCGGCCTTCTCGACCGAAGTGTCGTTCACCACATCAAAGCAGGGTTCGACCAACGATATCGGCAACCCACTGCCGGCCATCCAGATCTGCTTGAACAGCACGAGCTGCTCCGGCGCAGATAGCCTTTGGATCGGTACCGAGCGCTTCCGTCACGTCAACATCGTGAATGTCGACACGACGGCCTTCTTTGCCGCCGGCACCTATTCTTGGGGCGACCACGCCACCAAGTTCGGCGTCGACTATGACAGCAAGGACATCTTCAACCTCTTCGGCCGTGACCAGTTCGGCGTGTACCAGTTCTACGGAATCAACGCGTTCCGCGCTGGCACCCCGGGCACCTACAACCTGTTCTACCCGACCAACGGCGACGTGAACTCTCGCGCTGCCGCGTGGAAGCTCGAGAACCTTGGCCTCTTCTTGCAAGACACCTGGGTCGTCAGCCCGACGCTGACCTTGACCGCCGGCGTTCGTATGGACACCCCGATGGTTGACGATCGTCCGGCCTATAACGCCTTGGCCTCGACTTTCTTTGGTCTGCCCAACGATTCGACGGTCGATGGCAACAAGCTGATCCAACCGCGCTTCTCGTTCAACTGGCGTCCGGACTTCGAGCGTCAAACGCAGATTCGTGGTGGTATCGGTCTCTTCCAGGGCATCGCCGCTAACGTCTGGCTGTCGAACCCGTTCTCGAACAACAACGTCACGCAGAGCGCGATCATTGAGAACAGCCCGGCCTCGAAGGGCATCACCTTCAGCCCGGATCCGAACAACCAGCCGGGCGTGCGTCCGCCGCCGGGATTGGGTGGCAACGTCGACTTCGTCGATCCGAAGCTGCAACTGCCGGCTGCCTGGAAGACCTCGTTCGCAGTCGATCACGAATTGCCGTGGTACGGTCTCGTCGCGAGCGCCGAAGTCGTCCTGACGGAAGTCGAGGAAGGCATCCGCTACATCAAGCCGAACCTCGGTGCGCCGACCGGCTTTGCGCCGGATGGCCGTCCGTACTACTGGTCGACCGTCACCGCTCCGGCCTTCACGGGCGCCGCCTCCCAAGCCACTGCGCTGCGTAACCGCGACTTCGGTGTCGACAGCACGATTGCGGCGCCGACCGCGAAGGGCGACGGCACGCAGTTCACGGTTAGCTTGCAGGGCAAGCGCAGTCAGACTTGGAACTGGAACATCGGCTACACGTACACGGAAGCTACTGAGGTCAACACCCTCACGAGCTCGCAAGCTGCGTCCAACTGGAACAACGCCATCCGTGTCGATCGCAACGCCGATGTCGCTGAGCGCTCGGTCTACGCGATCCGTGACCGCTTCACCGCGAACATCAGCTACCGCAAGTCGTTCATTGCGGATCTGATGACCTCGGTCGGCGTGTTCTACGAAGGTCGCTCGGGCAAGCCCTACACCTTCGTGTTCGCTAACGACATGAATGGTGACGGTCGCTCGTTCGACGATCCGCTGTATGTGCCGTCGGCTCCGGGCGATGTCATCTTCACCGGTGGCGCCGCGATGGAATCGGCCTTCTTCAGCTACCTGGACTCGAACCCCGATCTCGCTCAGTACAAGGGTGGTATCGCTCGCGTCAACGACGTGTCGTCGCCGTGGGTGAACAACGTCGACCTGCGTCTGACGCAAGAGTTGCCGGGCCTCTTCGGCTTTGGCAAGGGCGAGATCTCGCTCGACATCCTGAACGTCGGCAACCTGATCAACAAAGATTGGGGTCAGATCAAGGAAGTTGGCTTCCCGGGTGGCTTCGGCGTCGTTCGCTTCGCCGGCATCGACCCGACCACGAAGAAGTATCGCTACGACTTCCGCGCGACGGATCTGCGCGATCTCACGCTGCGTGACAATCGCGGCGAATCGCGCTGGGCGATGCAGGTCGGCGTCAAGTTCAAGTTCTGACGCTGATCGCCAACTCTGGCAAAGTAACGGGGCACCTTCGGGTGCCCCGTTTTTTTTAGCCCTTTATCGCGAAACGGAGTTTCGTTGTGCGCGCCCTACTTCGCTTCACCGTCATTGTCTTAGGCGTCACCGGCCTCATTGATCGTGCCTTGGCGATCGACACCACAAAAACGATCCGCGTCGCCACCTACAACGTGAGTCTTTACCGACCCGTCGAGGGCGGACTACGGCGTGACCTTCAAGAGGATCGTCATGAACAGATCCGGGGTGTGACGGCCGTCTTGCAGAAGATCCGGCCCGATATCGTTCTGCTCAATGAATTCGATTACGACCCCGCATCGCCCGCGCTATTTTTAAACCACTATCTACGTCGATCGCAGCTGGGTCTCGCGCCGCTCGACTATCCCCACCACTTCATTGCGCCATCGAATACGGGTGTGCCATCGGGCGTGGATCTCGATCGTAATGGACGCATCGAAGGCGGAAATGATGCTCTAGGCTTCGGACTCTTCCCTGGGCAGTACGGCATGCTCGTTCTCTCGCGCTTCCCGATCGATTCGCCAGCATCGCGTAGCTTCAAAGATTTCCTGTGGCGTGACATGCCGAACAACCTGATTCCGCCCGACTGGTATTCGACAGATGCGCTGGCCGTCTTACCGCTCTCCTCCAAAAGTCACTGGGATGTCGTGATCGATCTGCCGCGCAGCGACGGGAACCGGTCGCAACGCTTGCACCTACTCGTCAGTCACCCCACACCGCCCGGCTTCGACGGTCCCGAAGATCGGAACGGTCGGCGTAACCACGACGAGATTCGACTGTGGGCGGACTACATCAGCAACGACTCGAAGTCTGCTCACTTGATCGACGACACCGGACAGCGCGGTGGGATCGCGAGCGACGCTTCCTTCGTCATAGCCGGCGATCTCAATGCCGACCCAGTCGACGGCGGAAGCGTCCCGGGGGCGATCGCACAGCTGCTCGATCATCCGCGCGTGCATCGGGACGTCGCACACGGCGCATTCATTCCGCGCAGTGCGGGCGGTGTAATAGCGGCCCGGCAACAAGGCGGACCGAATCTGACTCATCGCGGTGATCCGGCATTCGACACCGGCGATTTTGACGATCGCCCGGGATCGGTAGGCAATTTACGGGTCGACTACGTGTTGCCGTCCGCTGATTTGACGGTGTGCGCGTCGGGCGTCGAGTGGCCCGAGGAGAATTCAAGCCCGACCACGAGCTCGGACCACCATCTCGTGTGGGTGGATATCGCGCTACCCGGTCAGCGCTGCCCTTCCGTCTCGAGTAAACCGTAGCGTCGCTCGGTCGTTGCCAGCGCGCACTGCGTCGCCGTCATGGATGGCGTGCACACACCGCCCAGTAAGGCTCGCTCCCAAGATCCGTAAATGGGATTGGGCAATAAGAACCAGCGACGACCAAAGAAATTGGAAAGCTCCTCGCGGCGCTTGGCATAGTCGGCGCGCGGAACGAAATCGTTCAGATCGTCGCCGAAGAGTGCGATCACCCGATAGCGCGAAGCGACCCAAGCACGACGTGAGGTCTTGTCCGAGCTTCGCCACTCCGGATGCGAGCCTCGCAACATCAACGCATCGGGATAGTCAGCATCCGGTAGGCCGAGCCGCTGCAAGTTTTTCCGGGTGGCGGTTTTCGCCGGGCACGGATCATCGATCGAGGGCAGTGGTGCGCAGGCTCGATTCGTGATGTAGAAAATTCGATGTCCCGCTCGCGAGGCCGCTTGCAAGAACTCGACTGCGCCGGGGACGGCGGTCGCCGCAGCCTCCTGCATCCACGCTTGCCACGTGGCCTCGTCGTACTCAGCGCCGGCGCGAATCTGTCTCGCTTGGTAGTAACTATTGTCCAGAATCGTTTCATCGAGATCGACTATGATGGCCGTGTTGAGTGCCTTCCATGTCGAAGGGTCGCCCACCTGCTCGATAGCCGCCGAGCCAGGATCGCTCATCATCGCCGGCAAACGCTCGGTCGCGAGTCGGAATACCAACTCAGTAGCGATCCGATACTCCTCAGCGCGCTGAATCCAAAGGGTCGCTGAGACTTGCTCACGCGCGATCGTAGGTGGCGTGGAGGCATCGGGCGCAGCACTGGCGACGATGGCAGCAGACCCTAAGAGGAGCAGCATGACACGCTGCAAATAGGCTTTGGCGTTCATGGCGTAATGATGACATGTACACTCGCACCATGCTCATCGACCACATTCGAACGATTCCCGACTATCCGAAACCGGGCATTCAATTTCGCGATATCACCACCTTGCTCGCCAATCCTGCAGCGTATCGCGAGACCATAGATCAGCTGGCGGCACCCTATCTGAATGTGGGTATCGATCGCGTCATCGGTATCGAAGCGCGCGGCTTCATTTTGGGTGGCGCGCTAGCGGATCGCCTACACGCCGGCTTCGTGCCCGTACGCAAAAAAGGCAAGCTGCCGCACGAGACGCTGCGGGTCGCCTACGCACTCGAATACGGCACCGACGAGATCGAGATCCACCGCGATGCAGTCGCGCATGGCGAGCAGGTGCTCATCGTTGATGACTTGATTGCGACAGGCGGAACTGCGCTCGCCGCCGTACAACTACTCGACGCGTTGGGTGCAACCATCGTGGCTGCCGCCTTCGCGATCGACCTACCCGAACTCGGTGGTAGCGAGAAGCTGCGTGCGCGTGGCATCGCCACGCACACGCTGCTCTCGTTCGATGGACACTGAGTCAGATCGCGCTCAGCTCACCGCGGAAAATCGATCCGCGCGTGCTTCATCCCAACAGCTACGAAAAGGTTCCGGTAAGGCATCAGCGCGTGCATCGGCCGATGCTAAGCAACCTGCCGGCAAGGTATCGATCGACCGCGCGAAAGAGACCGCACGACCATCGCCATCTCGAGTCATCAGATGGCCTGGTCGAACCTGCGACGGATGCGTGAGGCCTGCAGCCCCGATGAGCTCCGCGAGGGCGGCTACCGTTTGATTGTGGAAGTTGGCGACGCGCGTTGCCTTATCAGGCACGACCAGCGCGCGCTGACGTACCGGATCTTGCGTCGCGACACCGGTCGGACATTCGTCGGTGTGGCACGACAAAGATTGCAGACAACCCAACGCGAACATGAAGCCGCGCGCCGAATTGCCCCAATCGGCACCGAGCGCCAAGACACGCAAGAGATCGAACGAAGAAATAATCTTGCCCGAGGCACCGATTTTGATGCGTTGCCGCAAACCGATCGCGAAGAGCGTGTTGTGCACTAGGCGCAAGCCATCGCGTAACGGCATGCCGACATGGTCGGCAAACTCGACGGGCGCTGCGCCCGTGCCACCCTCAGCGCCATCGACGACGATGAAATCGGGTGTGATACCGGTTGCGAGCATGGCCTTGGCGATACCAAAAAACTCAGTCGGATGTCCGATACAAAGTTTGAAGCCGACGGGCTTGCCACCCGACAGCTCGCGCAAGCGAGCCACGAACTGCAAAAGCTCAGTCGGCGTGCTGAACTCGGAGTGGCTCGCTGGAGAGATGCAATCCTGACCCATCGGCACACCACGCGTGGCAGCAATCTCGGCACTGACTTTGGCTGCCGGCAAAACGCCACCGTGGCCCGGTTTCGCTCCTTGCGAAAGCTTGATCTCGATCATCTTGACCTGCGGTGAGGCTGCCTGCTCTTTGAAGCGCTCCGGTGCAAAGCGACCCTCGGCATCACGACAACCAAAATAGCCCGAGCCGATCTCCCAAATGAGATCGCCGCCTGGCTCACGATGATGCGGCGATATCGAGCCCTCGCCGGTATCGTGCGCAAAGCCACCTTTCTTGGCACCCGAGTTGAGCGCCAAGATCGCATTGCGCGACAGCGATCCGAAACTCATCGCAGAAATATTGAAGACCGACAGTGAGTACGGTTGCCGACAATCGGGGCCACCGACAGCAATCCGAAACGTCTTGGGGTCGGCATGCTTTGGCGTAGTCGAGTGGCAGAGCCAATCCGACTCGCTACCGTAGAGATCTTTCAGTGTACCGAAGCCGCGCTTGTCGTTCTGACGCTTAGCTCTCTGATAAACGAGCGCACGCTGATTGCGTGAGAACGGATACTTGTCCTCGTCGTCCTCGAGAAAATACTGCCGCATCTCGGGGCGGATGTATTCGAGCAAAAATCGCAAGTGGCCTGTCAAAGGATAGTTACGCAAAACTGCGTGGCGCTTCTGCGTGACATCATGCAAACCACGCAAGAACAACAGCGCAAAGATCGCAGCGATCCACGGCGACCAGAAAACGCTCAGCAATGCGAGCGGCGCCATGGCAAGCCACGGCCAAAATCGTACGTTCGTCATCCCCCTCTCCTTCGTCTTTTTATGATTCGCTAACGAGCGATTGTTCAGTCGATCAACTCAGCCTCACGCAAACTCGCGATCATCGAACTCTTCAGCAAAAAGGCTTTAGCGCGCTCCGGGTCGGCAGCGATCTGCATGAGCTCCGCCTGGCGTTGCGTCGATTTGATCGCTTGCCTGTTCTTGATGGTTTGCTCTTGTACGAAGCGGACGCAGACCTCGCGTCGCTGTCGATCGTATCGATCGAGCAAGAGACCGGCGTCCCCACCCGCATGCACTCGAATCAATTTTTCAGCGAGATTCCAAGCATCGTGGATACCGCCGTTCATCCCCATACCGCCCAAAGGATTGTTGATGTGGGCTGCATCGCCTGCGAGCAACACTCGTCCGCGTCGCCAAGTTTTAGCGACTCGCTGATGCACCCGATAGATCGTTCGATGCACGATCTCGTAGTCGGTCGGATGCGGCGCCATATGATGCAATCGATCTTGAATCCAGCGATCAGATAGCCAACGCGCATCGTCATCGATGGCAGGATCCGTCGGGATCAACACGCGCCACAACGTCGGCGTGCGCAACAGCACCAACCACTCCTCAGGATCGGAGATGTAGTTGACGGGCGAGAGTCGTTCGAACTTCGTCTCGAGCGGAAACGGCGTCGAAGCAACCAGAAATTTTTCAGGGTAAGTGAATCCCTCGAACTCAATCGCCAGCGCCTTGCGAATCGTACTATCCGCACCATCGCAGGCGATAAGCCACGAGCCGCGCAGAATCTTCTCCTCGCCACGGTCCCAGACCAGTACTTCGACGCCATCAGCAGTCTGGTGAACGCCCTTAACCGCGTGCTCGAAATGGCAACTGGCGATGTCGGCGTGCTTGCTCTGCAACTCCTGCCAGACGAGCCGCGTGTATTTCCACTGCTCGCACTGCAGTCGATACGGATGGCGCGTTAGACCTCGCAATACGTCGAGATCAAATTCGGCGATCTCGCCGGTACGTCGATCCCGGTACTGATAGTGGCGACACACGAGACCCTGTTCGATCAATCGCTCGGCCAACCCAAGCTCATCGATCATGTCGATCGAGGGCGGATGAAAAGTGGATGCCCTCAGCGTCTCTGGCAGGTCAGAGAGTCCTTCGAGCAGCATCACGGGGATGCCCGCTTGAGCCAGGCGCAGCGCCGCGGTACAACCTACGGGCCCCGCGCCTGCGATGATGACGGGTTCGGTAATCGACATGCTTCGAGGATTCTACGCCAATGACACGACGCCTCCTGCTACCCCGATCTTTTCTAACGCTACTCGTGGGTCTTGTTGCGGTAATCGCCGCGACGGGAGCCCCGCCTAGCGTCGCTCAGGAGAAAACCGAGAAGCCGCCGTTGCACGGCAAGCACTGGATGGCGATCACCGGCAAGCCGCTGGGTGCGACGGCGGGGGCGAAGATGTTCGAGCGCGGCGGCAATGCGGTCGATGCGGCCTGCGCCATGATCGCGGCGACGGCGACACAATGGGACACCCTGCACTGGGGTGGCGAGACGCAAGCCTTGATCTGGCATCCGGGCCTCAAGAAAGTCATCGCGATCAACGCCCTCGGTGTCGCCCCAACGGGCGCGACACCGGAGTTTTTCCGCAGTAAAGGGATGGACTATCCGCCCGAGCACGGGCCCTTGGCGGCCGTCACGCCCGGGACGCCGGGCGGGATCATGGTCATGCTCGCCGAATACGGACGTCTGTCGCTAGCGGAAGTCTTGGCGCCGGCGATCGAGATGGCCGACGGATTCGCCATCGAGGCACAACTCGCCGATGCGTTCGAACGAGAAAAGAAGAAGCTGAAAGAGTGGCCGAACTCCGCGCGGATCTTGTTGCCCCACCGTAACGAGAAGGGCGAAGGGCGCGAAGCGCCGCGCGCAGGCGAGATTTTCGTGCAGGCGGAGCTTGCGACCACGCTGCGCAAATTGGTGGAAGCGGAGAAGCGTGCACTCGCGCGAGGCGCCACGCGCAAGCAAGCGATCATGGCCGCTTACGAGCGGTTCTACCGCGGTGACATCGCCGCAGACTTCGTCGCGGGCGTCAAGGCGGAAGGCGGCCTGATCACGCGCGAGGATCTGGCCAACTGGCGCGTCAAAATCGAGGAACCGCGACACACGAATTATCGCGGCGTCGACGTGTACAAACTCGACACCTGGGTGCAGGGCCCGGTGATGCTGCAAGCACTGAACATTCTCGAGAACTTCGATCTGCAGGCGATGGGCTATAACTCATCGCGTTATCTGCACACGATCTATCAGGCGATGAACCTCTCTTTCGCCGATCGCGATTTCTATTACGGTGACCCGGCCTTCCCGCCGCGGGAGCCCATCGAAGGACTGCTCTCGAAGGCTTACGCGAAACAACGCGCATCACTCATCGGTGATCGCAATGACCCTTCCATCGGTCCCGGCGATCCTTATCCCTTCCAGGGCGAGACCAATCCCTATGCCGCTCTTCTGCAAGAGCGCGTGCAAGCAGGCGCAGCGACGTCGGCGGACGGCAAGCGCGATAAGCCGCGTGAGCCAAACCGCCCGTTCAGCCCCGGTGGAGTGGCGCCACCCTCGGCGAGTCTGGGTCCGATCGGCTCAATGAATGAGCGAAGCGTCAGTCCCGCACTCGATCCGGACGCGCCGTTTTGGCGCGGTACGACCTCGATGGTGAGCGCTGATGCGGAGGGCTGGCTGGTTGCGGTGACACCGAGCGGTGGCTGGAACCCCGCGGTGATTGCCGGCAAAACGGGCATCGGACTATCGCAACGTTTGCAATCATTCGTACTCGATGCGAAGGACAATCCGTTCAACGTACTTGAGCCTGGCAAGCGCCCGCGCGCGACGCTGACGCCCAGTCTCGCGGTGCGCGATGGCAAACCATGGCTAGCGTTCGCCGTGCAAGGCGGCGACAGTCAAGATCAAAACTTGCTGCAGTTCTTCTTGAACGTGGTGGATTTTGGGATGACGCCGCAGGTAGCCGCGGAGGCCGCCAACATGAACAGCTTCCAGCTACGTGACTCGTTCGGTGATCACGCCATTTCGCCGGGGCGCATGCTGCTCGATGATGAAGTGCCGCGTTGGGTGCGCCGCGATCTCATCTCACGCGGCTACAAACTGGAATTCAGTCCTCGCACGTCGGGACCGATTACCGCCATCGAAGTCGACCGTCGCTACGGGACTTTTTGGGGCGGCGTCAGCAATCACGGCGAGGATCACGGCATCGCTTGGTGATGCCTGAGGCTTAAGGCATACCGATGCCACAAAAGAAAAACCCCGGGCTCTTTCGAGCTCGGGGCTTTCTTTGATAAGGACCCTGACGGTGACCTACTCTAGCGTCGCAACAGGCGAAACTACCATCGGCGCAGAGCGTTTTCACTTCCGAGTTCGAAATGGGATCGGGTGGTTCCCGCTCGCTATGGCCATCAGGGAATTCTTTAAATCCGGTGTTTTTTGACGTGACGCAGTCGCGTTCACATGAGTGATGGAATCAACTCCATCGCATTCAAACCTTTCAAGCAAACTGCTTGAGGTTATATGGTCAAGCCTCACGGGCAATTAGTACTGGTTAGCTGAAGCTATTACTAGCCTTACACACCCAGCCTATCAACCAAGTAGTCTTCTTGGGCCCTTTAGGGGAGTCGAGCTCCCAGGGAGATCTAGTCTTGGGGGGGGCTTCCCGCTTAGATGCTTTCAGCGGTTATCCCGTCCGCACATAGCTACCCGGCAGTGCCACTGGCGTGACAACCGGAACACCAGAGGTGCGTCCATCCCGGTCCTCTCGTACTAAGGACAGCTCACCCTCAAATCTCCAACGGCTACGGAAGATAGGGACCAAACTGTCTCACGACGTTTTGAACCCAGCTCGCGTACCACTTTAATCGGCGAACAGCCGAACCCTTGGGACCTGCTACAGCCCCAGGATGTGATGAGCCGACATCGAGGTGCCAAACTCCTCCGTCGATGTGGACTCTTGGGAGGAATAAGCCTGTTATCCCCGGAGTACCTTTTATCCGTTGAGCGATGGCCCTTCCATACAGAACCACCGGATCACTATGACCTGCTTTCGCACCTGCTCGACATGTCCGTCTCACAGTTAAGCACCCTTATGCCATTGCACTCTGTGCGCGATGACCGACCGCGCTGAGGGTACCTTTGCACTCCTCCGTTACTCTTTGGGAGGAGACCGCCCCAGTCAAACTACCCACCATACATTGTCCCCGATCCAGATAATGGACCTAGGTTAGAACTCCGAAGTTGTCAGGGTGGTATTTCAACGTTGCCTCCACGCGAGCTAGCGCCCACGCTTCATAGGCTCCCACCTATCCTACACAAACAAATTCAAAGTTCAGTGTAAAGCTGTAGTAAAGGTTCACGGGGTCTTTCCGTCTTTCCGCAGCTACGCCGCATCTTCACAGCGATTTCAACTTCACTGAGTCTCGGGTCGAGACAGTGTGGCCAGCGTTACGCCATTCGTGCAGGTCGGAACTTACCCGACAAGGAATTTCGCTACCTTAGGACCGTTATAGTTACGGCCGCCGTTTACCGGGGCTTCGATCAGGAGCTTCGCCTTGCGGCTGACCCCATCAATTAACCTTCCGGCACCGGGCAGGCGTCAGACCCTATACATCCACTTACGTGTTAGCAGAGTCCTGTGTTTTTGGTAAACAGTCGCAGCCACCGATTACCTGCGGCCTCTCTGGGCTTCCAAAGTAAATCTAGTCACCCTAAGAGGCATACCTTCTCCCGAAGTTACGGTATCAATTTGCAGAGTTCCTTAACCCGAGTTCTCTCAAGCGCCTTGGGAGATTATCTCCCCACCCACCAGAGTCGGTTTACGGTACGGACCAACGTCACCTGAAGCTTAGAGACTTTTCCTGGAAGCGTGGCATTAGCGACTTCGGGAACCGAAGTTCCCTCGTACTCAGCTCTCGGGATTAACGAGCCTCCGGATTTGCCAGGAGACTCTCCCTACGACCTTGAACAGCACTGCTGCTGCTCGCCTAGCCTTCTCCGTCATCCCATCGCAGTGACGCCGGGTGCTGGAATATTAACCAGCTTTCCATCGACTACGCCTTTCGGCCTCGCCTTAGGATCCGACTAACCCCGCGCCGATTAACGTAGCGCGGGAAACCTTGGGTTTACGGCGAACGGGTTTTTCACCCGTTTTAACGTTACTCATGTCAGCATTCGCACTTCTCGTACCTCCAGCACACCTCGCAGTGCACCTTCACAGGCTTGGAGAACGCTCCCCTACCGCGTGCATTGCTGCACACCCATAGCTTCGGTACTCGGCTTAGCCCCGTTAAATCTTCCGCGCAAACCGACTAGACCAGTGAGCTATTACGCTTTCTTTAAAGGATGGCTGCTTCTAAGCCAACCTCCTGGCTGTCTATGCCTTCTCACATCGTTTACCACTTAGCCGAAATTTTGGGACCTTAGCTGATGGTCTGGGTTTTTTCCCTTTTCACGACGGACGTTAGCACCCGCCGTGTGTCTCCCGAGCTGTACTTCTGGGTATTCGGAGTTTGCATGGAGTTGGTAAGACTAGACGTCCCCCTTCTCCAAACAGTGCTCTACCCCCCAGAGTAATCACTCGAGGCACTACCTAAATAGCTTTCGGGGAGAACCAGCTATCGCCAGCCTTGATTAGCCTTTCACTCCTATCCACACATCATCGACGCACTATTGCAACAGTGGTTCGTTCGGGCCTCCAACCAGTGTTACCTGGTCTTCACCCTGCACATGGATAGATCGACTGGCTTCGGGTCTATTCCTAGCGACTGTGACGCCCGATTAAGACTCGGTTTCCCTACGGCTCCCCTATTCGGTTAGCCTCGCCACTAAAAATAACTCGCTGACCCATTATACAAAAGGTACGCCGTCACCCCTTGCGGGGCTCCGACTGCTTGTACGCACACGGTTTCAGGTTCTATTTCACTCCCCTCTCCGGGGTTCTTTTCGCCTTTCCCTCACGGTACTGGTTCACTATCGGTCGGTAGAGAGTATTTAGCCTTGGAGGATGGTCCCCCCATGTTCAGACAGGATTACACGTGTCCCGCCCTACTCTTCGTCGGTCATCGGTTTGCGTTTTCGTTTACGGGGCTATCACCCACTATGGCCGGCCTTTCCAGACCGTTCTGCTAACGCGCGCCGACTTACCCCGACTGGGCTGTTCCCCTTTCGCTCGCCACTACTAAGGGAATCTCGGTTGATTTCTATTCCTCTGGTTACTGAGATGTTTCAATTCACCAGGTTCGCTTCAGGCACCTATGTATTCAGTGACTGATACCGATTACTCGGTGGGTTTCCCCATTCAGACATCTCCGGATCGAAGCTTGTTTGCCAGCTCCCCGAAGCTTTTCGCAGGCTACCACGTCTTTCATCGCCTTCTACCGCCTAGGCATCCGCCATGTGCGCTTATTCACTTGACCATATAACCCCAAGGAGTTTGGGGATATGGAGCTGATTTCTCACATTTATGCGAACGCGACATTTTCTAGCTTGAGTTTCAAATAAAAACTTTTCGCTTGAAAACTTAGCGTCAAATCAAAAAACATTTCCGGATTGTTAAAGAGCAGGAGGCCGCGCTGGGCGACACCTCATCACGGCATATTCCTTCGCAGGAGTATCCCGTCATGAGGAGGAGGGTTGGTGGAGCCAATCGGGATCGAACCGATGACCTTCTGGATGCAAACCAGACGCTCTCCCAGCTGAGCTATGGCCCCGTATGCGTGGTCAGAGCTTGGTGGGTCTGGTTAGACTCGAACTAACGACCTATCGCTTATCAAGCGATTGCTCTAACCAACTGAGCTACAGACCCAGTAGCCGATGCCTTCGTTTCGTGCAGGTAACTTGTGTTGGGAACTCGCGCCAACATGTCTGTTGGACGCGTTTCTCTTGAAAGGAGGTGATCCAGCCGCACGTTCCCGTACGGCTACCTTGTTACGACTTCACCCCAGTCATGGACCACACCGTGGTAGGCGCCCCCCTTGCGGTCAGGCTACCTGCTTCTGGTGCAATACACTCCCATGGTGTGACGGGCGGTGTGTACAAGACCCGGGAACGTATTCACCGCAGCAATGCTGATCTGCGATTACTAGCGATTCCGACTTCATGGAGTCGAGTTGCAGACTCCAATCCGGACTACGACAAGTTTTCTGGGATTGGCTCCCCGTCGCCGGTTGGCTTCCCTCTGTACTTGCCATTGTAGCACGTGTGTAGCCCTGGTCATAAAGGCCATGATGACTTGACGTCATCCCCACCTTCCTCCGGTTTGTCACCGGCGGTCTCCTTAGAGTTCCCAACTTAATGATGGCAACTAAGGACAAGGGTTGCGCTCGTTGCGGGACTTAACCCAACATCTCACGACACGAGCTGACGACAGCCATGCAGCACCTGTCTCACGGTTCCTTGCGGCACTCCCGCATCTCTGCAGGATTCCGTGGATGTCAAGACCAGGTAAGGTTCTTCGCGTTGCATCGAATTAAACCACATGCTCCACCGCTTGTGCGGGTCCCCGTCAATTCCTTTGAGTTTCAACCTTGCGGCCGTACTCCCCAGGCGGAGGACTTATCGCGTTAGCTGCGACACCGTGAGGCTAACCCTCCCGACATCTAGTTGTCATCGTTTATGGCGTGGACTACCAGGGTATCTAATCCTGTTTGCTCCCCACGCTTTCGTGCCTGAACGTCGGTGCTGGACCAGGAAGCCGCTTTCGCCACTGATGTTCCTTCCGATATCTACGCATTTCACCGCTACACCGGAAATTCCGCTTCCCTCTTCCGCACCCTAGCTATTCAGTCTCGAATGCAATTCCCAGGTTGAGCCCGGGGATTTCACATCCGACTTAGATAACCGTCTACGCACGCTTTACGCCCAGTAATTCCGATTAACGCTTGCACCCTCTGTATTACCGCGGCTGCTGGCACAGAGTTAGCCGGTGCTTTTTCTTTGGGTTAAGTCAATTCCTGACGTGTTAGGTCAGGGGTTTTCCTCCCCACTAAAAGTGCTTTACAACCCGCAGGCCTTCTTCACACACGCGGCGTCGCTGGATCAGGGTTTCCCCCATTGTCCAATATTCCCCACTGCTGCCTCCCGTAGGAGTCTGGGCCGTGTCTCAGTCCCAGTGTGGCTGGTCGTCCTCTCAGACCAGCTACGGATCGTCGCCTTGGTGAGCCGTTACCTCACCAACTAGCTAATCCGACTTCGGCTCATCCATTAGCGCAAGGTCTTGCGATCCCCTGCTTTCACCCGTAGGTCGTATGCGGTATTAGCCAGTCTTTCGACTGGTTATTCCCCACTAAAGGGCAGATTCCGAAGCATTACTCACCCGTTCGCCGCTCGCCGCCAGGATTGCTCCCGCGCTGCCGCTCGACTTGCATGTGTTAAGCACGCCGCCAGCGTTCAATCTGAGCCAGGATCAAACTCTTCACTTGAAGATTTTGA
>JACCDX011011398.1_pt1 | contig 30921 bp, 27 predicted proteins | sample 7449681 | NCBI WGS metagenome assembly JACCDX01 (sample SAMN15323450, study PRJNA562643) | freshwater metagenome | isolation source: river surface water | place: USA:Blue River Watershed | collected 2017-08-18
ACGTCGATGTAGTTCAGGCCGATCGCATGGTGGCGCACGCGCGCCTCGCCGGCGCCGGGTTCCCCGACCTCGACGTCCACATATTCCATGACCTCAGGGCCGCCATTGGAGAAACACCGGATTGCTTTTGTCATTGTTGAACCTGCTTGTATGAAGGGTGATGAATGAGGGTGAAAAAACGAAGAAAGAATGATAACGCCGTTCGCGTCACAGCGTACCCGGGTAGGCGCCGCCATCGAGCAGGATGTTCTGCCCGGTCATGAAGCCCGAATGCGTGCTGCAAATGAACGCGCAGAAGGCACCGAATTCCTCGGCCGTGCCGAAGCGCCCGGCAGGAATTTGTTCACGCCCTTGCTGCAATGCCTGCTCCAGCGTGGCGCCCGACGCGAAGGCGCCGGCACGGAAGCCGTTGCGCAAGCGGTCGGTGTCGTGGAAACCGGGCAGCAGGTTGTTGATGGTGACGTTGCGGCGTATGGTTTCGCGCGCGATGCCGGCGACAAAACCGGTCAGACCGGAACGCGCGCCATTCGACAATCCTAGCGAAGCATAGGGCGCCTTCACGGCGGCCGACGTGATGTTGACGATGCGACCGAAACCGCGCGCCATCATGCCGTCGACGGTGGCCTTGATCAGTTCGATTGGGGTCAGCATGTTGGCGTCGATGGCCGCGATCCAGTCCTTGCGCTCCCAGTCGCGGAAGTTGCCGGGCGGCGGGCCGCCGGCGTTGTTGACCAGGATGTCGGGCTCGGGGCAGGCGGCCAGCGCCAGCGCGCGGCCTTCGGGCGTGGTGATGTCGGCCACGACCGTACTGACGCGGGATTTGTCGCCGACGGCGGCCTGTAGCTCGGCGGCGGTGGCCGCCAATGTGTCTGCGTTGCGCGCCACCAGTGTCACGTGCACACCCTCTTGCGCAAGCGCCTGTGCACAGCCACGACCCAGCCCCCGGCTGGCCGCGCAAACCAGCGCCGTCTTGCCTGCAATGCCCAGATCCATCTTGTCTCCTCGCGAGAATCCCTTGTGTCGATTGTAATGGCCGCCGGCCGCAACGGTTTCGCGAATGCGGAAAGCCAGGTTTCGCCTGCCGACGGCAGCGTCGGCGGCTCAGGGCCACAAGGGGCGCTGTGGTAGAATCCGCACCCTGTTCACCCGCCTGCAGCAGGGCCCCAACCCCGCCCAAGCGACTGATTCCTAAAGATTTTTTCCATCAGGCCGCTCCGGACAGCCAGGCAACCAACCCACCGGAAAGAACGCACGACATGGCAGGACATAGCAAATGGGCCAATATCAAGCACAAGAAGGCCGCCACTGACGCCAAGCGCGGCAAGATCTGGACCCGGCTGATCAAGGAAATCACGGTCGCGGCCCGCATGGGCGGCGGCGACATCAACGCCAACCCGCGACTGCGCCTCGCGGTCGAAAAGGCGGCCGATGCGAACATGCCGAAGGACAACGTGACCCGCGCGATCCAGCGCGGCACCGGTGGCCTCGAAGGCGTGAACTACGAAGAAATCCGCTACGAAGGCTATGGCATCAACGGTGCCGCCATCATCGTCGACTGCATGACGGACAACCGCGTGCGCACGGTGGCGGAAGTGCGCCACGCCTTCAGCAAGTTCGGCGGCAACATGGGTACCGAAGGCTCGGTGGCTTTCCTGTTCAAGCATTGCGGCCAGCTGCTGTTCGCGCCGGGCACGAATGAAGACGCGCTGATGGAAGCCGCGCTCGAAGCCGGCGCCGAAGACGTGATCGCCGATGAAGAAGGCGGCTTCGAAGTGATTTGTGACCCGTACCAGCTGTCGGCAATTCGCGAGACGCTGGAGAAGGCCGGCTTCAAACCTGAAGTGGCCGAGGTGACGATGAAGCCGTCGACCTCGACCGAATTCGACGGCGATGACGCCATCAAGATGCAGAAGCTGCTCGATGCGCTGGAAAACCTCGACGACGTGCAAGAGGTCTACACCAACGCCGTGATCAACGAATAAGCCAACGAATGATCCCGCGCCGGGCGAGCCCGGCGCCAAACTGATTCCTCCCGATTGTCCCTTTTCGCCCTCATGAAAATTCTCGTCGTAGGCTCCGGTGGCCGTGAACACGCGCTGGCCTGGAAGCTGGCCCAATCGAAACGCATACAGATCGTGATGGTCGCTCCCGGCAATGGCGGTACCGCCACCGACCCGCGCCTGAAGAACATTTCCCTTACCGATCCGGCCGAGCTGGCCGAGTTCGCGCAGAAGGAGCAGATCGCGCTGACCGTGGTCGGACCCGAGGCGCCGCTGGCGGCCGGCATCGTCGACCTGTTCCGCGAGCGCGGCCTGAAGGTGTTCGGCCCGACGAAGCAGGCAGCGCAGCTGGAGAGCTCGAAGGATTTCGCGAAGGCCTTCATGGAACGCCATGGCATCCCGACCGCGAAATACCAGACCTTCAGCGATGCCACTGCTGCGCATCGTTACATCGATGAGCAAGGTGCACCGATCGTGATCAAGGCCGATGGTCTGGCTGCCGGCAAGGGCGTGGTGGTCGCGATGTCGCTGGAAGAAGCGCATGGCGCGATCGACATGATGTTGTCGGACAACCGCTTCGGCGATGCAGGCGCGCGCGTCGTGATCGAAGAATTCCTAGATGGCGAAGAAGCCAGCTTCATCGTGATGGTCGATGGCAAGCACATCCTGCCGCTGGCCACCAGCCAGGACCACAAGCGCCTGCTCGACCAGGACCAGGGCCCGAACACCGGCGGCATGGGTGCGTACTCCCCTGCCCCGATCGTGACCCCCGAGCTGCATGCACGCGTGATGCGCGAAATCATCCAGCCGACCGTGCAAGGCATGGCCAAGGATGGCATCCCGTACACCGGCTTCCTGTACGCTGGCCTGATGATCGATGCACAGGGCAATCCGAAGACGCTGGAATTCAATTGCCGCATGGGCGACCCGGAGACGCAGCCGATCATGGCGCGCCTGAAGACCGACCTCGTGACCGTGATGGAGCATGCCGTCAATGGGACGCTGAACACGATCGCCCTCGACTGGGATCGTCGCACCGCGCTGGGCGTGGTGGTGGCGGCGGGCGGTTACCCGGACGCACCGAAGAAAGGTGATGTGATCACCGGCATCCCGGCCGAGACTGCGGACAGCATGACTTTCCATGCGGGCAGCGTGCTGGAGAATGGCGAGCTGAAGACCTCGGGCGGCCGCGTGCTGTGCGTGGTCGGACTTGGCGACAGCGTCAGGATGGCGCAGAAGCATGCGTACGATGCCGTCGACCAGATCCGTTTCGATGGCATGCAATTCCGCCGCGATATCGGCTGGCGTGCACTGAAGCGATAAAAAAGAACATCTCGGCACTGATCGGGATGACGCACAACGACAGATGGGACTAACAGAGCACATGAGCGCCAATACCCCGGACACCGCCGCCGTCAAAGCCTGGCTGATCGGCCTGCAGGAACGCATCGTCTCCGCCGTCGAGGAAATCGACGGCAAGCCTTTCATTCGCGATGAATGGACGCGACCCGAGGGTGCTCTGGGCGGTGGCGGCATTTCGCGGCTGCTCGAAGAAGGCAATGTGCTCGAGCGTGGCGGCGTCGGCTTCTCGCATGTAACGGGCAGCAAGCTGCCGCCATCGGCTGTGGCCAACCGTCCTGAACTGGCGGGTCGCCCGTGGGAAGCGATGGGCGTGTCGCTGGTCTTCCATCCGCGCAATCCGTATGCGCCGACCGTCCACATGAACGTGCGCTGCTTCTCGACGGCCGGCGACGGCAAGGAGCCGGTCTGGTGGTTCGGTGGCGGCATGGACCTGACCCCGTATTACGGCTTCGAGGAAGACGCGAAGCACTTCCACCAGACTTGCCATGATGCGCTGGCGCCGTTCGGCGACGACCTGCATCCGCGCTTCAAGCAGTGGTGCGACGAATACTTCTTCCTCAAGCATCGCAATGAGGCGCGCGGCGTTGGCGGGGTTTTCTTCGACGATTTCAACGCGGCCGGTTTCGAGCAGAGCTTCGCGATGACGAAGAGCGTCGGCGACCACTTCCTGGATGCTTACCTGCCGATCCTGAAGGCGCGCAAGGATATGCCGTATGGTGAGCGCGAGCGCGACTTCCAGGCGTATCGTCGCGGACGCTATGTGGAATTCAACCTGGTGTTCGACCGCGGCACGCTGTTCGGCCTGCAGTCGGGTGGCCGTACCGAATCGATCCTGATGTCGATGCCGCCGATCGTGAAGTGGCGCTACGACTGGAAGCCGGAAGCCGGCTCGCCGGAAGCGAAGCTGTACACCGATTTCCTGCCGCACCGGGACTGGCTGGCTGCGTGATGGCGGGCTGCGTGAGATTGTCCGCGTGAGATGGGCCTCATGACCCGGCGCTGCGTGCTGCTGCTGGGCGGCAGTTTCGATCCGGTTCATGCGGGCCATGTGGGCCTGGCGCATTACTTCGGCACGCTGCTGCATCCGGATGAGTTGCGCCTGATACCTGCCGGGCAGCCGTGGCAAAAGCCCGGCCTGAAGACGCCGGCGGCCGACCGCATCGCAATGCTGGCTCTGGCCTTCCCGAACTGGCCGATGCCGGTCGTGATCGACGACCAGGAAGTGCGGCGCGACGGCGCCAGCTATGCGATCGACACGCTGCGCGCGCTGCGCGGCGAGCTCGGGCCGGAGACATCGCTGGTACTGGCATTGGGCGCCGACCAGCTGGCCAACCTGCACACCTGGCGCGACTGGCGGCAGCTGTTTGACTTCGCGCATCTGTGCTTCGCTGCGCGCCCCGGCTTTTCGATGACGCGCGACGTGCTCGATGCCGAAGTGGCAAAGGAAGTAGCGCGACGGCTGGCCAGCCCGCCGCAATTGCGCAGCACGCCGGCCGGACTGGCGTTCATTGCGCCCAACCTGGCGCTGGACGTGTCATCCACCACGATCCGGGCAGCGCTGGCCGCAGGTGGCGACACCGGGGGGTTACTGCCAGCGCCGGTGCTAGACTATATTCGACAACATCATCTTTACCAGACTTATTAATGGACATCAAAAAACTGCAGGCACTGGTCGTCGACGCCCTTGAGGACGTCAAGGCGCAGGAAATCCGCGTATACGACACCACCCACCTGACCAGCATGTTCGACCGCATCGCGATCGCGTCCGGTACCTCCAACCGCCAGACCAAGGCACTGGCCTCGTCGGTGCGCGACAAGGTGAAGGCCGCCGGCGGCGACATCGTGAACATGGAAGGCGAAGGCACCGGCGAATGGGTGCTGGTCGACCTCGGCGACATGGTGGTCCACATCATGCAGCCGGCGATCCGCGCCTACTACCGCCTCGAAGAGATCTGGGGCGACAAGGAAGTGAAGTTCGGCGCGGCCAAGCGCACCGGCGCTCGCAAGACTGCTGCTGCCGCCGCGGATGAGGGTGACGACGAAGCCAAGCCGGCGCGCAAGGCACCGGCCAGGAAGACAGCTGCCAAGACGGCAACCAAGACCGCGTCGAAGTCTGCCGCTGGCAAGACGACTGCGAAGACAGCCTCCAAATCGGCGTCCAAGACGACTGCTGCCAAGACGCCGCGCAAGACCGCTACCAAAGTCGTGGTGAAGACCGCTGCCGCCAAGACACCGGCCAAGAAAGCCGCCGTGAAGAAGACAGCGGCGAAGAAGCCCGCTGCAAAGAAAACGGCCGCCAAGTCGGCTGCGCGCAAGACCGTCTGATGGTCTGATCGTTTGATCGTCTGACCCTTTGTGTCGTTGACCCGTTTGTGCCGCTGGCCTTTGAACCCTCGCCCTGACGTCCTGAACCCATGCAACTGATCATTGCGGCCGTCGGCCACAAGATGCCCGCATGGATCGAGGATGGCTATCAGGAATATGCGAAGCGCATGCCAGCCGAGTGCCGGCTGGTGCTGAAAGAGATCAAGCCCGTCGAACGCTCTGGCGGCCGCAGTGCCGAAACCGTCATGGCGCAGGAACGCACCCGCATCGAAGGCGTGTTGCCCAAGGGTGGGCGCGTGGTGGCGCTGGATGAGCACGGCCGTGACCTGACCACGCTGCAACTGGCGCAGCACCTGACGAATTGGCAACAGCAAGGCGGGGATGTTACATTCGTCATCGGGGGCGCGGACGGCCTGGATGCCGATTTCAAGAAGAATGCCGACATGCTGATGCGAGTCTCGAGCCTGACCCTGCCGCATGGCATGGTGAGGGTTCTGCTGGCAGAGCAACTGTACCGCGCGTGGTCGATCACCCGCAACCACCCCTACCACCGGCCCACGCTCTGAAGCCGGCGACCGGCGGATGTGCAATCCGCAAGTAATGGAAAGCTTCGGATGATCTTCTCGGACCAGAAAATCTATCTCGCTTCGAAGAGCCCGCGCCGGCGCGAGCTGCTGCGCCAGATCGGCGTCGAATTCGAGATCCTGATGCTGCGCGAAGAGCCAGGCCGTCACGGCGCGGTGTCCGAAGACGTGCTGCCCGGCGAAGCGCCGGACGTGTATGTGCAGCGCGTCGCGCGCGAGAAGGCCGAGCATGGCTGGAATGCGGTGCTGTGGCGCCGGCTACCGCAACGACCGGTACTGGCGGCTGACACCACGGTGACTGTCGATGGCAAGATCCTGGGCAAGCCTGCCGATGCGACCGAAGCCATGGACATGCTGCGCTCGCTGTCGGGCCGCACGCACGAAGTACTGACAGCGATTGCCGTGATCGCCAATGACGAACTGAAAGAAGCGATCAACCGCTCGCAAGTCAAATTCGCGAAAGTCGGCGACCCGATGCTGCGCGCCTACTGCAACACCGCCGAACCCTATGACAAGGCCGGCGCGTATGGCGTGCAGGGCCACGCGGCGCAATTCATCGAACACATCAGCGGCAGCTATACCGGCATCATGGGGCTGCCACTCTTCGAAACGGCACAATTACTCAACCAAGCGGGCATCAAGACCCTATGACAGAAGATCTGCTCGTCAACATCACTCCCCAGGAAACCCGCGTTGCACTGATTCAGCAAGGCTCGGTACAGGAACTGCACATCGAGCGCAGTGCATCGCGCGGCCGCACCGGGAACATCTATCTCGGCAAGGTGGCACGCGTGCTTCCCGGCATGCAATCGGCCTTCATCGACATCGGCCTCGAGCGTGCCGCCTTCCTGCATGTGGCCGATATCTGGGAAGCGCGCCAGCAGTCTGGCTCAGGCCCGGCGTCGAATCCGCTGCCAATCGAGAAGTTGCTGTTCGACGGACAGTCGGTGATGGTACAAGTGATCAAGGACCCGATCGGCACCAAGGGAGCACGCCTGTCGACGCAGATCTCCATCGCCGGCCGCATGCTGGTCTACCTGCCGCAAGATCCGCACATCGGCATCTCGCAGCGCATCGAGAGCGAGGCCGAGCGCGAGGCGCTGAAGGCCAAGCTGCAAGCGCTGGTGCCGGCCGATGAAAAAGGCGGCTACATCATCCGCACCATGGCCGAGGATGCCAGTGATGCCGACCTCGGCATGGATGTCGCCTATCTGCGCAAGACCTGGACCCATATCGTGCAGCAGTCGAAGAGCGTGCCAGCGCCGGCGTTGCTGTACCAGGACCTGAACCTCGCACAGCGCGTGCTGCGCGACTTCGTCGGCGAGAATACGGCGAGCATACAGATCGATTCGCGCGAGAATTTCACGAAGCTGACCGAATTCGGCAGCAGCTACACACCATCGGTGCTGCCCAAGCTGCAGCATTACACCGGCGAGCGTCCTCTGTTCGACTTGTACGGCGTTGAGGAGGAAATCGAGAAGGCGCTCGGTCGGCGCGTGGACCTGAAGTCCGGCGGTTACCTGATCATCGAGCAGACCGAAGCGATGACGACCATCGACGTCAACACCGGCAGCTATGTCACCGGCCGCAATTTCGACGATACGATTTTCAAGACAAACCTCGAGGCGGCACATGCGATTGCGCGCCAGCTGCGCTTGCGCAACCTCGGCGGCATCATCATCCTCGACTTCATCGACATGGAGAATGCCGAGCACCGGATGGCGGTACTGGCTGAGTTACACAAGGCACTCGCGAAGGACCGCACCAAGGTGACGGTATCGGAGTTTTCAGCGCTGGGACTGGTGGAGATGACGCGCAAGCGCACCCGTGAATCGCTGGCCCATGTGCTGTGCGAGCCCTGCCCGGCCTGCCAGGGCAAGGGGCAGGTAAAGACGCCGCGCACCATTGCCTACGAAATCCTGCGCGAGCTACTGCGCGAAGCCAAGCAGTTCAACCCGCGCGAATTCCGCATCCTCGGCTCGCAAGTGGTGATCGACATGTTCCTCGAGGAGGAATCGCAGCACCTGGCGATGCTGGGGGACTTCATCGGCAAACCAATCTCGCTGCAGGTCGAGAACACCTTCCATCAGGAACAGTACGACATCATCCTGATGTAAGCACAGGCTGGCCAAGCGCGCGTCTGCATTGGTTCACCGGCCCGGCCATCCAACGGGTGACATTCCAGCCGGGCGAGGCTGCTTCATCGGCATGCCGAATCAATGCGGCCTGCGCGTCTCAGGCCAGTACTGCGGGTATGCGGCGGGTACGCGGAGGGTAGGCGAATGGCACGCGGACGGTATCGGATGCTTCGTTTCGATGCCGATCCCGGGGTGACTGCGCAGTAACCGTATAAAATGCGGAACCAATGAATCCCGACGTCATCATCACCAACCTTCACCGCCGATATACGGGCGTCTCCGGCACCATCAATGCACTGCTGCCGGTGCAATCACGCACCATGGCGGTCGGCTTCGTCGGCACGCCCGTGCCCGGGGCGGCGCTGGCACAGGCTCAGAACCCGGAGCGCTTCGCCCACCTGAGCGTATGGCAGGCGATAGGGATCAGTCGCAAGCCGCTACCGAATGGCCGCAAGCGCATCTGGCATGTGCGGCGCGACCCGGAAATGATGCTGGGGATTTTCCTGCGCGACGTGCTGCGCTTCCCGATCAAGCTGGTGTTCACGTCCGCGGCCAAGCATCGCCATTCATGGTTTCCACGCTGGATGATCAGCAAGATGGATGGCGTGGTGGCGACGACGCCCGAAGCCGCCAGCTTCGTGCCGAACACGACGAAGGTCGTATTCCACGGCGCGAGCCTTCAGCGCTTCGCACCGCCCACGAATAAGCGCACCGTATGGCAGCGCACCGGCCTGCCCGGTAAGTATGGCGTCGGCGTGTTCGGCCGCATCCGCCCGACCAAGGGTACCGACATCTATGTCGATGCGATGATCGCGGTGCTGCCGCGCTTCCCTGATTTCACTGCCGTGATCACCGGCCTGTGCCAGCCCGAGGATGCCGCGTACAAGCAGGCGATGGTGGACAAGATTCGCGCTGCCGGCCTGACTGACCGCATTCTCTTCCTTGGTGACCTGCCGCTGGATGACATACCTTCGTGGTACCAGAACGTGACGATCATGGTCGCCTGCCCGCGCTATGAACCCTTCGGCATCACGCCGCTGGAAGCGATGGCCTCGGGCTGCGCGGTGGTGGCCAGCCGTACCGGGGCGTTCGAGCATATCGTCGAGGAAGGCAAGACGGGATTGATGGTGCCGACCGGGGATGCGCCTGCACTCGCAGCTGCACTGGCGAAGTTGATGGCGGATCCTGAACAGGCGATTGCGATGGGCGAGGAAGGGCGCGTGCGCGTCGCAGCACAGTTCTCGATCGAGAAAGAAGCTGCCGGCATACAGTCGGTTTACGAGCAAGTCAGGGGCTGACCAGACATGACGGCGCCCGTAAAGCTCAGCATCGGCATACTCGCGATGAACGAGGAAAAGCGTATTGCCGACTGTGTACGCAGCGCCTCGTTTGCCGATCAGGTCATCGTCATCGACAGCGGCAGCAATGACCGTACGCGTGAGATCGCTGCATCGCTGGGTGCTGAAGTGCATGAATACCCAGACTGGAAGGGCTTTGCCGAGCAGCGCAATCGCCTGCTGCGCCATGCGAAGGGCGAATATATTTTCTTCCTCGATGCCGATGAAGTGATCACGCCAGCGCTACAACGGGAAATACGTGCGGCGGCCGAAAGCGGTTGCGACGCAATCTGGGAAATCCGGTGGTGCGAAGTGGCATTCGGCCGGGAATTGACCCGGATGAAAAGCACGGGTGGCGTCAAACGCATGTTCAGGCGCATGTCGCTGCGTGGGTTCCAGGGACTGGTGCATGAAACGCCGGACCTGGTGGATGCGTCGATCCCGACGATCAGTTTCCAGACTCGGTTGCTGCACTATTCGCGGACCTCGGTCTATGGATGCCTGAAGAAGCTCGCGCAATATGTTCAGCTGGGTGCCGCCAAGCGTGCACAAGCCGGCAAGCGTGGCGGTGTACTACGTGGCCTCGGGTCAGGTCTGACCAGTTTCCTGAAACTGTATGTATTCGGGCGCGGCTTCTTGTATGGCGCCGAAGGTTTTCTGTTTTGCCTGTTCATCAGCCTGGAGTGTTTCTTCCGCTATGCGGCACTCGACTATGATCAGGATCACTTTGATAGCACGACGTCCAGAGGATAAGAACAATGAGCGCCATAGCTATCCGGTCTTTCATTGACCAGCCTCAGGAGAAGATCGACCAGGCTGCCAAGGTCATGCTGGTGCTAAGCCTGTTCTGGATGCCCATCAGTACGGCAGCGACCAATGTCTTCATGGGTCTTACCTTGATTGCATGGTTGTTGTCGGGCGGGTTTCGCGCGCGTTGGGACGCGCTGCGCGGTAACTTGTTCGCGTACGCGACACTCGCACTTTTCCTGATGATGTGTGGGGGCAGCTTGTGGTCGACGGGCACCCGCGAAGACATACTGTTTCAGTTGCACAAGTACGCGAAGCTGCTTTTCATGCTGCCGGCGATAACGTTGATGCAGGAAGAGAAATGGCGAAACCGCGGGCTGGCAGCCTTCGGGATTGCCATGCTGATCACCTTGACCTTGTCATTGACCAGCGTTGTCTGGCCGCTGTCCATCGTCAAAGGGACAGCCGATGGGACAAGCAACAATCATTACGTCTTCAGGGATTACATTGCCCAGAACTTGATGATGTCGTTTTTTGCGTTGGTGGTGGCAACCAAGTGGCAATTTGAAAGCGTCAAAGCTCGGCAAATCATCTGGCTGGCATTCGCGCTCTTAAGTCTCATTGACATATTGTTCTTTGTGCAAGGACGCACGGGCTACGTTTCTCTGGCCTTCAATGCAGCCATCTTTATTGTATTCCTGAGCTCTGCCCGGCAGCGCATCATGGCCTTGCTGATCTGCGTCATGCTGACCTTGCTCGCCTTCCAGCATTCCAGTCACCTGAAAAGCAGAATCAATAGCGCAATCACCGAATATCAAGAGCAGGATGAAAAGAAGCTTTCATCGGTAGGACAACGGCTCGAATTCATGAAAAAAGGGGCGTATCTGATTCAGGAGCGTCCTGTATTTGGCTTTGGTACCGGCTCGTACCAAAAGGAATTCTGCCGCGTTGCCGATACCCGGGAGTGGTGTATCGCGGGCGGCTTCCATCCGCACAATCAGTTCATCGCCTTTGGTGTCCAGCTGGGGTTGGTCGGCATACTGGCCTATCTGATGTACCTGGGTATCGCCGTCTGGCAGGCCCTGAAACTGGAGAATGGATCGAGGATCCTGGGCGTAGGCATTATCGCAACTCTGCTGGCCGACTCCATTTTCCATGCGCCGCTTTTCCTGGTTGCCGAGGCTGCTTTCTTCATTCTGATATTGCCGCTGTTTATGGCAATCGGCACCGGCTCAAGCCACGCTGCGAAGCGTCAGGCCGCAGCCTGATTATCGACTGAGTTCAACCCCAGCCACGCCAAGCTCAAGTGCGTCAGGCGTTGCGCACCTTGAGGATGGTTTCCATCCCCCCGGTAACGCCACCATCAAGCGCTGGCCCGGCCACGGCATGCTGGCGTAAGTCGGCGTAAGCCAGTCGATCGAAGCGATCAAAGGCGCGCTGCAGTTGTTCGCGATTTCTCAGGTGTTGGAAGCCCATGCCGTGCTTGCGATCTTGCGCGGGAATCTTGTCGGCAATTTGCATCTTGCGACCGATGAATTCCTCATTCCACGGCGCATAACCATAATGCAGTACCATCAGGTTAGGGGTCCGGGTCTGCCAGTCACGATGGAATGAGCGATGCCGCCCAGGCGGATACATCCCGGTGGGCAGCGAATGATAGAAGCGATTGCGTTGCGGTGTCTTCGGATGTCCCAAGGCCTGCCTCAGCCAGCGCAGCTTCCCGAAGCGATTGTCATCAACGGCCCACGGCTTTTGCATCACAAGCGATTGCCCGCGAACCGGCGAACGCTCGGGCTCCTTGTCAATCATGGTCATGCCGGAAGCAGCGATACCCATGCGTCCGTCGGCGGCAAGCGAACGCTCAAGCTCGTCGAGGCCAGGATTGGCGATCAAGAACTCTGTCGTATTGAGCGCGATTTTCCAGCCCGTGAGTTCGATCTCGTAATTCATCACTTCAAAGTCGGTCAACCAGGCATCGAATTCGGTCAGCCGGCTTTTCACCAGCCGCCAATGAGGCGCCAGCTGGCGACAGATATCTGCCGATTCATCGGTTGAACCATGGTCAATCAGGATGCCATGGTTAAACATTTTCACATGGTGTTCCAACCACCATGGCAAGAGATAGGCTTCGTTGAAGAAGTGTGTGATGACAGTACGCATGCGACAGAATTCAGGCCAGGTGGCGCAATAACAAGCCGGCTCAGGCCGAGCGGAGTTCAAAAATAGCGGTCGGCCCGACCCGGCAAACCATCACATAGCCGAATCCCTCAAGCAGAGCGCATGCCGGAGAGTTCAGCACCTCGCGCACGCTGTTCTCATAAATCTCGATGCATATGACCTTGGGCTTGATCGCCCATTCCGCCATGTCGGCGATGGCTGCCTGGTCAAATCCCTCGATATCGATGTTCATCACTTCAATGGACTTCGTCAGCTTCGCCGCACGATCATTGATGATGGATTTCAGCGAGGTGCAGGGCACCACAGTCGACCGCGAAGCGCCGCGTTCTTTGGCCAGCGCAGGATCGCAAGTCGCGCACAAGTCAAAGTCCTGGCTGGAAAACAGTTCGATTTCGGTCTTGGCAGCCGCCGTTGCCGGATCGACGACCGCCGACCAGATATTCAAGTCGCCCGATCGGGTCTTGTTGAAAGCCGCGATCGAGCTCTGACTGGCATCGACGTTGATTCCGCGCCAGCCCATCATCCACAGATACGCGGTATTCGACTGCCGAAACGGATGGTGCGCCCCGATATCGACGTAAAATCCGTCCGAGAATTTTCTCCCGAAGAGTTTGTGCAGGATGACGTCTTCGCCGTACTGGGAAAAGTGCAGGCGAAACACGCCGGCACCCAGCATCTTCAGAACCCGGGGGAATTTCATATTGATAAAATAAACAAGCAATCGATGGGCAGACCGCGCATCTTACCTCCCAACCCGCCTTGATGATAGCCAACCTCGCCGACTGCACCGTCATCGTCGTCACCTATAACAGTGCCCATTGCCTACCCTCGCTGGCAACTGCGCTGCAAACCGTGCCGAACGTGACCCTGGTTGATAACGGCAGTTCGGACGACACCCTCGGGCAGGCAGCCGCCCTGCTCCCGCATGCGCACTTGCTCGCCAATGGCCGCAATCTCGGCTTTGGCACTGCCAATAACCGGGGGCTGGCCGATGTGGCTACGCCTTACGCCTTGCTGCTCAATCCCGATTGCGTGGTCACGCCTGAAGACCTGGCGCGACTGGTGCAAATCGCCCGCGACTATCCTGATGCCGCCATCTTCGCGCCACAACTGACCCGACGAGACCAATCGCTTGAGGTCAGCTACCGTTGGCCCGATAATCGCTGGCGCTCGCGCGGACCCGAAGCGAGCGGCCCCTGCTGCGTCGGCTTTGCGACTGGCGCGGCGCTGCTGCTGAACATGTCGGTCATGCGCCAGCAAGTCGGCTTCTTCGATGAAAGCTTCTTCCTATATTACGAGGATGAAGACTTGTGCCAGCGGGTGTTCGACCACGGGCTGCAGATCATCGTCTTGCCGGAAGTCCGGCTGACCCACCTGTCGCGCGGCTCGGTCAAGGGACGCCATCCGCTACGCTCGGAATTCATTCGCGGCTATCACCATGCGCAATCCAAGCTGCTGTTCGAGCACAAGCATGTCAGCACGGCCAGCGCCAGCCGCCTGCGCTGGAAAACCCTGGGCCTGGCGCTGATGACGCTGGTGCCGCGCCTGCTGCTGCCACAGCCTAAGTACCTCGCCAGGCTGCTGGGCCGTATCGTCGGCCTGTGCCGCGGCTATCCGCTTCCCCGTTCATGAAGATCAGCATGTCGCCTGTCGAATTCCCTTAGTATGCTTGCCTGACTGTCCGTGGCTGCGAGCAAGCTATCGTGCTCACATCACCGCGCGCATGACGCTTTCCTTATTGAAAATAGCCCTGCTCACCCATGATCCCTGTCATCCTCTCCGGCGGTTCCGGCTCTCGACTGTGGCCCTTGTCTCGTTCGCTGCGCCCCAAGCAATTCCTGGGTATTACCGAAGACCAGTCGTTGTTCCAGCTGACGCTGCGACGGCTACAAGGCATCACCGGCGTGCAGGCACCGATCATCGTGTCCAACCAAGAGCATCGCTTCCTCGCCGCCGAGCAGGCGCGGGAAGCCGACATCACGCCCGCGGCGATCCTGCTGGAGCCGTTCGGACGCAATACCGCGCCGGCGATCGCGGCGGCTGCGTTGCAGGCACGGCAGGCAGACGATGATCCGGTACTGCTGGTGCTGCCGTCGGATCACATATTCATGAACGCGCAAGCCTTCCACGCTGCCGCAGAGCTGGGTGAGAAAGCAGCAGTGCAAGGCATGCTGGTGACCTTCGGCATCGTGCCCGACCGCGCGGAGACGGGATACGGCTACCTGAAATCAGGCGGCGTCGTGTCGGGTATCGATGGGGTGCAAAGCGTCGCGCAGTTCGTCGAAAAACCTGATGCGAAGACGGCGGCCGCCTATCTGGCCTCCGGCGACTATTACTGGAACAGTGGCATGTTCATGTTCCGAGCCTCGGTCTATCTCGAAGAGCTTGGCCGCCATCGGCCGGACATCCTCGAGCACTGCCAGCGCGCATGGAAGGAGGCGCGCCGCGACCTCGACTTCATCCGGCTGAATGAAGCCCACTTCAAGGCCTGCCCGTCGGATTCGGTCGACTATGCGGTGATGGAAAAAACCGCGAAGGCTGCGATGGTGCCGCTGGACGCCGGCTGGAATGACGTTGGTGCGTGGCCGTCGGTGTGGCAGTCGCAGGACAAGGATGCGAATGGCAATGCCGGCCGCGGCGACGTGATCTTCGAGAATGCGAAGGATTGCTATGTGCACGCCGACAGCCGGCTGGTGAGCCTGCTGGGCGTCAGTGACCTGTTCGTGATCGAAACCGCCGATGCGGTGATGGTCGGCCACAAGGACCATGCGCAAGACGTGAAGAAGATCGTCGAGCGACTCAACAAGGAAGGCCGCAGCGAGACCGAGCAGCACCGCGAGGTATTCCGTCCCTGGGGCTCGTTCGATTCGATTGGTCGTGGCGACAAGTACCAGGTCAAGCGCATCATGGTGAACCCGGGCAGCAAGCTGTCGCTGCAGTATCACCACCATCGCGCCGAACACTGGATCGTGGTCAGCGGCTGCGCGAAAGTGACCATAGGCCAGACGACCAAGTTGGTTGCCGAGAACCAGTCGGTCTTCATTCCGATCGGCGAGACACATTGCCTCGAAAACCCGGGCACGATCCCGCTGGAGCTGATCGAGGTGCAATCGGGCAGCTACCTCGGTGAAGACGATATCGTCCGGCTGGAAGACCTGTACGGCCGCGCCTGATCGTCGCAATGGCACGCCCGCACGTTCGCATGTCCGCAAGCCCGGGCGCCCGCGAGCATCACGGGCAGCTGATTACTTTTTAGGCAGACGCCCCATCAGGTAGAACTCGTCATTCGGCCGCATCGCGATCGAATTCGCAATGCGGTTCGACATGCCGAAGAAGGCCGTAATCGAAGCAATATCCCAGATGTCTTCGTCATCGAAACCATGCGCATGCAGCGCCGCATAGTCGGCGTCGTCCACCGATCCGGAGTCCAGGCAAACCTTCACAGCGAAGTCCAGCATCGCGCGCTGTCGTGGCGTGATATCAGCCTTCAGATGGTTGACCGACACCTGGTCGGCCACCAGCGGATTCTTCGCATAGATACGTAGCAGCGCGCCGTGCGCGACCACACAGTACAGGCAATTGTTCTTCGCACTGGTGGCCGTCACGATCATCTCGCGGTCCGCCTTGGACAGGTTGCCGGTCTCCTTCAGCATCAGCGCATCGTGGTAAAGAAAGAATGCGCGGAATTCATCGGGCCGGTGCGCCAGCGTCAGGAAGACATTCGGCACAAAGCCGGCCTTCTCCTGCACCGCGAAGATCTTTTCGCGGATATCGTCCGGCAGGTCCTTCAGTTCCGGCGCCGGGAAACGGGATATCGGCTTGGTTTGCGACTTGCCTTGCGATTGCTCTGCCATCAGTGCTCCTTAGCGAATTGAAGGTGGTACAGGTGTGCGTAGACGCCGCCCAGCGCCAGCAGTTCGGCATGGCTGCCGACTTCGGCGATCCTGCCCTGCTCCAGCACGACGATGCGGTCCGCATGCTCGATGGTGGATAGCCGGTGCGCGATGACCAGCGTGGTGCGGCCTTTCATCAATTCATCCAGCGCGTCCTGCACTGCACGCTCGGATTCGGTATCCAGCGCCGATGTCGCCTCGTCGAGGATCAGGATGGGCGCGTCCTTGTAGATCGCGCGTGCAATCGCCAGTCGCTGGCGCTGGCCGCCGGACAGGCGCATGCCATTGTCGCCGATGACAGTCTCCAGACCTTCGGGCAGCGCAGCGATCACGTCGGAAAGATGCGCAGCCTTCGCAGCAGCTTCAATGCGCGCGCGATCCGGCTGCTCGTCGCCATACGCGATGTTGGCGGCGACCGTGTCATCGAACAGCACGACGTTCTGGCTGACCATGGCCATCTGTGCACGCAGGCTGGCCAGTTCGATATCGGCGATGGCGGTGCCGTCGAGCAGGATCTGCCCCTGCGTCAGCGGATAGAACTCGGGCACGAGGTTCACCAGCGTCGATTTGCCGCCGCCGGACATGCCGACCAGCGCAATCGTTTCGCCCGGCGCCACCTTCAGGCTTACGCCCGCCAGCGCCGGCTGCGCCTGCCCCGGATATTGGAAGCTCACGTTAGCGAACTCGAGCTGGCCCTGCGCACGTTTTGAGAGCTTGATGCCGCTGGTGCGCTCGGGTTCGGCATCGATCAAACCGAATACCATTTCGGCGGCTGCGAGGCCGCGCTGCAGCGGGCCATTGACACCAGCCAGGTGCTTCAGCGGCGTCAACGTCATCAGCATCGCGGTGATGAACGAAGCAAAACCGCCGACCGTCATGTGGCCATCGCCAGCCTGCGCCAGCGCGATCATGATGATGACCGATACCGAGAATGAGTTGATGAATTGCGTGATCGGCTCGGTGGTCGCCATCGTTGCGGCCATGCGGATCATGAAACCGCGCAGGCGCAGCGAGCGCTGCTCGAAACGACGCGCCTCATACGCCTGCCCGCCAAAGATCTTGATCACTTGCCGTGCACGCGTGGTCTCTTCAATCGTCTGCGTGATCTCGCCATTGATCAGCTGGTTCTGCGCGATCAGGCGCTTCAGGCGCTTTGCAGTCAGGCGCACGACGAAGGCAATCACTGGCACCAGCGCCAGCGTCACGAGGGTCAGCTTCCAGTTCAGCCAGAACAGGTAGCCGAGCAAGCCGACGATGGTCAGCGAATCGCGCACCAGTACCACCAGCACACCGCGCAGCATGTCGAGGATCTGCTGTACCTCGACCATCATGGTATTGATCACCTGCCCGGTCGACTGCTTGTCATAAAAGCCCAGCGGCACGTCCAGCAGGCGCGTGAACATCTGCTGGCGCATCAGCGTCATCAGGCGCCCGGTGACCCAGGCCATCATGTAGTTGGTGGTGAAGGTTGAGAGGCCGCGGACGATGAAGATACCGACCACGATCAGCGGCACGTACCACAGTGGGAAGGTGCCGGCCTTGGAAAAACCTTCGTCGAGCAACAGCTTCATCAGGCCGGCCACGGCCGGTTCGGTGGCCGCGGTCACCAGCATGCCTGCGATGCCGAGCGCCAGATGGGGCTTGTACGGGGCGAGCATCCGCAGGATGCGCGTAAAGGTGCGGGACATGCTCACCGGTGGGTTCTCTTCAATTGGCCGTCAAGACGGCGCGGAGTAGATTTAATAGTCAAAGCGAACATTATCCGGGCTCAGCCATTCGGACAACTTCGCGCGCAGGTTGTCATCGGCACGCACCCGCCATTCGTCAGACAGCAGTAGCTCGCCCAGCGCGCCATTCTTCGTGTACTCGACGACGATGGGGCAAGAGCCCTCGCGCTGCTGGAAGGGCTGAATCATGTCGCGCAGCTTCGCTGCATCGGCCTGCCCGTTCATGGACAAACGTAGCGCCTTGACGAAATGGGCGCGCGCGCCGGCAATGTCCATTACCTTTTCGGCCGTGATACGCAAGCCGCCGGAGAAGCGGTCTTCCAATACCTTACCCTGTACGGCGAGGAATTCATCTTCCTTGAACAGCGCGCGGTTGGCGTCATAGACCTCGTTGTAGACGGTGACCTCGACCTGTGCGGTGCCGTCGTCCAGTGTCGCGATCACCATGCGGCCGCGCTGCGTCATCTGCACGCGCAAGCCGGAGATGATGCCGGCCATCAGGCGCGGCTCGCGCGCCGGCTGCAGGTCGGCCAGCTTGGTCTTGACGAACTTGCGCGCCTCGGGCGCATACGCATTGAACAGGTGACCGGACAGGTAGAAGCCGAGCGCGGTCTTTTCTTCGGTCAGTCGCTGCTTCTCGCTCCACGGCGGCACGTTCACATACTCGGGGCTGTCGTCGAAGCCGCTGTCGTCCATCTCGAACAGGCTGACCTGGTTGGCCGAGGCTTCGGCCTGCTCGGCGCTGTCCATCGCCAGGCCCACCGAGGCCATCAGGATGCCGCGATCGGTGCCGAAGCAATCCATCGCACCGGCCTTGATCAGTGATTCGATGGTGCGGCGGTTGATCTGGCGCTTGTCGACGCGCTTGACGAAATCGAACAAGTCCTTGAACGGGCCATCCTGCCGCGCCGCGATGATGGCTTCGATCGCATTCTGTCCGGTACCCTTCACCGCGCCAAGGCCGTAGCGGATGCGGTCGGCCTTCTTGCCCGGATCGGCCACCGGCGTGAAGCGGTACACCGACAGGTTGATATCGGGCGGCAGCAGCTTGAGTTTGCAGGTGTCGAGCGCATCCTCGACCAGGATCTTGACCTTGTCGGTGTCGTCCATCGCCAGCGACAAGTTGGCTGCCATGAACGCGGCCGGATGGTGTTCCTTCAGGTATGCGGTGTAATACGACAGCAGCGCATACGCGGCCGCGTGCGACTTGTTGAAGCCGTAGCCGGCGAACTTCTCCATCAAGTCGAAGATCTCGTCGGCCTTCTGCTCGGACAGGCCATTCTTCGCCGCACCCTCGCGGAAGATCAGGCGATGCTCTGCCATCTCCTCGGGCTTCTTCTTGCCCATCGCGCGGCGCAGCAAGTCCGCGCCGCCGAGCGAGTAGCCGCCGATGACCTGCGCCATCTGCATCACCTGCTCCTGATAGACCATGATGCCGTAGGTCTCGGACAGGATGCCCTCGGTACGCGGATCGGGATAGTCGAACTTCTCGCCATGCTTGCGTCGGCAGAAGTCCGGGATCAGGTCCATCGGGCCCGGTCGGTACAGCGCCACCAGCGCAATGATGTCCTCGAAGCGATCGGGACGCGCATCTTTCAGCATGCCCTGCATGCCGCGGCTTTCAAGCTGGAACACGGCGACCGTACGGGCCTGGGTCAGCAGCTGGTATGTGGCGCGGTCATTCAGTGGCAGCTTCTCGAGGCTGAAGTCGGCCATCGCCGGGTCCAGCGCGCGGATGTACTTGACCGCGCGGTCGAGGATGGTCAGCGTGGTCAGGCCCAGGAAGTCGAACTTCACCAGGCCCATCGCCTCGACGTCATCCTTGTCGTACTGCGACACCACGCCGCTGTCGGCGCCCTGCGTGTACAGCGGGCAGAAGTCGGTCAGCTTGCCGGGTGCGATCAGCACGCCGCCGGCGTGCATGCCGACGTTTCGCGCAATGCCCTCGACCTGCTGCGCCAGTTCCAGCAGCTGTTTGACTTCTTCCTCGTTGTCGAGCCGCTCCTTCAGCAGCGGTTCTTCCACCAGTGCATCAGCGATCGTCACCAGCTTGCCCGGCTTGAACGGGATCAGCTTGGAAATGCCGTCGCAGAAGTTGTAGCTCATGTCGAGCACGCGGCCAACGTCGCGCACTGCGCCCTTCGCAGCCATGGTGCCGAAGGTCGCGATCTGCGACACCGCATCCTTGCCGTAGCGCTCCTTCACGTACTGGATCACGCGGTCGCGGCCTTCCTGGCAGAAGTCGATGTCGAAGTCAGGCATCGACACCCGCTCCGGGTTCAGGAAGCGCTCGAACAGCAGGTTGTATTCCAGCGGATCGAGGTCCGTGATCTTCAGCGCATACGCGACCAGTGAGCCCGCGCCCGAGCCACGGCCCGGGCCGACCGGCACACCATTGTTCTTGGCCCACTGGATGAAGTCGGCCACGATCAGGAAGTAGCCGGGGAAGCCCATCTTGATGATGGTATCGGTCTCGAACTTCAGCCGCGCTTCATAGCGCTCGCGCACGGCGGCGCGTTTGGCCTCGTCGGGGAACAGCTGCAGCAAGCGCTCTTCCAGCCCTTCCTTCGCCTGCTGGATCAGGAAGTCGCCGATCGACATGCCATCCGGCGTCGGGAAGTCCGGCAGCTGCGGCTTGCCGAGCACCAGCTTCAGGTTGCAGCGCTGCGCGATCAGCACGCTGTTCTGCAACGCAGCCGGCAGGTCGGCGAACAGCTCGGCCATTTCGGCCTGCGTCTTGAAATACTGTTCCTGCGTGAAGCGCTTCACGCGCCGGCCATTCGCGAGGATCTCGCCATCGGCGATACAGACGCGCGCTTCATGCGCGGTGAATTCTTCCTTGTTCAGGAATTGCACCGGATGGGTCGCGACCACCGGCAAACCGAGCTTCGCGGCCAACTGGGTCGACTGCCGCAGCATGTTCTCGAGCTTGGGATTGCCGTTGCGCTGCACCTCGACATAGAAATGGCCGGGGAAGATGGTCGCCCAGCGGCGCGCACATTTTTCGGCCAGCGCCTCGTTGCCGTTTTCCAGTGCCACGCCGATATCGCCCAGCGCAAAACCGGACAAGGCAATCAGGCCACCCGGCGCCAGCGCTTCCAGCCAGTCGATGCGAATTTCGGCGCGACCGCGATGCTGGTTGGACAGCCAGGCGCGCGCGAGCAATTCGCACAATTGCAGGTAGCCGTCGCGGTTCTTGACCAGCAACAGCAGCCGCGACGGCTTGTCGCGGTCGTCGTCATTGGTGATCCAGACGTCGCAGCCGACGATGGGCTGCACGCCCTTGCCGCGCGCAGCCTTGTAGAACTTGACCATGCCGAACAGGTTGGCAAGGTCCGTCACGGCCAGCGCCGGCTGGTTGTCGGCGGCTGCCGCCTTGACGAGGTCGTCGATGCGCACCAGTCCGTCGGCGATGGAGTACTCGGAGTGCAGGCGGAGGTGAATGAATTGCGGTGCGGTCATCCCGCTATTTTAACCGGCGGGAACCCTGTGCTGGCCGTCCGTTGCAGGCTTGCGAATCCGCCGCCTGCCGCTTGCGGCGCGGCCCGCTTACCCGACTCCCCCGCTGGACTTTGTGCATTGCGGCGAGCCTTATAATGGCGGCCTTACCGCGTTTTTTTCGCCGTCATTGCCATGCAGTCCACGCACCCCATCGTCAACATCTCGGCTTACAAATTTATTACCTTCGACGATACCGTCGAGCAGCGCCCGCGCTTCCTGCAGAAATGCCAGGACCTGGGACTGAAGGGAACGATCCTGCTGTCGCCGGAAGGCATCAACATGTTCCTGGCCGGTTCGCGCGAAGCGATCGATGGCTACATGGACTGGCTGCACGAGGATCCGCGTTTCGCCGACATCGTCGCGAAAGAAAGTTTCTCCGAGAAGCAGCCGTTCAACCGGATGCTGGTGCGCCTGAAGCGCGAGATCATCACGATGAAGCATCCGCTGATCAAGCCCGAGCTGGGCCGCGCGCCGAGCGTCAGCGCGCATGACCTCAAGCGCTGGCTGGACCAGGGCCATGATGACGAAGGTCGTCCGGTGGTGATGGTCGATACCCGCAATGATTTCGAAGTCGATGTCGGCACCTTCGATCACACCATCGACTACCGCATCCGCAAGTTCAGCGAATTCCCGGAAGTGATAGCCAAGCACCGCGACGAGCTGAACGACAAGACCGTCGTCACCTTCTGCACCGGCGGCATCCGCTGCGAAAAGGCCGGCATCTACATGCAGAACGTCGGCTTTGAACATGTGTACCAGCTCGAAGGCGGCATCCTGAAGTATTTCGAGGAAGTCGGCGGCGCGCACTACCACGGCGATTGCTTCGTCTTTGACCATCGCACCGCGCTCAATCCGCAGCTGGAAGAGACCGAGACCCGCCAGTGCTTTGCCTGCCGCGCCGTCGTCACGCCGCGCGAGCAATTGTCGCCGCTGTACGTCGAGGGCAAGTCCTGCCCGCATTGCGCGAAGGCTCAGAGCGAGGCGGTCGCCGCCTGACGGGCGACGGACCATCGCCAGGCCCGCCCGGCACTCGCCACCACCTGAACACTGCCGAGGGTGCAACGCATGTCCGCACCCGAGCGTCGCATCGCCCACCTGGACATGGATGCATTCTATGCATCCGTCGAACTGCTGCGCTACCCCGAACTGAAAGGCCACCCGGTTGTCATCGGCGGCCGCTCGGCTCACCAGCCGACGACCGAGGCGGATGGCACGCGCCGCTTCGCGCTGCTGCGCGACTACGTCGGCCGCGGCGTCGTCACCACCTCGACTTATGAAGCGCGCAAGCTCGGCGTGTTCTCGGCGATGGGCATGATGAAGGCAGCCAAGCTGGCGCCGGACGCGGTGCTGCTGCCGGCAGACTTCGACGCTTACCGTCATTATTCGCGGCTGTTCAAGCAAGCCGTCGCCGGTATCGCGCCCGATATCGAGGATCGCGGCATCGATGAAATCTATTTCGACCTCAGCCAGCACACCGAAGCCTCGCAGCCGCTCGCGCAGCGAATCAAGGATGCGGTGAAGGCAGCCACCGGCCTGACCTGCTCGATAGGCATTGCCCCCAACAAGTTGCTGGCAAAAATCTGTTCCGAGCTCGACAAGCCGGATGGCATCACGCTGCTGACCATGGCCGATCTCGAATCGCGTATCTGGCCGATGGGCGTACGCAAGATCAATGGCATCGGCCCGAAGGCCGGCGAGAAGCTGGCCGGCCTTGGCATCGAGACCATCGGCGACCTCGCGCAACGCAGCCTGATGGAGCTGCAGTCGCAGTTTGGCCGCAGCTATGGCGAATGGTTGTATCAAGTCGCGCGCGGGCTGGATGAGCGGCCGGTCGTGACCTGGTCGGAACCCAAATCCATCAGCCGCGAGACTACCTTCGAGCGCGACCTGCATGCCAAACGCGACCGGGAACAGTTATCCGGGATCTTCACGCGCCTGTGCGAGCGGGTCGCCGGCGACTTGCAGCGCAAGGGCTATGTCGGCCGCACGATAGGCATCAAATTGCGCTATGAAGATTTCAAGACCGTCACGCGCGATGTCAGCTTGCCTGTCGCGACGGATGACGCATCAGCGATACGGCGTGCGGCCGGCGAATGCCTGCGCCGCGTGCCGCTGGAGCAGCGCATACGCTTGCTGGGCGTGCGCGTATCGGCGCTGTCGAGGAGATCGGAAATGCCAGACGATTCACTGCCACCGCAAGCCGAGCTGGCGCTCGACTAAGAGGATCTACGTAGCAGCCGGGCCTGCCCCGTCAGTACAATGACGTGCCATGAACTATGTCGGTCGTTTCGCCCCTTCTCCCACTGGCCCGCTGCATGCGGGCTCGCTGCTGGCTGCGCTGGCCAGTTTTCTGGATGCGAAGGCAAACGACGGTCGCTGGCTACTGCGCATCGAGGATATCGACGAGGCACGTACCGTACCCGGCGCTGCCGAAGACATCGTCGCCACGCTGGCCGCCTTCGGCATGACGTCGGATGGCGAGATTGTCTGGCAGAGCCGACGCAAAGCCTTGTACGAAGCCGCGTTTGAACAGCTCGGCAAGCATGTGTTTGCCTGTGGCTGCACGCGCAAGGAAATCGCGGATTCGCGGGTAGCACTGGCCGCCGATGGCGCAGCCATCTATCCCGGCACTTGCCGCAGTGGCCTTGGCTATGGCAAGCCGGCACGCGCGTGGCGACTGCGGGTGCCGGAGGCCGGCGACCCGGCCGGCCTCATCACGTTCCAGGACCGCTGGCAGGGGGAGATCAGCGAAGCGCTCGCGACTGAGGTCGGCGACTTCGTGTTGCGACGCGCCGATGGCTTCTGGGCTTACCAGCTCGCGGTGGTGGTCGACGATGCGGACCAGCAGGTGACCGACGTGGTGCGCGGCGCCGACTTGCTGGAATCGACAGCGCGGCAAATCTACCTGCAGCGCCTGCTGCACCTGCCCACCCCGCGCTACCTGCATGTGCCCGTCGTCGCCAATGAGAAGGGTGAAAAGCTGTCGAAACAGACCGGCGCGACCGCGCTCGACCTGGCGCATCCGGTCGACGAATTGCGACTCGCGGCGAGCCGGCTGGGATTGCCGCTCGACGGCGCCCTGTCAACAGTGGCAGATTTCTGGCAAGCGGCGCTGCCGCTGTGGAAGGCGCGCTTCCGCATACGCTGAACAACCCGACAGCTGCCATGAAAAACGGCGCCCCGAGAGGCGCCGTTTGCTCTGGTCAGGCTGATCCGGTCAGGGCTCAGCCCTTCGAGCCACCACCCAGCAGTGCCGCACGGCGTGGCTGCGGCTTGCCCGGACGCGACTCGACCGGTTGCGGAGCAGCCTCTGGCGCAGGCACCGACGGCTCGTAAGGCTTGAAGAACCACGGATCGACTTTTTCCTTGCGCGGCGGCGGCCCGCTGCGCTGCGGACGGTCGCCACGGCGGTCGTCGTCGCGCGCGCTGCGGCTGCCGCGGTCTCCGTGGCGATCGGATCCGCGATCCGCTCCACGGTCCGAGCGCTCTGATCGCTCATAACGGTCGCTACCACGCGAACCGCGTGGCGCAAAGCCCTCGATCGCTTTCGGCGTCAGCTTCTGCTTGATCAGCTTTTCGATGTCGGCCAGCAGGCGCGCATCCTTGTCGGAGTACAGCGAGATCGCTTCGCCCGATGCACCGGCACGGCCCGTACGGCCGATGCGGTGCACATAGTCTTCGGCGTTGTACGGCAGGTCGTAGTTGATCACGCACGGCAGTTCGGCGATATCGAGGCCGCGTGCCGCGACGTCGGTCGCCACCAGCACGTCGATGCCACCGTTCTTGAACGCTTCGAGCGCCGCCATGCGCTCGTTCTGGGTCTTGTCACCGTGGATGGCCGAGGCCTTGATGCCCTGCTTTTCCAGCTCGCGCGCCAGGCGCGACGCGCCGATCTTGGTGTTCGAGAACACAATCACCTGACGAATTTCACGCTCGCTCAGCAGGTGCACCACCGCATCGCGCTTGGCTTCTTCATCGACCTTGAACACTTCCTGGGTCACGCGTTCGGCGGTCGCATTGCTGCGCGCGACTTCGACCAGCACCGGCTCTTTCAGGAAGCTGCCGGCCAGCTTCTTGATCTCCGGCGAGAAGGTGGCCGAGAACATCAGGTTCTGGCGCTGCTTGGGCAGCAGGTTGATGATGCGCTGCAGGTCGGGCAGGAAGCCCATGTCCAGCATGCGGTCGGCTTCGTCCATCACGAAGATCTGGGTCTGCGACAGGTTCAGCACCTTCTGCTGCACATGGTCGAGCAGGCGACCCGGGGTCGCAATCAGGATCTCGACGCCGGCGCGTAAGGCAGCCGTCTGCGGCGCCATGTCGACACCACCGAACACGACGGTGGAGCGCAGCGGCGTATGACGCGAGTAGGCCTTCACATTGTCGGCCACCTGGTCAGCCAGTTCGCGGGTCGGCGTCAGGATCAGCGCACGCACCGGATGGCGCGCGGGCGAGGCGCTGGTATTTGCCTGCGGCAGCAGCTGCTGGATGATGGGCAGCGAAAAGCCGGCTGTCTTGCCGGTGCCGGTCTGCGCGGCACCCATCACGTCCTTGCCCTTCAGCACCACCGGAATGGCTTGCGCCTGAATCGGCGTCGGGGTCGTGTAGCCCTGCTCGGCCAGCGCCTTCAGGATGGGCGGGGCCAGGCCGAAGTCCTCGAAGCGGGGAAGCGGAGCAGCAGGCGTAGCGGGTTCAGCAGGTGCGACGGAAGCGTCGGGCACGGAAGTGGGGGTATTGAGATCGGACATGCGCTTGACTAGGTTTAGCGCAGCAGTATAGCACTCGCGCCCCACTCGCTCACGCGCCAAGTATTTGATTGCAAAAGGAAACGCGCGCTTCGCCCACCTCAGCTGCCAGTACGGCCTTCTGGCGAGCGCTGGCAACGCCATGCAGGGGTGGCCAGCTGCCGCCGGCATGCGGCTTCCCGGCCCGAGGCTGGTCACGAAATCCATCGCCAATTGCCGATCGTCACCGGTAGAATCGCCCGCCAGACCTGCCCGGAGAGTGACGATCAAACCTGCGACCCCACCACTGCGCACGCGCCTCCGGCACTGGCTGCGGGCCGACACACCGTCACTCGGCCGTGCGGAAAGGCGTTATTCGGCGCTCGGCGCGCTGGTCGGCGTCGCGATCTGTATCTGGCTGCTCGACGGCCTGCCCGCACACAGCTACTGGCTGCTGGCGCCGATGGGCGCGACGGCCATCATCCTGTTTGGCATGTCGACCAGCCCGGTCGCGCAGCCCCGGGCCGTGTTCGGCGGCTATGTCGTCGCCTGCGCTGCCGGCCTGTTTGCGTCCAGCACCATCAGCTCGCCATTGCTGGCGGCCGGCATCGCCGTCGCGCTCACGCTCTGGCTGATGACCACGCTCAATTGCCTGCACCCGCCCGGTGGCGCACTGGCGCTGCTGTTCGTGCTGGACAAGAAGAGCTACATGACGTCCACCACGCATTCGCTGGCGCTGGTGGCGGCGAATGTCGCCTTGCTGCTGCTGTGCGCCGCGATCATCAACAACCTGATCCCGGGCCGGCGTTATCCGCATCGTCCTGCGGCCGCTGAACCCAATGTCCATGGCACGCGCGACCGGCCTCCGCTGAAGCGTACCGATCTCGACCATGAGGATTTGCGCAGCGCGATCGCATCGATGGGCAGCTTTGTGGATGTCACCGAAGAGGATCTCGCGCGGCTGTATGCGCTGGCGATGGACCATGCGTTCAATCGGCATGTGGGGATGCGCTGTGCCGATGTGATGTCACGCGACGTGATCAGCGTGACGACCGAAGCGAGCGTGGCTGAGGCCTGGCAGCTGCTGCAGCGCCATCGCATCAAGGCGCTGCCCGTCGTGGATGGGCAGCAGCGGCTGGCCGGTATCCTCAGCCTTGCCGACATCTTCCAGCACTGGGAAATGAACCTCACGCGCGAGATCGACGCACCGGCACTACGGCAGACCAGGGTTGGCGAGCTGATGAATCCGCAGGTCATGACAGCCACGCCCGACACCCCGATGGCCACGCTGGCGCGCGAGGCTGCGCGTGACGGCCACCACCACATCCCGGTGATCAACGCAGACCGCACGCTGGCAGGCATGGTCACACCAGTCGACATGATCGCGGCGCTCTACCGGCAACGGGCACTCGAAGCGCAGCCGACCTGACCCTCAGGCAACCTGATCTCGCAGCCCTCGGTCGCTTGCGATGACCAGCCTTCCTCTGGCCAGGGCAATCCTCCCCTGTGCGACATCGCGCCGGATTCGTCAGAGGGCTGTGTACGCCTCACTGTCCTCCACTAGCCGCCCCCTCGATGCTTGCCAAAATTGACCCGCAAAACTGCTATCCGGAAAATTTTGATTTCCATCAAATAAAAATCCTTTCCCAAACGCCATAGTGCGTTGACCCATTGCGCTCAGCGACGCGCAAGGCCAATAAAAATCAGGACGCTCGGGCCTTCAAGCCACGGGCAGGAGACAAATCATGATCGAGCCAGCACGGCTGAGTGATTTCTTCGCGATTTTTTTCTCATCGGCTCTGGTCATTTTGCTGGGCGCGCTGTACGCGCTGCTGTTTGCGCTGTCGCGCCTGAAAAACCAGCGCAGCCTGCTGTATCTCGCCTATTTGTCCTATGCCGGACTCGCGGCCAGCGTACTGGCCCTGGCCGTGTTTGCCCATCTTCTGCAACACCAGCTCTGGATTACCGTCGTCGTGCTGATGCTGGTCGGCTACCTGCTCGCGCCGCACGGCATCTGGTACCTGTGCACCAGCACCCATGGGCACGACATTCAGCCATCTTCCGACTGAACCGCCCCCCTGACAAATCCGAAGGAGCCGTCAATGAACGCTCACCCCTGGTGGTCATCCCAGACCTTCTGGAAAAAAACCGCCATCTGGGTCACCGGCACGTCGGCGATTGCGCTGATCCTGTTGACCGTCGATACACTGCCAAAAATTTCAGCCGGATCGGCACGTGTGCCGCCGTATTCCGTCATCAATCACCGAATTGAATATCGCTTCGATGACAGCCGAAAATTCCAGGTCCCGGTGATTGGCGAGAAAGAGCCGCTGTTCGGCAAAGAGCTGACGGAGGCCGAGGCGGCAGCGCTGGTCTCGCATGGAAAAATGACCGTGCAAGCGAAGAACTGCATGAACTGCCACACGCTGCTCGGCAATGGCGCGTATTACGCGCCGGACCTGACCAAGGCCTGGCTGGACCCCTACTGGGGCAGCAAAGGTGTGCGCGAGCAATTGATGGTGGCCTTCATACAAGACCCTTCGGACAAACTGCACAACGGGCTTGGCCGTCGCATGCCGAAACTGGGCGTGACCACTGAAGAAGCGCAAGCCGTGGTCGCCTTCCTGAAATGGATGTCGGCGATCGACACCAATGGCTTCCCCTATAACTTCAAGCCCATCCAGCAGGAGAACTGATCATGACCAGCGTCCTTCGCGAATTGAACAGCTCGAACCTGAACGATGGCCAAAAGCTGGCAGTGAAATACTTCACCGTCGCCATCCTGTTGTTTGGCGCACAAGTGCTGTTCGGGCTGCTGGCCGGTTTGCAGTACCTGCATCCGGGCCTGTTGTACGGCGTGCTTGATTTCAATGTCAATCGCATGGTGCACATCAATGCGATGGTGGTATGGCTGCTGTACGGCTTCCTCGGTTCGGTGTACTGGATGCTGGAAGAAGAAGCCGGCCATCGTATCGAAGGACTGCGCCTCGGCACCCTGTTCTTCTGGATACTGACGCTGGCGGTCGTCGTCGTCGTGCTGGTGTACCTGCTGGTTCAGGTCGGCCCCGGTGAAGAATCGACGCTCTGGCTGATCAACGAGGGACGCGAATATATCGAAGCGCCGCGCTGGGCCGACATCGGCATCGTTGCCAGTGTGCTGGTCTTCTTCTACAACGTCGCCATCACATTTTCGAAGGGACGATATACCGGCATCGGCGGCGTGCTGGTGCTGGACCTGCTGGCGCTGTTCGGCATCTACCTGGCCGGCATGTTTTATACGCCAAACATCTCGATCGACCAGTACTGGTGGTGGTGGGTGATCCATCTGTGGGTAGAAGCCACCTGGGAAGTGCTGGTGGCCTGCATCATGGCCTATGGCCTGATGAAAGTGCTGGGCGTCAGTCGCCGCATCGTGGAAACCTGGTTGTACATCGAGGTTGCCCTGATGTTCGGCTCCGGTATCCTGGGTCTCGGCCATCATTATTTCTGGATCGGTACGCCCGAATACTGGTTCACCATTGGCGGCGTATTCTCGGCGCTGGAGCCGATACCGCTAGTGGCGATGGTGGTGCACGCCGTCTTCGACGCCGGCGTGCGCCATGTACGCAATACCAATCACCCGACGATGGCCTGGCTGATCGCGCATGCGTTCGGCAATTTCTTCGGTGCCGGCGTCTGGGGCTTCATGCATACGCTGCCGCAAATTAACCTGTACACGCATGGCACGCAGTGGTCGGCATCGCATGGCCACCTCGCGTTCTTCGGCGCTTATGCAACCATCGTGATCGCGTTCTTCTATCTGGCGATACAACGCTGGCGTGGCAATGTCTGGATGTCGGAGGGATTGCCGGATGGCGGTTGGAAATGGAAATGGTCACTAGCCTTGCTGAACATCGGCATGACAGGCATGACCGTCGCGATGCTGATTTCCGGTTACGTGCAATCGCAAATCGAACGCGCAATCGAAGGCTCGACCTGGGCCGGCTACTTCGCCGCGCAAGGCCACCCGTGGTTCATGCAGGGCATGGTCTGGCGCGAGATCTTCGGCGTCAGCTTTGCAGTTGGCTTCGTGCTGCTGGTCTGGGACCTGCTGACGATAGGCAAGCACGAGGCACGGGCTGCACGACAAATCGATGGGGATCACCAGCAGCGGCCCGCATTCGACGGACGTGCGATACAGGGCGCCGTATGACCATGACAGCGCGCGACCACCAACAACGATAAAAAAATCATCAAAAACAAAAGGGTTACAGGATGAATCCTGTAACCCTTTGTTGTTCATGGTGGGCCCCCCGAGAGTCGAACTCGGCACCAACGGATTATGAGTCCGCTGCTCTAACCAGGCATGAGCTAGAGGCCCGTAAAGCCTTTAGTTGCCTTCGAGGAAGCTCTTCAGCTTGTCGGAACG
>JACCDX010844115.1_pt1 | contig 30920 bp, 44 predicted proteins | sample 7449681 | NCBI WGS metagenome assembly JACCDX01 (sample SAMN15323450, study PRJNA562643) | freshwater metagenome | isolation source: river surface water | place: USA:Blue River Watershed | collected 2017-08-18
CTAACTTCAACTTGAGCATGTTCACTATTTCTTAATCTTTGAAAATGAACAAATGACCTGAAATTAAACATAACATCCATATCAATTTGTGAATTAAATGTTTTGAAAAATCTTGCACTCTCTTTTGCTCTCTTTCTACCTAATACAGGTGTCAAATCTTCCAAAGCTTGATGATATAATGCATTTCCCATTTGTGTATAAGTGTCTAAACGACCTTTCCAATCTTCTGGCCAATCAAATGGAATATAATTTTTGTCCTCTTTTAATTCCTTATATCTTGCACTCTCACCATTTATACTAACTCCAATTCTATGTTTCAACAAATGGATGTGAGTAGCTTGGTCAACTGTTACCAAAAAGTGAAACGAACTCTTTTCAAAGGGCGTTTCATGTCCTTCAGTTGCCAGCATTGTTAATAACTTTGGAATACGAGCTTTCTTTTCTTCGGTAATATCTCTACTCGTTGATGTCCATGCCGATTGTGCATGTGTGATATCACTTCCGTAATATCCTAATAATTCTACTTTATTCGTCATCTCTTCTCATTAATAAATTATGAATTGGTGTCCAAACGCAATAAACTCCGATTGCTTCCAAAAAGTTTAATTTTGGAAAATTTGGAACTAATTGTGTAACATAGGATAATGCTAATCCTACCACACACGTTACTAGGGTAACGTTTATAGTTAATTGAATTCTTTCTTTCATTTTATTTTGTTTAGTATTGTAACAAATATAATAAAAAAATGTTACATTACCAAATAAAAAAGGGAGAATTTCTTCTCCCTATTTCTTATGCCAATAAATGATAATATTCTTTGAAATGTTTAATTCTATCAGCCAATCCGATTGTACCACCATTTACTCTTTTAGTAATAGATGTTACAGTAGTATCAGTTGCTCCTGCATCTGCTAATTTGTTCAATCCGTTTTTAGACCAGAACCAAGCTGCTGAAAGTAATGCGTACTTAGATGATACTACATCAGGATTTGATGCGATATCTTCACCAATTGCTTTACCAAATTGAGTGTAGTTATCTCTACCCGTCAATTGGATATATCCTCTTCCTCTAAATTTGTAGCCATCTCCACTTGCTTCCGAACCATTAGCCATACGATTTGCATATACTTTGTTTGCAATCTTTTGTGGTTGTCTAGCATAAGGAGCTGCTGCCGCTTCAGTTGGGAAATATTTCTTAAAGATACCAGCCAATCCTTTAGCTGAATAGTTTAAGTTTTCTTGTGTTACTCTAAATCCACCACTTTCGTGTCCACATTGTGCTAAAAAGTGTGCCAATCTTAATGGAGTATTAATTTGGAATTTAGCTGCCGTATCAGGAATCATTGCGATTACACCATCAGGAATGTGTCCTTTTAATTTATCTAATTTTAATCCACCAACCGATACTACGGGAGCCGATTGTTGTACTGGTGCTGGAGTTGGTTGTTGTATCGGAGCTGCTTCTCCCATAACTTTTGCCCAAGTTCCAGGTCCTACTATACCATCCGGAGTTAATCCGTGCTTTGTTTGGAATGCCTTTACAGCTTCTTCGGTTTTAGGACCAAAGTTACCAATTGGGTCTATTCCTAATTTTTGTTGTAATAATTTTACGTTTTCGTTGTTGTCACCTTTTTTAAGTAGCATAGTTCTCTGAATTTAATATTTGGTTACTATTTTATAATCAAGTATAGATATTGGTTTAACTATCATTTCGTTCCATAAAGAAGTTTTATTTTCTTTACATTCATTCCAATTTCTACAAAGATTGTTCTCATTATCAGGATAAGAGAATCTAAATAAGTTAGCTGCTCTATTTCCTTTATCAGTTGCGAAAGATTTCACATCCGATTGAAATGCTGCTACCAACCTACCTTTTAGTTTTACCAAAACATTGCTTTCAGGTCTAAAAAACTCCTTTTCTTGCACAGTAAAAGTTGATAACGCATAAGTGTAACCCGATTGTAAACTATCTACTAAGTTCTTCATTCCTTCCGGCGAAGTCCAATGCATCGTTACAACCTCCATATTAGTATCACCATATGTATCTTCGGTGAATTGTTTATCCAATAAGATATAAGGTTCTATTGCCCCTCTACTTTGAAAAAATGCTATCTTATCGTTTTCAATATTAACAATATATTCTGCGAATTCATCGGTCAATCCCCAAACTCTATGGTTTATAAAATCTTCAATGAAATCCAATACATTCTTTTTTGTAAGGTCTGGATATAATTCGGTTTCAACATACAATTGATATCCGAAGTATTTGTTTATTAAACCAACCAATTCGGCATTATCATCAACCATACCACCCCTAACATCATACCCTTGCTTTTGGAGTTTAAGAAACTCATTAGCAATCGCTTCCCATTCACTAATAGTGTGGAAAGTTGATTCGGGTTTCTGATATCCTCTAACTGGGTACATATTTTATAAATATTAAACTTTACCTTTATTTTTTATTAAATCTATATGGCTGTTTCCAACGGTAGAAACTACTTTGTATCCACTATCTTCGTATTTTTTCATCTTACGAATTAAGTTTTCATCTCTTGCATCATTAAATGCAATCTGAATATCATTTACTTTGGTTTCTTTATCTCCATTATCTTGTGGAAATGATAATCTATATAATGTATCTTTATCTCTTCTATTTGGTTTATCAAAATTTGTAATTGGAGGAAGTCCAGCTTCTTTGGCTGAATTTTGTAGGAATTGTTTACCTTCATCATCCAAATAATCTTCAGCAGCCATATCATCTCCTTGCCCAACCATACTGGCCCAATTACCTGCCAATATCATATTATGTGGTAACCCTGTTTTCTTTTTTTGATATGTGTATAATTCAGATTGGTCGTTATATACATCCATTTCATCACCATCCCAACTTTCATTTGTAAAATTTGGATAGTGTTTTTTGAGTTGGTTGTGGATAAATTCTTGTTCTGAACCTTTTACATAATTACCATCGCTATCTCCACCTTCTCCCATAAACACAATTTTAGTATCTTTTGGGTACATATTTTTAACATCATCTACTACTTGTTTAGCGCCTTCGATGTTATTATGTTCTACGCCGAAAATAGTTGAACCTTTTTTAGTTTGGATTACTCCCATTTCTTCACCTTCGGAAGAAACTCTTTTAGTTGGACTTTTTTTTTGAGAAGATGTGATTGGTGATGGTCCTCCTGCTGCACCCGTATCAGCGGCTTTAGCTCTAATACCCATTTTTTCTGCAAAATCATTTGAACGTTTTACCAATGGTTCAATTGGTTCATCGATAACTCTAACATTCATTGGAATTTGCTTATTAGGATTTGCTGCGTTATGTGCAACAACTGCTGCCCATCTATGATGTCCATCTAATACATATCCATCGTTAGATACATATATTGGAGCAGTTATCTTTCCGTATGCAGGGTGATTAGGGTCATCTAATACTTTACTCATTCCTGCAACTTTAACTCCTACAAGCTCACTTTGTGTTGCTTTTAAACGGTCTGGTGGAACTGCTGCCGGTTCTGAAACTTTAATACCTTGCTTATTCAACATTTGTTTGAAGAATTCTTCGGTATCAGCTTCTCCGTTTTCATCCTTTGGAAGTTTATCCGCCGGTGAACCAGGTTGTGGTGTTCCTTTGAATTGAGGCATATCTGCTCTTTCAATTCCTTTATTACCATCACAATATAAGTTAGTACCTGGAATGGAAACTTTACACAAATTAAAGTTAGGTGCTTTTTCACCCTTCTCTTTTGCCTGTTTACCTAATTCAGCCAACTTATCAACAACAGTTGAAATTTGCTGTCTTTCTATTGGTGATACTTGCGATAATGGTTTATTGGAGAAATCGGCATTTGGCATTAAATCCTTTAACTTAGGAATACCATTACTTTTTTCAGCCGGTGATTTAAAATCACTACCACCTAATTTCTGTCCCTTCTTTGTTGGTGCAGTATTTTGTGGCGTTTGCTTTGGTTGAGGTTCTCCCTTTGGGAGTTGTCCATTATTAGCTGCCTTAGCTTTATCCACTTCAGCAGGAGTAGGTTTGTCGTGTTTCGATGGGTCAAAAGTTTTAACCACATAAACGTTGCCCGTTTTTTTGTTCTTTACAACATCTTCCTCCGTTAATAGTGATTTTAACTTTATCATCTTATCTACCTTGTCCTCTGTATCTTTTTGGTTTTTGGTCTTTTGGTCCGTAAGATTTTCTAGCCTTACCTGTTACCTTTTTTCCGAAAGAAACCTTTTGCGAATTGCCCGCAGCCTTTACTTTTGCCATGTAAAAATTTAGTTATTCTCTGATTTGATTGATTGATTACTTCTTAGTTGCTTTCTTAGTTGCTGGCTTTTTAACCTTAACTTCTTTTGCAACTTCTTCAACAACTTTAGCTACCTTTTTAGCCTTTGCTGTTGTTTTCTTAACAACTTCTTTAACTTCCTCAATTGGTTTCTCAATTGCATCAGGAATGTTGTTGTTGTTTGCGTCTTGAATTTTTCCTTTTTTCATTAGGAAGTAAGTAATCCCACCAGCTACAGCTAATACAACTACTACTAATAAAAGTGTACTCATTGTTTTTTTGTTTTAGTGAACGTTTTAAGTAAATATAAATATAAAAAATTTTAGTTAAACTTTAATCCGTAAAATTCATAATTTTTATGAATAGATTCTTCATCATTCATAGATATCGCTTCATCTTCATCTCTATAAATTGCATCAACAGGGCATTCAGGCACACATGCTCCACACAATATACACATTGATGGGTCTATATAAACTTGCTTAGTTGCCTTTTCCTCATCTGACATTGAGTGAACTTCCTCACCTCTCTTATCGGTATAAATAGGTCCGTTTATACAATCAACTGGGCATACATTTATACATGCCATATCTAAGCATCCAACGCAACTTTTACCAATAATGAAACTCATATATTATTTTTTTAATAACCAAGAAGATGATTGGATTTTATCACCCAATCCGAATACCATTTCGATTCCCAGCTTTTCACAAATTTGTTTTTCGCCAATAGTTTGTTCGGTTTGGTCACCACCATTACTAAATATAATTTTATCGAATTTAGAACCAATTTGGTTATATATAAATTCAACTGATTTTTCTACCAATCTACTATTTTCATCAATAGATATCATAGCTTCATCAACTGATTTTAAATTACTAACCACAAGCAATCTTTCATCCTCTTTCATAAATTCTTTAGAACCTTTCATAGCTCTTTGTGAATCGCTATTAACAATTACAAATAGAAAATCCCCAATCGATTTTGAACGATTGAGGTATTCTATATGTCCTTTATGAATTGGGTTAAAATATCCTGAAGCGATTACTAATGTTTTAATCTTCGCCATATAATGAGAATCTTTTTATTTCTTTTTCTACTTCAGCTTGCTTTACTATTTCAACTGTCCCTTTTCGTGCTTCAATATAAAAGTTGGTATCTCCATTGATTTGAAACCAACCTTCTAAAGCATCAGTAAGAGATGGATAAATGCCTTTTTGACTACCATCGGCAAATATCCATCTATCTCCTGGCGGAACTCTTTTAAGGACTAATTCTTTTTGTTCTTTGAGTTCTTTCTCCATATTAGAATACTTCTAAGATTTTAGTTTCAGATACCTTTACCACTTCGTATTCTAAGTTTACACCTTCGGCTACGAACTTCTTAACTAACTTAGCTTCTGCTTCCGTTACTGATAATGCATCTACTAAATAGTTTTCTTTGTTCTTTTTTACTTTACCTTTCGCATCTTCTACTTCTACTGCGACTAATACTGAATAATACTTTGCCATAACTTTGTTTGTTTAAATTAATTATTTTGTTTATTGTTTCAAATATACGAATCTTTTTTTAAATTACCAAACAAAAATGGAGGAATTTCTTCCCCCATTTAAGCTTAGTTTTATATTGTAATTATCTACCAAATGTGTAACGAATACCCAATTGAGCCGACCACACATCAAATACTGATGAATTGTATTGATATGTATCTCTAATTAAATAAGTACCACTAGCATCTCTTTGAGTTGCCAATCTATATGTTGGAACGTTATTAACATCTCTGCTTACAAAGTTCAACAATTGTGAGTTAGTTGCTCTTTGAGAAACACCCCATGCATTATTTAACATATTACCGAAGTTAAGAATATCTGCTCTGATTTGGAAAGCGTTTCTCTTTCCTGCAATCTTAACAAATACATCTTGTGCTACTGATAAATCGAATCTATGTAACCAAGGAAGGTCTAATGCGTTTCTTTCAGCGTATTGACCTCTACGAGTTGATAAGTAAGGGTCTTGCGAAATGTATGCATCAAATGCTGCTTGTTGCTGAGCTTCAGTATAAGTCACTGCGGTTGCTCCTGTACCTATCGTAAGTGGTGCGAATCTAATATCAGAACCTTTATTTGGAACGAATACTAAATCGTTGTTGTTTACCCTATCACCATTAAGGTCACCTGCTACGATGTAAGAGAATGGATTGTTTTGAGAACCTACATAACCTAAAGTGATTGTAGTTGCTCCACCATACTTCTTACCATAATCAATTCTATATCCTAATAAACCTACGATACGATTTTTAACAACAAATGATGATGTTGCCAATTGTAAGTCGTTATTACCATTAACTGATAATGCCGATTGCCAACTACCACTAGCGATTGAACCTGCATCCATAAAATCTTGTGCATCTGCTGCAGTATATGCAACATATCCCCAAAGTCCTTTAGATACTGGCTTTTCTAATTTGAATGTAGCTGATTTGTTATAAGCACCATCTCTATTGGTAAGAACTGCTCCCATTGAAACGTTATCATTTACTCTTACTCCGGCATCAGTACCAGCGTAGCGAGGTCTATTATCAACACCACCCAATGTACCAACTGGTGCATCTAAGTTTGCGTTGTAGTAATGAACAGCGTTAAGTGTTTTGTTATAAAGTAATTCAACACTTGCTATTAATCCTAACCAAGGTAATTTTTGGTCTACTGCTAAGTTGTTTTTCCAAACTTGTGGGAATTTGTAATTAGGGTCAGTAAATGCCAAATCAAATGTAGATGGTAAAGTTGGAGTTGATGGAATAAAGTATTGATTAGGATTTGCAGTAAAACCATAATTGGTTGCTGCTGCACCACTTACATCAATAAATCCTGTCAACACACCATTGTTACCCACTTGGTTTGAGATAAACACATATGGAGGGCGGCCTGTGAATACACCTGTACCACCTCTAATTTGTGTTTTCTTTTCACCCTTTACATCATAGTTAAATCCGAAACGAGGTTCGAATAACAATTGTGTTTTAGGTAAAACGCCTGTGTTAAATCTCTCACCACCTGCGAAAGTCATAGCCGTTACTGCCGGATTTTCTAATGCAGTTTGTTCAAATCCGATAACGTTAGCTCTTAAACCAAAAGTTAATTTAAGGTTTTCAGTTGCGTTATATTCATCTTGCAAATATAAATCTAATCTGCTAGATTCCAAAGTTTGCATTGGTTCAACTGCGCCTGGCAATGCCGAGTAGCGGAATTGAAAACGAGCTGGCACCAATGTAGATGGTCTACCACCATTTGCCAATGATTGATTAGCTGCATTATAGAAATCATTCAAACTATTGAAGATATAAACACCATTTGATGCAGGGAAGAATAAGTTATTAGATTGATACATTTGGAAGTTAAAACCACCCACCAATGTATGCTTATCGAAATACTTAGTTAAGTTGTTAGTAACGTTAAATGTAGAGTAATCCAATTTATTACCCGGAGTGAATGGGTCAAAACCTACTGAAGTGTAAGTTGCTGCACCTTCTCGGATATCAATAGTTGGGAACATTTGGCTCATATAACCTCTATTCTCAATTTGCTTATCGTAAGAAACGATTAAGTTATTGAATAAGGTTTTAGATAAAGTTGAGTTCAATTCCAATACTGCTGAACGAGTGTTATCCTGAATAGTATAACCACTATTTTGGAAACTCATTGCGTTGAATTGAGTTGTTCTATTACCTGCTCCTGCTGATTGTGAGTTCGAAACGTTAATTTGTGCTTCAGAATTGTGATGAACATAACGTAATGTCAATTTGTTCTTATCGTTAATGTTCCAATCGGTTCTAATCAAAAACTTATTAGATGTGTTTGTATTAGAATAACCTTCCCAAGGACCTGTTTCATATCCGAACTTAGTTCTCATAAAATCAGATAGAGTTTTCATATCATTGTACTTAACTCTACTAATTTGTGTACCTGTAAGTGGAGAACCTTCTGAAATCCATGTTGTACCTGGTTCAGTTCTTTCAATACTTTCAAAGTTACCAAAGATGAATAATTTATTCTTAATGATTGGTGCACCTAATCTGAAACCATTTACTTTCTCATCGAATTTTGCTGCGGTAACAGTTGTACCTCTTGCATTATCACCCACATACGTTGATGAATTGTTTCTTTGAGTTCTGTAAACACTACCTTCTACTTCGTTTGTACCGCTTCTCGTAACTGCATTGATACCTGCGCCAGTAAACCCACTCTGACGAATATCAAAAGGTGCAATATTAACCTGAAGTTGCTCAATCGCATCTAAAGAGATTGCTGATGCTCCGGTTCTACCACCCGCTTGTGCTGATGAACCTAAACCGAAGTTGTTGTTAAATTGTGAACCATCGATAGTGAAATTGTTCAAACGAGAATCTTGTGCTCCAAAAGAGTTACCATTACCGAATGGATTGTATTTTGTAATACCATCGATAGTTCTAGCACCTGTAATTGGAACGGAAGTTAATTCTCTTCTTCCGAATTGTTGTGCAGCGCCGGTCTTTTCTTTAGAGAAAATACTATTCTTACCAGCGGTTACAACCACTTCTTTTAATGCAATTGACTCATCCATTAAAAAGAAGTTAACATTTGATGTAACACCCAATTGTGTGTTTACATCCACTACTTCATCCTTACCATATCCAACGTAAGTTGCTTGGATAGTATAAGGACCACCAACTCTTACTGCTGGCAACACATACGAACCATTTTTGTTCGTAGCTGATGTGTACTTAGTACCTGTTGGTACGTGCGTCGCCTGAATTGTTGCACCAACGAGCACTTCGTTTTTTTGATTCTTTACTACGCCTGAAATAGAAGATGTGGTAACCTGTCCAAATCCTACTAATCCAAATGTCATAAGAATCAACGATAAAATCGCTTTTTTCATACTGTTTTTTGTTTTGTGAATAAAATTATTAATTGTTAAAATAAAAAGGGGTACACTTTCGTGCACCCCATTGGGTTTACTTTTTCGTTTCCTCAACTGAAGCCTGTCTATAATCCGTTACCAACTTTTTCAAGTCGCCAATCGCCGTTCGGGCATTCTTTTGAGATACTTTTGTTGTCTTAGTGTGTTCTGTTTCGAATGTTTCCCACAATTGTTTCATTTTCTGAAAAATCTCGTCTTTCTTACTAGCCATAAATTTTATTTTTAATTATACAAATATAGGAAGTTTTTTTGTAATTACCAAATTATCTTCCTCTTCTCCTTTTCAACTCCATATCCTTTAGATACTTCGCTGTGTATTTGTTCTCAACCGAAATGGGCCCATTTGGTTGTTTATCCAAATCGTACTTCCAAATAGATGTACATTCTTCATCTTCGAATATGTATTGGAATTTTCTTGGTTTTTCCGTTTTACTATTGTTTTCTTTAGTAACTTTTTTATTCATAACAATTTGTTAATATTAAACCGCAAATGATTCCCCACATCCACAAGTACGAGATGCGTTGGGGTTTATGAATTGAAACCCTTTACCATTTAAACCATCTGAAAACTCTAATTCAGTTCCAAATAGGTACAGTAATGATTTATTATCTACTAATATTTTCACTCCCTTATCTTCTGCTAAAGTATCAGATGTATGCTTTTCGGTATCGAATGAAAGGTCATATGATAATCCACTACATCCGCCACCTTTTACGGATACTCTAACATATGGAGTCGTGAATCCACTTTCTTCTATAAGTGAATTTAATTTTTTAGCTGCTGATTCTGTTACTGTAATCATAGTTACAAATATAAGTAAAATTATCCAATTTGCCAAGTCCTCATACCAAATTTATTCCAAGTAAATGGTTGATGATATCCCATTTCTAATTTATCCAATGCTTTAATAACATCGTATTTGGTATTATTAGGACAATAGAAGAACATAAATCCTCCACCACCTGCTCCGCTTATCTTCCCACCCGTTGCTCCGGCGCTTAGTGCGGTTTTATATAACAACTCTATTTCAGGCGTACTAATACCCTTTGCTAATAGTTTCTTTTGCTGAAATCCGTAATCCAATATTTCACCCAATTCATCAATGTTTCCTTTAATCAAACAATCCTTAATCATTTTTGCTTGTTCAACTAATGCGTGTAATGAAAGTAAAGATGTTGTATTATTATCTTCCATTTTTTTAACTTGCTCTTCCAATACATCCGAACTATTTCGAGTAAAGTTTGTAAAATATAAAACTATATTGTTTTCTATTTCATCCTGTACCCTATCTCTGATTCTAATTGGGTTCACAATTACATCGTTTCCTCTGAATTCCATATAATTGAATCCACCAAATGCTGCGGCATATTGGTCTTGCTTTCCGCCATTCTCTTTTAGTTCCACTCTTTCGATTTGAATTGCCATTTCAGCTATATCATACTCACCCAATGGTAGGTTGAATAATTCCATATAAACTCCAATAAGAGAAACTATAAGTGTAGATGATGTACCCAATCCACTTCCAGTCGGAACATCTTGATGCGTAACTATATCATACCCAATTGGTTCTATCTTAAATCGTTTACAAATGTGATTATGAGTTGCTTTAAAGAGCTTTAATCCATATGAACAATCTAACTCACTACTAAAATCATGCTCCTCAAATTCATCCTTATTTACCCATTTAAACGTAACTTTGTTATCATCTCTTAATTGTAAGGATGTATGTGTAAATAAACGAATGGTTGTATTGATTACTGCACCAATATGCGATTTGGTATATTCTGGCATATCAGTACCTCCGCCACCAAAAGAAATTCTAAATGGAACTTTACTCCTGTATATTTTCTTCTTCATCTAAATGGTATCTTAATGGAATTTTTTTAATTTTAATTCGGTTATCTCCTGCCAATAAAAAGTAGCAGTTATAACATAATGCTCTAACATTATCGATATGCCTATTATCTATATCACCATCTAAAAAGTCCAAAATAATTGGAGCTTTATTGTCTGTAATTCTTCTTTCTGAATATCCACAACAACTACATACTTCAGGAACTAACCCACTTTGGAATATTTTGTTTTTGTATTTCCAAAGCGGAATATGATTATGCATACCTTCTAATAATTCTTCAGCAGGATACTTTTGTTTTCTTGCGCCAAATGCTTTTTTTATACCAACGCCAGTCGGATTTTTTAAATCCTCAAAAATACCATATAGTTTTGCGTATTTTTTATAGGTGTTGTAAGATATACCCAATACCCTAGCTGCTTCCATTGCGGAATTTGAATTTTGTTGAGCAGCTTTTATTTGTGATTCTAAGATTGGCTTTGCACCCAATCCTCTTTTTGTAATACTTTGCTTTAGATTCGGGAAGAATCCATCATTGTTTTCTGTTTCCATAACATTATTTTGATATATTATAAATATAAAAAAATAATATTTCTATACAATTAGGGATATTAATTTTGAAAAAGTATCTTCTGGAGATGCCGATGTATCCAAATCAACATAGAATTCGATAGGCCTTTCGTAATCTAATGCAAAGAAATCTTCTCTACCTCTGATTTTTTTAGTGTGGCAATAAATTTCCTGCACTTTACAATCAGATTTAAGTTGTTCTCTCATTTCTCTATATGGAGAAACTAAACTAATCACAACATCGTTGCCGTTGCTATGTAAGTATTTGGCAATATCAAATGCTTTTTGAATATTACGTTCTCTACCTTCCTTTGAATAATCTTTGTTTGGAAATAATTCTCTCAATTGGTCACCATCAATATGAAATACCGATTTTCTCCAATTGCGTTTTTCGGTTTGTAACCAATATTGTAACTTTTTAGCCAATGTAGTTTTTCCACTTCCCGGCTGACCTGTAAAAAGGTAAATCATAACTATTTCTTTTTTAATGCGAATTGTGCTGCTTTATATGCTTTTGTATCCTTTTCGTATCCCAATGCCGTTTTTATTTTAATCATTTTGCCGGTATCTGGGTTTTTAACTTTCTTATCTAAATCCTTTGGTAATAATGATTTTAATTTAACATCGTTTCCAAATACTCCCTTTGCTTTAGTAGGTTCGTTTTTTGTTTTATTAGATGATTTATCCATTTGTTTTGGCATTGGTGGAACATCGTGCTGAACGTGTCTAACTTTTAGTGATATATTTGGGTATTTTTTAGATAATCCTTTTACTGCTTCTATATTTTTATGAGAATCATCTATAAAAAATACATCCTTAACACCCTTTTTTATTTTATCTTCAATCCAATCTGCTTTCTTTTTTGGGTCTGCATCAGCTAATGCTACCACATATATACCTTCCAACCCAATATCCGATAGATATTTTTTAATTGGTTTATATGCTGCTCTAGCGGTTAATATAACAATTTCTGAACCACCTACTCTTACTATGTTTTTAAGTAATCGTGTAACACCTTTGATTTCTTGTGGTTGTTTTACTTTTTCAAAATCAGAAAAATCAAATTTATCACCATCTTTTGGTTCATATATTGCATATTCGCCTGGTGTTAATTTTGAATCCTTTCCATCTTTATGTTTGATGTAAATATGTGAGTTTGTTTGAACTAACGTATCATCGAAATCAAACACTCTTAGTTTTTCAGATTTAGCTTCATTCATTGGGATAAACGCAGATAGCATTGGGTTGGAATATACTTTTCCAAACTCAACTTCAAATCCGTTGTAAGTTCCCTTAGTGAATCTATTTCTAACCATTTAAAACTTGCTTCTTTGGTTTAGCTTTTTTAGAAAGTTCTTCGTTTTCTTTATTAAGATATTCAACTTTAACAGTAAGAGCTGCTACTTGCTTTGTTAAATCTAAAATCATATTTCTCATCTCATCCTTTTCTTTTGATGATTGAGCCAATAGAGCTTCTAACTTTGCGATACGGTCTTTGCAATCATGTCTGATGAACTCATCATCTCTCTCTTTACGCATTGCTCTTTTTTCATAAAAACGAAAAGCGGTTGTACCACCTAATACGGTAATTGCCGTAATTAATACTGAATAAATGTTTTCCATTAATTTTATTTTTTAGGAGGTTCTATTTTACCATCATCGCCATCCATAGCATCGTGAACGGAATTCAATTGGTCTACTGCTAATGTGATTTGAGAATACATCCAAGAATCTAATTGCTGTCCTTCTGACATTCTTTGTGAAATCATATTTGCATAGTCAGCGATTCTCTCAAGCTGACCCATTGTCATTTCTGTCAATCCTTTAATCGTTTCTTCCGGAGAAGATTCATCCCCTTCGGTCATTCTACTTCTAAGTAATTCAGTCATTTTGTTGAATACTTGCTCACCACCTGATTCACCTAAACGATATGCTCCTCCTAATTTTTCGTATATTTGGATTTTATTCTTCATCGGCATATTTTTCTCTGCCAATTTTTTCCAAATTTTAGGATGCGTTACTTCAAATTTCATATTAAATCTTTTTGTATATACTCATATAAATATTGAAAAAATTCAGAATGTCCAAATTTTGAGAAATGTCTATCACTATTTTTCTGCCACCATTCGGTTTTTTTATCTATATAAGGTTTAAACCACGCATCACCACCATTTGGATTTGGTATAAAATGCTCTTTATATTGATTTTTCATTACATCGAATGCATGTATCCCTTGCACAGAATCCAAACACCAAAAGTGGAAATTTATATTTGATTGTTTCATTACTTTAAATAAAAACAAATATTGCTCTAATAATTGCTGAATATATCTTCTATATCCATCTTCATCTTCCAATCTTTTGGTATAAAAATCGATTTCGTAATCAAATATATCTTTTTCCAATAGTTCTTCTCGTGTGTTATGCAATATATCTACTCCACCATTTTTATAGAAATCATAAGTTCTATTAAAAAATGTCAATCCAATTACTACAGTATGAGCATCCGATGGATTGAAGTTTCTATAAATCATTTGAAGTAAACCTTGGTTTGATATACCGGCATGCCCTTGGTCAACTATTTCTAATTGTAATTTATCTCTTAAAAGGTATGGCCACGAAAATTCTTTTTCAACATTCGAACCATCTGTTGAATAATTTGTAGAAAATGAATCACCATAAACATATAACTTATTCTTCATCTTTTAAACTTATAAATGATAATACACAATATCTATTTTGCTCACCAATTACTTCAGTAACTTGATGCTCTATATCAAATGAACTCAAATCTAATATAGCAATATTTCCAATTTTTGGTAATACCTTTTCATTGGTATTTAGTATAAGAACTCCGCCATTGTTTTCATCATACTCCTCATTTAGATATATTAGAACCACACATAATCTACCATCTACTTTACCATCTTTATGATTTTGTAAAAAACAATCTTTACCATACATAGTAAATTGAGAATTAAATTTCAATTGCTGTGTTAGTTCTATATCATAAAAATATCTAGCTATTTTATCAAAATATGGTTTGTAATAATTTTCCACATTCATATTGATATCACCACCATTCCAATACCAAATTTGAAACAAATCTTCTTTTGGATAACTATTCCGTATGTAACTCTTTATTCTTTCGGCATTTTCAAAAGAATCTGCCTTATACATTTTAGAATTACCATTTTCATCATACAAATCGGATATAATTATATCATGTAATAATTCTCTATTTGTTATATCCAATCTAACTCCACTCATACATTGTTTATATTTGGAATCATCCACACCAATCATATGCTTTTTTATTCCATCTTCATACTTTGGTTCAAATTCTGATATGTGAAATTGGCAATAACCTTCCGTTTTTAGTTTGTTCTTTATTTGTTCTTTAGTCATTTTTTACTAAATTTTTTTTATCAAATGGAAAGCAAATAATCGTATATCTTTCTACATCATTTAGAACTTCTTCTACTTGGTGGTATATATCAAAATTTTGTAAGTCTATTATAGCTACTGTTCCAAATTCAGGAACAACTTTGTAATCAACATTATCATCTCCTCTTAAAATCAAATTACCACCATCTTCAGCTTTCCAATCTTTGTTTAAATATACTAAAATTGATGCATAGTTTTTAACAGGACTTTTACCATCTATATGGTCATTTAAAAAACACCCTTTATTATATAATGATATACTGATATCCAAATTTAAATCAACAGTATCATCTATATCATAAAAATATTTGGTTAATTCGGTATATAATTTTCTTAGTGGTTGGTTACCTCCTTTTGGATGTCCATATAACCATATTTGAACAATATCTTCTTTTTTTAATAAAGATAATTTTTCATTTTTAATTTTATTAGCTTCTTCAAATATCTTAAAATTTGTATTGATACCCGCTTCGCCGGAGGATTCTGAAAAATCTCCTCTAAGAAAAATCATATTTTCTCTTTGAGATGAATTCGTATCACACTTGTATTGATTTACAATATCAAATAGTTCCGAACTTAAATCAGATATATTAAAACTACAATATCCTTTTTTGTGTAAATGTTCTTTGGCCTCTAAAGGTGTCATTTTATATTATTTATTTCTATTGAAAATGAAGTGTTTGCTTGGTTTCGGAACTCTTCTTTTCTATCGATACGTTTTATCAATTTATCATAGTGAGTTCTATCTCTATAAATATAATTTTCACAAACAATATAGTTCTTTAACTTAAACTGATATAATTGTTCTCCGTTTATATTTAATTTTTCAGATGCCCACATAATGAATGTATCATCCGGTCCATAGTGTCCCATTGATTCTGGCAAAGGAACTCTATCTAATAATTCTTTAGATAAGCAATTAAACCATCCGCCGCCGAATTTCATTCGTGGTTGGTTTGGTACGTTATTCAATACGGTTTCTAAACTAATTTCACCAACTTCGCCACTATCTACAAATGGATTATTTATTTTGCAATATCCAACTTCTTTGTTTAAGAATTTTTCATTTACTAAGCAATCCCAAGTTGTATCCCATATCTTAACACATTCAGGGCTAATAACGTATTTTTTTAAATCATCCGTTTCTGCGATTCTATCTATACCTGCTTCGATATAATATAACACTCTTTCATCAAAGCAAATATCCGTATCCAACCATATGAAGTGTGTAGCATCGGTACATTCTTTATGAGCTATTCTTCTTAATGAAGTACATCCCATTATATCTTCTCTGATATTAAATGTTGCTTTACTAACCCAATTAGTCAACGGCTTCAACGAATTAAATCTATCAATGAAATATTGCTTATCTAATTTAGATTCATTCCAATTTACCAAATAATCATCTACTGAAAGAGCTAAGTATAATTCGTAATTTTCTCCTTTTACAAATTTAGATGCTTTGTTTAAATCCCCTAATATTCTTTCCAAATCATCGATTTCATTTGGCATTATAAACGTTGTAATAACTATTTTTTTCATTTATATAAATTTGTGATTATACTATTTAAATATTCATTTCTATCATATTGATGTACTAAAACATAAGGTACATCTTTATTCATAACTATATTGTTTTCTACTTTAATATCGGTAGTATTAGTTCCAACTTGCAATGCAAAATCTGAATTGATATCGATTTTATCCTTTACCAATTCATTTGATATAATAAAATTAAATGAACTTTGGTCAGTAAAATGTCTCGTATCTCCCGATTGCGATACTAACCAATTCAACATCAATAAATCCTTTACTGATTTATATTTTCCAGCAATTACTCCAACATTACCAATCATATTTGGTTTTATCCATTCCCAAAACATTGGTCCATATCCTTCGTGTATATTTTTATAACCCCATGCTTCATTTTCATATGTAACACACTCCGATGCACAAAGTATTTCAGTTTTAAGGTTTTGTTCCAACCAATCCGATGGGTTAGTTTGCCACACAATATCTCTAACATCCGTTGTGATTATATGATTCCACTCTCTCTCATCGTTTTGTAAAAACCACCACATATCAACCAATCGTTTCATATGGGGGTGTCCTTGCAACTCAGCACCATAACATTCCCATCCAAACGAAGAAAGATACTCTATTGTTTCATTTGGTATGTTATAACATATCATTATTTTATCACCACTAAAACCACTATGTTTTAGAGATTCTACATATATTTTAATCTTTTCTGGCAAATAATTTGCTATTGCCGATATAACTAAATCTTTCATTATCTTCCGTATTTTGCCCAATCGTTGTGCATGAATAATCCTTCACCATGTGCTACGCCATAGTTTTGCTGTGCCCACCATTTACTGATATTTCCTTCCAATGCAATTCCTTCTCCGGCGAATGGTCTAACTATATCTAAATAGAATTGTTTTTTATATAAGCAAGGATTGTTTGTCCAATTACCATATCGAGAATTTGTTAAAAAGTAATCTCCAAATTGCCCAACATATTCTGGAAAAGATTCTTTAGGGTCACACCAATGAACCGAATCCAAAAGGTGTGGTGATTGGCATCCAATCTCATCATCATAGTAGGTAAGTTCTTTACCAATATATTTGAATGAGAAGTGCGGATTGCCTGGGTTTTTTCTATGGCGGTATCTAACTACATCAACACTACCACCCAACAATTCTAATCCGGATTGTAATCTATCATATGTAGTTTGTTTATTTTCAATTAGATTCCAGTCATGCTCCAACACCATTACATTATCGGATTGTGCATTTTCAGTCAATCGGATAAATCCTTTACCTATTCCAATATTATTTTGTAAAGCAATAAAATCCAATCCAAAATGTCTTGCTATCTCAACATCTTGCATAGTTGCTTCCTGAAATAATATTGTAACATCGTTTACTATATCAAACAATCCATTGTTATGATATGTTGTTAGGGTATCTACTAATACTTGCCCACTATGCCAAGAAAGTATCCCTATACTAATTGGTAGTTTATCCATGTACAAAAAGTTTTAAAAAGTTAACGTGGTCTTGATGCTTTCTTTCATCCCAAATTGGTTCATCCGAAGTTGTACTCATTTCGGTTTCAACTTTGAAATTTCTCAAAACTCCTTTTGGTGCAGGATTTCTATCTTTAATAAAATTATCACCATACCATATTTTAATGTTTTCAGGAATATCAATCCAATATTTTTTATGAAACATAACGAAGCATCCCCATCCCCAATCATTTATGCCAGGATTCCACTTATCAATATAAGGCCCTCTTTCTTCATCAATTGGGCCTTTATAGTTACCCTCACCCATACCAATGATTCCATAATTAGAAAGTGTTTCAGAATTTATCAAACCAAATATGTTTGGGTCAAAATTTATATCATCATTTAATAATGCTATATTATTATTTTTGGCAATTTTAATTCCCAAATTCCAAGCGGGGTTTACATATATGTTTTCTGATGTTTGTACCAATTTTACTTTATCTAAAGCCTCATAATATTCAAAATATTTTGAAGCATTATCTATTAAAATAATCTCATCTACAAATTCACATTTAATTAAATCCCATAATAGTTTATGAATTCTATTAGATTTCCAAAGCGTTGGTATGATTACAGAGTATTTATCCATTGTACAAATTCTTCAGGTGAAATAACATTTAACATATTCCATTTATTTTTAGAATAGTAATAGTATGATTTATAATTATCATTTGTTTGATATGGTATATTAGTTCCTCTACGAATAATACCACACCCATAGTCGGTATCTACAACTTTAATATCTAAATCTATTCTTTCAATTCTTAATTCAGCAATTGCTTTCCACACATCACCAGTCCATTCCCCACCATGGTCATCCCTAGCTTGCATCAATTCAGTTGTTGGTAAGCAGTCGTGGCAAACAATAGTTCCATTTTCTGATAGATGGTTCAATGAGTTTTCTATATCTTTTAAAACCTGGTCATTGTGATGTAATCCATCTATAAAAACAATATCATATTTAATATCATCGGTAATAGATTCAAAATATTCATCCGATGTTCCCACAAACGTAACTTCTCCCCTTGGAAATGGGTCAATTGATACTTTACATTCGGCATTTATTAAATCAAAATTAGATGTTGGGTCTTGTGTTCCAACTTCTAAGTAACTTTTATATCCATATTTTTGGATAAGTGCGTTGATTATATCCGTTCTTTTCATTGTATATTATTTAATCTTTCTAAATCATTTGAACAGAGTATATCTGAAATTTCGTTTATTTCGGATTCAGATTTGTCCCACCATTTCAATTCCAACAATTTATTAATAACATCATCACTAAATCTTTTACGAATTTGTTTAGCAGGGTTTCCGGCTACTATTGTATATGGTGGTACATCTTTTGTTACTACACTATATGCACCAACTACTGCACCATCGCCAATTCTAACACCGCTCATAATAACTGCGTTTGTTGCAATCCACACATCGTTACCAATCGTTACATCTCCTTTCGTTGCGGGATGTCCGTGGTCTTTTTTTACTTTTGGAAACTCATTTTCTCTAATGTGTCCAAACGGATATGTACTAAACCAATCTACTCTATGATTTGCTCCTAAGAATACAACTACACCTTCAGCTATTGAGCAAAATTTACCAATTCGTAGAGTTTTACCTTCACCACCATGTATGATTTTTATATCATTATGACCGTATGTATTACTTCCTACTTCTTTCATAATTTTCTATTAATTTATTTACCACTTGAATTTGTGTATAATTATGCAATACCTTCATCATTCCATTGTGTGCTATCCTTTCTCTCTCCTCCTCATATTCATTGTAATAATTCATCTTCTCTATACAATCAAACATATCATCATAATACACAATATCTTCACCATCTATAAACATATCTCTCAATCCGGTTTCAGGTGCTAAGTTATCGGTTAGAACCATTTTACCACAAGCCATACCTTCAAATATTCTGCGAGTAATTTCTTTCCATCTACTATTCTGAATAACCATCATACCACTATTCAAAAATTCAGTATGTTCCTTTGGTCCCAATCCATTACGATTACCAACTGCGCCCTCTGCCCAATTAGTAAGATAATCTAAAAATTCCGAATTACCAAATCCTCTTGTAGTTACAGCCACATATTGTGGTTCTAAATTCATTGGGAATTGAACTTTAGTGTCTGCAAAATGATTTACCCATTCTGCATTTATACCTCTATTTCTATATTCTATTGCCGATTGTTTATCAGGTGTAATTGTGTAATGAAAACGATTTGCTTTCGGATAATTTCTTTCGAAGTTTTGCGGGTCATCACCACTTTCTTGTATCCAAAATGCAGGTATTAAATCCTTATTTAAATATTGGGAATCGAACCTTCCCCAATCCATAAATAATACAATATCGGTTTGTGGTTTGGAATCTACCCAATTTTTTAAGTCGGTATCATTTGTTTTAATTATATCGACTAACCAATTTCTTTCTTTGAATTCGTTTACTAAAGCCATTGGAGTTGACCAAACTTCACCATCTTTGTAATCGTATATGAATGTTATTTTATTTTGCATATTCCTCTCTTTTAAATTCAATTAGATAATGATTTTCACCTTCTTTGTTATATGGTGAATATGGTTTCCAATCGATTCCACTTTGTATGTAATCAACTTCTGCGTTGAATCTATTTTCTTTTGTATTTTCTATTTTTATAGTTTTAGCATAATCACCTCTCATCCACCAAAAATTGCCAGAATATATTGTCCATTTTCCAGCTCTACCTAAAAGGACTCCATATGTATTAAAATCGGTTTTTTCAAATAATTTAAATACATTTTTTACTTTTTCTATATTAAAGTAATTCATTAGATGCCTCCAAGTTATAACATTTTTATTGTCTTGCTTTGATGCTCCTTTTGTGTGAAGATACAAAATATAATCTGAATCACCAAATTTATCTTTATCTTTTTCAATTAAATCCAATGTAACAAATTCACTTCCATTTGCTCTAACATCTCTTACATTATCAAATTTACTTAATATATCCGTTATACATTTATTATCTTGTCCGATAGAGATTCCAACATTTAAAACATAAGGAAAATCAAATTGTGATTTGATAAGATTTAATTGCTCATCAATTATAGTTTCCACACCATCTATCGCATATATGTGATAATATATGTAAACCATTATAATGTATCGTAGTAATTGTTTTGCTTTTCTTGTCTTTCGATTGTTTTTGGATGTTTGATACAATATATTTCTTCAAATGGAAAATTTGTATAGTTTTCAAATCCACCTATTCGTTCATGTACTTTTCCACTCCATCCAATTTGCTCTGGTTTGTTTTTGTAAATACGAGTCTGAACATCGGGAAAGTTTACCCATCCTTTTTCATTAACATTCCATCCCCACTTTTGAATATGTGCTTCGGTTAATCCTTCGACTGTATTAATACGTGGAACTAATATTAAATCTTTATCAATATTAGCATCTAATAATGATTCCATATTTACAATCAAATCGGGAGTAAGATATTCATCCGCATCCAATTGGAATATCCACTCACCTTTACATTGTGAATTTAATAGATTCTTCCATTGTGCAAAATCATTATCGAATTCGGATTCAATGAGTGTAATGTAATCCGCATTTGCCTGTAACTCTAAATACTCTACTAATTCAGTAGGTGCCTTGGGTGTATCTAATAAAACTACTATTTCTGAATTTTCTTCTTTGTAGTTTAATAATTGTCCTACTAATCTAATTGTTTCTTCGACTTCATTACAAGCCGTTATTGCGTAACTTAATTTCATTTATGTAACTTTTTAATTTATCAGTTGGTTGCCATCCTAATCTTTCGATAGCATCATTGTTAATTCTTATTGTTTCTCTATAATTACCCTTCACATCATCCACATATTTTCTATTGGAATATTCGAACATATCAGCAACTTCATTTAATGAATAGTTACAACCCGTTCCTAATTCCCAAGCATCTTCGTGCTTTTCATCACTTTCCGCAACTCTGATTAATCCATCAACGATATCATTGATATGTGTGAAATCTCTTCGTTGTTCACCATCGCCATGTATTAGAATTGGTTCTCCTTTTGCAATCGCTGCTCTCCAAATACCAATAACAGCTGCCATATTTGAATCAACTAATTCACCCGGTCCATAAACATTATAGAATCTAACTATTTCTGCATTCAATCCATATACTCCCTTAAACATCTTTATCCACTCTTCCCCCATATGCTTTGTTAGTGCGTATGGTGATAGCATTGGATTATGCCAACGAGATGATGAACCTGCATATATTAATTTGGATTTATTATGATATGAATATTCTACAACTTGCTTTGTACCATCTACATTAGAACTAAAAGTTAATGTTGGATTTTTGAATGATGGTTGTATTCTACTTAATGCTGCTAAATGGAATATGTAATCGTATGCAATATTTTGTATATTATCCATTGCCCTCACATCTCCACCTAAAAACTTTACAAATGGAGAAATTTTTGCTTCTGCTCCAATTGAAAGATTATCAATCACATGGACTTCGTATCCTCTTTTTAATAATTCAGTTGATAACGCATATCCAACAAATCCTGCTCCGCCTGTAACTAATACTTTTTTCATTAATCTTCGTTATGTGGTTTATTATTTGTATAATGCCATGCAGAACCACTTGGGTATCCGTATGTAGTTGATGTTGTTCCAAATCCAAATGGTGGATTAGCAATCGTAATAGAACTTACACCCGGCGTTGTTGTAATCGTTGTTCCGGTTGGCGTTTCTTCTCCTCTACAAGTTACTTTATATGGATTATACGGGTCTAATGGTTTATGAAATGGATTTGGATAATGTGGTTCTTGCCACATTGGAGTTGTATTCGGAACTCCAAATGGAAATGATGGAGTTGAAGTATCTGTAACTTCAGCCAATTTATCTTTTAACGCATCCCATTGTTTTGGTGTTGGTGCGTATTCGTGGCAGGCTTCTACAAAACCTTTGAGCCATATAACGTATTCTTTTGATGTCATAACAATTTGTTTTTAATTATGTATTCTTCTATTTTCTTTGCTACAATTGTGTTTCCGTATTTACTTATGTGATTATCAGGTACTAAACCATTGGTTTCAGTTTCTATTTGTAATCCTTCTTTTATACAGAAATGTTTTAAAGATAATCCATCAAATAATAAACAATTTTGTGCTACGTTTTGTATAAATTGTAATTCTAATTCTGATACATCATCTCCGAAATCCCATCCACTCCATATTATTTTAGAACCTTTTGATTTAGCAAATGAATCAAACAATTGTATATTTCTAACTAATGAATTCTTTTCAGTTTGAACATCAAAAATATATTCTAAATAATTTTTAAAATGGTTATATAATGGTCTATACGATTCTCTATTATCAAATGGATTGCCCGAAAATTCTGACATATTTAAATTATGCTTTTGTTTATCAATTTCGTAATGCCAATATCTACGATGTAGTATTGATAATATTACAAAATAAACATCATTTTCATTTGAACTAATTTCATTAAATAAATTTTCAAATATATAATCATTTGAAGCTTGTGATTTTGCTAAATTGATTATATCAATATTTAAAGAATTAGCTATTATAGATGTGAATCTATTATTTTTTTTATACGAATCTAAAAATTCAACTATTTTAACTCTATCTTCGGCAGTTGAACCTTCTGGCCAATATGTTAGTGGTGTAGTTGGTGATTCTATATAATTGTAGTAATCTATATTATCTAAACCACCTCCTTCTGTAAAACTACATCCAAAGAACTTTATCATAAGTTATTATATGTTTCCTTTTTGAGATTTTGCATCTATACCAGTTACATTCATATGCCTAGGAGTCAATTCATTTACATCCATATTAAGCTCTATTACCTTTCCAAATCCGCTTATTTTATAAGTTCTATAAGCTTCACTCGTAATTATAGGAACTTTGGAAACTACGCCTGAATAGAACTTTTTGGCGCCACCTTTCATTTCTAATTTTTCTTCATCTTCGTTTACGAATTTGCCAAAAAATCTTTTTATTAAATTTGGATTTATTCCGGATACTTTAATGGCATGAACTATATCCTTTGCTCTAGATACAAATAATGTATAAATTATAGGAGCGGTTGTTTCTGTAAATCTACCTTTAGTGCCATCCACATATTCGTATTCTTTGATTAGATAAAATTTAGCTCTAACCATTTTCAATGGCGATATAAACTTTTTATCATCAATAAATTTACGATATATTGGATTGTAATTACTCATTATTTGTTAAGAGGTTTTAACTTCGGTAATTGTAATTGTTGAAACTTAGGTTGTACTTTAGTATAAATACCATAATGATTTAAAATACCATCAAATAATTTAGTCATTTTTTCTAATCCAAAATTTTGCTTATTTTGTTTACCCAACTGATATGATGCTGCTTTATACTTATCGTAATTTTTGTAAACATCTTTGATTACAGGCAATGCTTTGGAAACATTTACGTTAAACCATTGTGCTTCTTTTAGTATAAATTGGTCAGCTGCCGATTCGTGTACCGGTTTTAATTCACCTTCCAATAATACTGCACCTTGTTTTAAGAAATCTAAATGCCCACTCCAATTGGAAACGATTACAGGCTTACCTGTCAAACTGAATTCCAATAATGGTCTACCAAATCCTTCACCCTTTGTAAAGTTTAACATTGCTTTTACTTTCGGATGTTCATACAATCCGTTCATTTGGGTAGGCGTTAAATCGCCATGTAGTAAATAGATTGGAACTGATTTATAATCCTTACCCAAAACATCTCTAATTTTTTTAATAGTAGATTCTCTATCCATTACACTAAATCCAGCATGCGATGTTTTTAAAATCAATGCAGGTTTAACCTTTTCATTTTTGAAAGCCATTGCGAATGTTTTAATCATCATTCCTACATTCTTTCTATCTTCACCCAAATCACCTCTTAACCAATGTCCTACAAATAAGAATGCAAAATCTTCTTTGATTTGGTCTAAGTCACTAATATTCGCAACTACATCTGTTCCAAAATCTTCTTCATCAAATCCTTCAAATAAAATTTCAACAGGCTTTGTTATCTTATGTTGTGCAATTAATTGTCCACTTTGTTTATCAGCTTCATTGTAAACACTATCTACTAAACTCTTTTTAGAATGTTCGGATGGAACAATAATCAAATCCATCCTATTACATCCATGTACCCAATCGATAGGTGAATGTGTTGTTTCAATTGCTGCAGTAATTCCAATGTTATAAAAACCTAATGGTTGAAATTCATTCGGAACAGTAACCTGAATGTAAATATCTGGCTTTTGTTGAATAACGGGAATGATATTATCTACAATCCATTTGTGAAATGGTTTATCATAGTTAAGAGCATCCATTGGAGTGTTTCCCCAACGAGTGCTGATTACTTTGATATCAAATTTATCTAACTTATATAATGAGTGCAACAAATCTCTAGCGTGGTCACCATATCCACTTCTCGTTGCTATCGGTGCTTGAAATACTAATGTGGGTTTCATATTATAACTCTATTAATTTAAATTTTTGTTTTGGTTTCCAATTTGCGAATGCACCTTCCATACCTTCTACCAATGCATCACACATTGCTTCAACGCTTAATTTTCCTTCTCCTAAAAAGTGTTTTCTACCTTTCAATGCTGCTGCTTTTCTTTCTTCTCTACCCATTTGATAAAGTTCCATAATTAAAGGAGCTACATCCTGAAAATCAATTCTATCATCAAAAATGTAAGGGGTAGGAACTGAACCCGTTGTTGAACGAACTGGCCAAATTGGTTTAACCCAATCTCCCCAAACATGCGTATTCTTCAAATGTTTATCATGCAAAGAACCAATTTTTACATAATCTTCAGCAGTTAATAACTTACCACTACCTTTCTCTCTAAATCCACATTGGTCTTGTAATCCACCCGTTACCGTTACGATGATTGGAGTTCCAGCCATTACCGATTCTGCGGTTGCCAATCCAAATCCTTCATTTGATGCAACGTTAATTGTAACATCTGCTAAATTATAAAGATAGTTTAACTCTTGCTCTGTATATTTGTTTGGTGCAAATATAACGTTTGAATCAGGCATACAATGGTCGATGAATGTTAATAAATCAGTACCATGCTCTTCTACCGGCGCTGTGTGCATTAACATACACACTTTATCTTGCTTATCTTCTGATAAACTTTTTCTAAATTCATCAAATGCTAACATAGCATCCATAGGTTGTTTTCTACGAATGTTTCTATTATTCCAATAAAGAACAAATTCATATTCTTTATCTCCAAAAATACTTTTCTTAAAATCTTCGGGAACATCAACTGGCTTATATAAATCGGAATTGATACCATGTGGTACATAACTCACTTGCCAATCTGCTAATTTATCCCAATGTTTTTCTTTATCCCACGTACCAACTCTTTTAACGATACCATAGGTTTGTTTAGAAATACATCCCAACCAATCACAACTTTCATAATAGTTTCTATTATATTTTGGGTCTGGCAAATCATCCCAAATGTGATAGAAGAACAAAGGACATGTTTGTCTAATTTCATGCTCAATCTCATATAACCAAATCCAATATCTCGGGTCGGTAAAGTGTAGGATAGCATCCGGCTGCTCTCTCATCAAAAGCTGTCTGATAACATCTGGATTACCATATCCATCAGATGGATAAATTTTTACTTCGGCATCTTTAACGCCGGTTTGTTCCCTAACACTTTCGTTTAAATCTAAAATCTTTCCTGCTTCGGGGTGTTTAATTGCTGCGCCTAATTGAACCCAATCGTACTTGTCAACTGTTCCTAACACTAATTGTTTGGATACGTTGGCAATACCACTAGTCATTCTAAGGTCATCTGAAAGTAACAGAATCTTCTTCTTTGCCATAACTTATTTTGTTCTCTTAAAATTGTGAACCACTAATTTGTAATATAGTGTATTCGTTTAATTGTTTTCTAAATGTTTCGTTTTTCGTGTAAAGGTCTAAAGTTCTATTAACGAGTCTTTGAAAGTTTAATCCACCTTGTATGGTTGATATTTTAAAATCCTCATCGTATAACTTTTTAATAACCTTAACAGTTGTTAATTTTAAATCTGCCATAGTTAATAATATTTGTATATACATATATATACAAAAAATTATTTTCCATCACAATGTGTTCCATAAAATTCACACCATCCGCATAGCTTAGATGGTTTCTTCATATATTCCACATCGGTTCTATATGTACCATCGGGGTTAAATACATTATCTACAAATAGATTAAATTCATTCCACGCTTTGTTAATCGATGGCTTTCCATTAGCCGGAACGTGTCTACTAATACGTGGGATGTGGTATTCAGTATTATCGGAAACTTTTCTTTTTAGAATAATAAATTCAACATCTATCATATCCATAGAAACTCCTAACATTTCTGAATAGAACTTTTTGTATAAAAGAATTTGTGCGTTTTTTGTAGGGTCTTTCTTTTGGTATTTACTCCAACCGGCAGTTGATGTTTTAAAGTCAATAATTCTATACTTACCATCAAACTTACTTCTAACAATCAAATCTATAAACCCTAAGAAATTAATATGCTCTCTGATTTTAGTGTTGATTGGTTGTTCAATAGCAACTAACTCATCATACTTTAATGAAAAAAAGTTGTTGAAGTTTTTAGATTTCTGAAAATAATCTAATATGAGATTACCATCTTCTAAAAACTCTACCAATTCTTCTTTGGTACAAATTGGGTCTTTACCTTCGTTGGATTCTTTGAGATACATTTCTCTCATTTTTTCTTTAAGAAATGCCTTAGTATCCATTCCCTTATCAGCTTGTGATTTGGAGATACGAAGGCATCTACTTAAATACTCTTGCAACGTTTCGTGCATTGCTGAACCAAATACTGAATGTATATTGGATGATGATTCTCTTAAATCATCTATGTAACTTAGTTTATATTGTTGTGGGCAACTGCTCCACATACTATATTGTGAAAATGATACTCTAGCCATATTACAAATATAATCAATTTATTCGGATTTACCAAAGGTTTCATTGATTATTTTTGTAAGTTTTTCAGCCCAGAGTTTAGAACCCAATTCATTTGGGTGCCCACTATTGTTTTTATGATATGATTCATCTTTTAATATAAAATCATTTAAAGTCATATCATTATAATAAAATGGATTTGATTTTACAACTTCTATAATTTTAGAATGAATTACTGGATAATGATTTTTATAAAAAAATTGTGCATCATCCAATGAATCTTCCACTTTAAGTTTATAAGCCGGTCTTCCGCCTGAATCTTTTAAGTACCAATTATTATTATTTTTTATTGGTATATGATTGTTTATTCCATCGAATATTAAGTAAGAATATCCATTCGCTTTACAAAAATTAGAAAAATTAATAATATTATTATAAGTTTTCCATAATGAAAAAGTTATGTTTGTATATAGTTGTGCAATTTGAAATCTACTATCGTATATCCATCTATTTAGTGGATAAGATTTATCCCAATTTTTAAATCCATCGGCTGTAACTTTTTTTGCATCAGCAGAATCTAAAAATTGTAATGGAGTGATGTGCCAATACAATGAATGAATTTTAGTATCTTCAGCAAAATCATCCCAACAAATTAAAAATCTTAAACATTCGGATAATTGTATAATAAACAAACTATCCTTAGCTACTTCAGGATTTAATGTAGCATAATTAATAACGTTTTGTGTAATTATTTCATTACCAGTTCCACCCTTTGCTAAATTTATTAATTCTAAATTATTATTTTCAGCGAAATATGTTGCCCAAGAACCCGCTTTACCCAAAAGGTGTCCTTCAGTAAATGAACATCCCGATGATATTAAATATTTTTTATCTAGCATTAGATTTTTAATTTTAACTTTGTAATTTGTTTCTTTTCAATACCATATTTTTCGCAAATATATTTTATATTTTCTCTACCTTCTCTTGTTGAGTAAAGAATATCAATATACTCTATTGCTTGTGATTCAGGTACTGCGTAATCTTTCTTAATCAATTCTACCAAAAATTCTTCATACTTATCTTCCGATTTACCTTTTGTATATTTTAGATATTGCTTACCTTTTGGAATTAAGCTGATATATAATTTATACATTTCCTTTGGCTCTAGCGTTTGGGTCAAAGGTAGTAGGGTTGCAATCATTTCAACCCATTCCGGCTTCATAGAAAGGAATCGGTTAATCATAAAGTTACTCCACGATTTCTTATCCTCTTCCGATAGTTTATCGAAATACTTTGGGTCTTGCTCTGCGGTAATCGCATTAAGATGGTCGAATAACTTTTTAGCTGCCATTATTTTTCTTCTTTTGTAGTTCTCAATTCTTCTGGTAAAAACTCTTGCAGTGGTTTACCACAATTTGTACACAAAAACACTTCGAATGGCATTACAGTATCTCTATCGCCACCCGTCAATAATTTAGAAGCCTTACGGAATCTATAACCTGGCATAAAGATTAAGTTACCACATTCACACGGAACATCTCTCGTATCTTTAATATCAATTTGGGGTTGGTTAAATTGGTCTATCATTTTATAATATTTAAAATTTGAATAATTGTGCTCATAAACACTATCTCTTTATCTACTACTAACGCATCTTTGGATAATCCATCTGCAATAGTAAGTATCACATTTGCTGTATTTCCAGCTGCGTACTCATCTACTTTATCATATAACATAGTGTACATTTCTGAATAATCGTTTAATCGATTATCAGCTACTGCTTGTCTAATATTCATAAATAAGTTTCGCTTATCATTAGATGATTTAAGTAAATCAATTAACTTAGTTTGAAAATTTGATTCAACCATAATTGCATGGTCTACTTTCAATTCACCTTTAGCCGATTGTAGTTGGCAAGTGTTTAAGATTCTACGAATATCAGGATAATATGAGTTGATAATATCAGCCATATTCTTTGGTTCGTATTTAATCTTCTCTGCATCTAAAATTTTAGCAACCTGAACTGCTACATCTTTTTTAGTTGGAGGTGTAATTGCAAACGATTGGCAACGGCTTTGGATAGGGTCAATAATCTTCTCAATGTAGTTACACGTTAAAATGAATCTACAATGTTTACTAAACGTTTCCATTAAGTTTCTCAAAATCGCTTGGGCGTTTGGAGTCATATAATCAAACTCATCTAAGATGATTACTTTGAATCCTGCAAATCCAACCGATGATGCGAAGTTCTTTACTTTAGTTCTTACCGTATCAACGTTGTTCTCATCCGATGCGTTGATAATCATACTATCACACTTAATAGTATTTACGATAAGTTTAGCAAGTGTAGTTTTACCTGTACCTGCTTTACCATATAACAATAAATGTGGAATATCGTTGTTTTCCAAATATTGCTGAATAGTTTCTTTGATGGTTTCATTACCAACATAATCAGCAAGTGTTTGTGGGCGGTATTTCTCCACCCACAAACTATGCTCTCTCTTATTAATATCGTTTGCGAAAAAGCTCATAAATTAATTTTTTACAAATACTCCGTTTACAGTTTTGCCGGTTCTATCTTTTATCTCATTCCATGCTGCTTCTAAACAATCAGCCGGCTCTAAACCTAACTGCTTAGCCAAAATGATAAGTGTTACAAATGAATCACCAATACCATCTTTGATTTCTTCATCTTTAGATTTCAA
>JACCDX010477741.1_pt1 | contig 30903 bp, 22 predicted proteins | sample 7449681 | NCBI WGS metagenome assembly JACCDX01 (sample SAMN15323450, study PRJNA562643) | freshwater metagenome | isolation source: river surface water | place: USA:Blue River Watershed | collected 2017-08-18
CGCTTCTGGCATTTCTGCGCCCACTTGAAACTGCTGAGTTATTTTTGAAATTGTGGTTGGATGGCCTTGAATAGCGGTACGCTGTAAATAATGTAAAACACCGCGTTTTCCACCCATTTCTTCTCCACCTCCAGCTCTTCCTGGTCCGCCATGTGTTAGCAGTGGCATTGGTGAGCCATGACCTGTACTTTCTTTAGCGCAATTAGCATTGAGCACAAGAATTCTACCGTGCATGTTTGCAGCTCCAATTACATATTCAGTTGCCTCGGCGTCATTTGGCGTGACAATAGACGAAACTAATGAACCCTTGCCCATTTTTGCTAATTCAATTGCATCGTCAAGCGTTTTATAAGGCATTATGGTGGAAACAGGCCCGAATGCTTCAATTTCATGGACATCCGTTTTGTTAAAAGGGTCATTGTTCACAAAAAGTATAGGAGAGAAAAACGCGCCTGTTTCTTTATCGGCTCCAACGACTTCAACCTCTTCAATTGATCCGTAAGCGATTTCTTGGCTCAACGATAGCTTTCGCACATTTTCCTTGACACGGTCAACTTGGAGTTTGGTCGCCAAGGCCCCCATTCGAACACCTTCTACACTCGGGTCTCCGATTTTCGTAGTCGCTAATTTTGAAGCAATGGATTTTTGCACGTCTTCTAACAAATGGTCTGGCACTAATATTCTTCGCACTGCAGTACATTTTTGTCCTGCTTTTATGGTAATTTCCTTGACAGTTTCTTTGATAAACAAATCATACTCCGGAGTCCCCGGTGTAGCTGAAGGACCAAGAACAGTGGCGTTCAAAGAGTCGGCTTCGAGGTTAAAAGAAACACTTTCTTGAGCAATTCTTGGGGATGCTTTCAGCATTTTTCCGGTAGCTGCAGACCCAGTAAAGGTGACCACGTCACGGGCGTCAACGGTATCAAGGATACCCCTTCCTAATCCACAAACCAATTGCAAGGAACCTTCCGGTAAAATCTTAGATTCAATAATATCACGGACCATAACTTCTGTTAAGTAACATGTATATTCAGATGGTTTTACCACAGCGGGAACACCAGCCATCAGGTTGACAGCAATTTTTTCGAGCATTCCCCAAATTGGAAAATTAAAGGCATTTATATGAACAGCAACTCCTTCCCTTGGCACCATAATGTGATGACCAATAAAGGTTCCATTCTTTGAAAGTGGTGCAGCAACTCCATCCACGTAATAGGGCAAATCCGGAAATTGTCTTCTCAAACTTGCATTCGCGAATAGGTTCCCTATTCCACCTTCAATATCAATCCATGAATCTATTTTTGTGGCCCCTGTCCAAGCACTTACTTGGTAATAGTACTCTTTCTTTTCTAATAAAAATAACGCAAGTGCTTTTAACATGCGACCTCTTTCTTGAAAGGTCAATTTTCGAAGGGCCCTTCCACTTTTTCTACCGTAATCTAGTACCTCATTGAAAGGAATACCTGCACTTGACGTGGTTCCAATTATGGAACCATTGATGGCATGATACAAGTTTGTTTCAATTCCATCTCCTGCAATCCATTTTCCTAAAACGTAATTTTGATAGCTGCGTTTTTCCATAAGCATATTCTGTGGTTGTAAAAATACATCAAATTGTACAAGGCGATGAAAATCTAAGGCATAAAAAAACCCACCGTAGTGGGTTTGTATTAAATAAGTTATAGGCTAATCTTTTTTAGTGCCTTTGTCCTTAACAGCATAAGCTATAGTTAGTGCGTTAATACGTTCTAAGGCATCTCTAATTTCAAATATAATTCCTGTTGGCGCATCTTTGTCCGCTTTAATACATGTGATTACTGCATCGATATCCTTTTTCATACGTGGCGGTTTTTGTGCCTTCTTGTCCAGCTTCCAGCGCGAAACAGTATTAACTGTATAAAGCTCATCTTCAGACGCTTGTACCACGTTATCAAGGGATAATGCGAAGCCAAATTTGAAATCATCTGCTCTTGACGGGTTTCTAGGTTGACCTAGGTATAAAAAGTCGATCTCAGAACGTTGTTTGTAAGCTGTTAAATCTACAGTTCTTGTTCCTTCAGGTTGTGCGATTTTAACTGCAGGATCTGTTTCCTTACTTGTTGTCGCTACCATGAAGAAAAACAAAAGCATGAAAACAATATCCGGTAAGGAAGCCGTATTTAATGCGGGACCAGCACCTCTGCCATCTTTTTTAAATTTTGACATAAATCAATTAGTTTTTCGGTTTAACCTCAATAATTCTAGATGGGAAAAGTATTTCTATAAGATCTAATTTTAATTTGTCATCTTTATACTTCTCTTCGTCTTGAATTACTCTTCCCTTGATAATTCCGTAAGATTCTCCAAACTTCGCTTTACACTCTTCGTCACGTACTTTGTAAATAGCTTCCTCTACTTCTGATTGAATTTTCGCAAACAAATCATAAGAGGTTTTCTGTTGTACTTCAATTCTGACGTGTGCTTTGTCACTAATTTCTGGAACTTTTGAACTTCCGAAAAACTGCTTAATTAATTTTTGTTTTTTCTGAGCTTCTGAAATTTTGGCTGTAATAAATTGAATATCCTTTTCGGAACCTGCTTTTTCAGCTTTTTCAAGCTCTAAATAATAAGCATCAACAACCATTTTATATTCTGCCGCAGAACTTGCTGAATACCATGGAAATTGATTTTCATACTTTTTCATTTTATCGGCAGCAGAAACGCGGGACTCGTCAAAAAACTCTCGATTCGTCATGTACCAATCATAGAGCATTTCTGAAATAGAATCTTTTTCTCGAATCGGCAAACTCATGTCTTTGCCAAGTCTATCGCGAAGAATTAATTCGTTTTTGTCGTTGGCATAAATATGAAAAACGTAACGCGTGTCAATTTCTTGATTGTCGTTGTTTTGTTTTTCAATTTTTTTTGGAATCGACCTGATGTATGCTTGGTCTTTGTCCATTGTTGTAGTTACCAAGAAGAATAACAACAATAGGAAGGCTATGTCCGCCATGGAACCTGCATTAATTTCAGGAATTTCTCTCTTGGCCATGGGTCAATTATTTTTTATAGCTTCTATAACGTCCAAGGAATGGTCCGATAAGAATAACAATAAAACCAACGATTAAACAGAAGGCTATAGTGTAAATCCCTGCTGACGTTGTATCCACAACACCTTGAGAAATGGTATTTCCTTTAAGTGCTAAAGACTGTACAGTGTCAGTGGTTCCAATTCCCATAAATACGAGGTAAACAAGGAAACAGACAACTAACCCAATAATTGATATAATTGTCTTTTTAGGTTGAATGATAAGGCTCCAGATAAAAAATCCTACAACGACAGCCATTGCAAAAATCAATAACCCTATAGTAAACCAAATGGCAAAATCCATTTCCGCAGACTCTCTAAACTCTGCAATGGCAGCAGGACCTTGAGTAACTGCTGGACCATTAAAGAGCAAGAAACTAGAGCCCACACCAATTATTACAAGTGCGAACTTAAGAATGTTGATAAAGTTTAAATTTTTCATAGTGAATGAAATTTTCAGTTAAATACTAATTACTTAACTGCTTTATTCTTTAATAAAATATCAATAAGAGAAATTGAAGCATCTTCCATTTCGTTAACTAATCCATCAATTTTAGAAGTGATATAGTTATAGAATATTTGAAGGGCGATCGCAGCAATAAGACCAAAAACTGTTGTTAAAAGTGCTACTTTGATACCATCCGCAACTGTTGTTGGTGATACCTGACCGTCTTCAACAATTTTGTCGAATGCTTGAATCATACCAATTACCGTACCCAAGAAACCAAGCATTGGAGAGAGTGCAATAAATAACTGCAACCATGACAATCCTTTTTCCATGTTACCCATTTGAACACCTCCGTAAGCCACAACAGATTTTTCAACCATATCTAAGCCTTCACCAGCGCGGTCTAAACCTTGGTAGAAAATTGATGCAATAGGACCTCTTGTGTTACGGCAAAGTTCTTTTGCTGCATCTACACCACCATTTTGTAATGCTTTCTCAACATCCTGTAAGAATTTAGATGTATTGATTGTAGATAAATTCAAATAGATTACACGCTCGATAGATAACGCCATACCGATTATCATACAAATCAATACTGGAGTCATCCAAATCACATCTCCTTCAATATATTTTTGTTTTAGCTGTTGTGTAAACGTCAACTCAGGTTTTTTAGCTTCTTCTTTTTTCTTGCTATTATCGGTTGTTCCTGCGTTAGCAGCATCCGAAACAGCGGCATCTCCTGTAGAAACGGCAGCAGCATCAGCGGCAGCCATATCGTTTGCCGGGGCAGCAGCTACTTCTGTAGTTTCAGCCTTGTCTTTTTTATCAGCTTTCTTTTTGCCTTGAGCGTTAACATTAGCAATGATACCAAGAGTAAGCGCTAAAGTGATCATTAATGAAGTGGTTATTCTTTTCATATTTACAAATTAAAACGTTTTTAAATTTAGTTTCGTGGCGTCAAAAATAAGATTTTTTTGGGACTGCAAAAAAAAAACACAGGAATTTAACGACTTAATATAGATTTAACATTCGAATTAATTCTGCTTCCTGCCCAAATGTTAGAGTTTCATTTACCAATATTCCTTTCTCCAAGAGGCATTCTTTTGTACTTACCCCCCAAGCAAATACCTTGGCATTTTGAGGAATGGTGTTTAACAAAAGGTATGAATCAACATTGCTAGGGCTTGTAAATATGTAAATAGAACATTCCGGAATATTTTTTCTAATGAAGTTCGTTTTGTAAACCTCTATGAAATTAAGTTGATGTTCGGAAAAATGTTTTGAAATGGAAAAAAGACTTTGAGATGAGTGCGGTACGGTTATCAAGCGACTCCCTGCCCAGGATTTAAAAGGAATAAAAACTTTTTCAGGAAAAGAAGAGTATTCTCCGGTAAAACTAGATTCATGTCCGCGATTGATTAACGCTTTTTCAGTTCCTTTTCCCATGCAGGCAAAGTCAATGCACGTAAACGATGTGGAAACTTGATCAAAGAAAAAATCCACAGATCGAGGACTTGTAAAGAATACGATGTCCAAGCGGGTTGGAATTTCTGCAGCCACGCGTTCAAAGGATATCAGAGATTCTGCAATTAATGATTTGTTATTCTTTTGGCAAAAAGCAGTTAGCAGAGGAAGATCTATTGCTGATTTAGAAATGAATAGCTGATGCATTGCTCCTAGATGCTTGCATTCAATTGTTTAATAATTAAACCTGACATGTCACAGGCTTCATTGTAGCGAAAACGAAAATAGCGTGACGGCTCACTCCATTTCGGAGAAAACGCAACATGGACAAATTCCCCATCGTTATAGACTCCCAATGGCAATTGGCATCCACCGTTCATTTGTTTCAGCACGCAACGTTCTATTTGAATTTGCTCTGCCACTTCCTTGTTGTTTATTTCAGATAGTACAGCTGCTAATTCACCGTGATTTTCGCGTATTTGAAGCGCTAATACGCCTTGTGCTGGTGCCGGAACAAACTCCTCAGGATCTAACTTAACGATTTTCAAACCGCTTAAATCTAAATTGAGTCTTGCTACACCCGCATATGCCAACAATATAGCATCATACGCACCTGATTTTAACTTCTCTATTCGAGTTGGCACATTGCCCCTTAAATCCTTAATCACTAAATCTGGACGCAAGGCCAAAACTTGTGATTTTCTTCTTGCCGAAGAAGTGCCAATGGTTGCGTTCTTTTTTAATTCCCAAACTTCAGATTCACTCCAAGCTTCTTCTTTGATTATTAATAGTTCACAGGGGTCCTCGCGGTATGAAACCGCTGCAGTAACTAGACCTTCCGGTTCGGTAGTTTCTAAGTCTTTGTGTGAATGTACGGCAAGATCAATCTCATTAGTTAACAAACTTGTTTCAATTTCTTTAGTGAAAAAACCTTTTCCTTCTAATTTATCAAAACTTAAATCTTGAATTTGATCACCTTTGGTAAGGATTATAGAAATAGAAACCTCACATCCCTTATCCTCCAATAAATTTTTTACGTAATTCGCTTGCCATAACGCAAGATCACTTCCCCTTGAACCGATTCTAATTTTCATGTTTTTGTACATTCGAGAGCAAAATTTCTTTCGCTTTTTTCATTGGACCGCTAATGTACTTTTTTTCCATGTATCCTACGATTTTTTCGAGCAATTCTCTAGATTGAGGGTCTAAATTTTGAAGCTCTGTTTTGAATACTTCATTCAGGGCAACTTCTTTGATTTTCTTTACTTCCTCAGGAACTTCTTGCATTACCAATTCTACTTTTCGTTCTTTGTAAAGATTGTCAAATTCTACCAAAGCTTTTTGAATGATTTCATGAACGCGAGACAATTCTCCTTGTCTAATTTTTAAGTTTTCGTTTGACACCTTTTGTAAATGAGCAATAGAAATGTACTGTACACCAAATTCATCTAAAACGAATGGGTCAATGTCTTGTGGAATAGCAAGGTCAATGATTATTTTTTTCGAAGTGTCACCATTCAACAACGTTTGATATAATTCTTTATTTACGATGTGATGGTCAGAAGAAGTACACGTTACGAGTACATCGAATCCTTCAGTAAATTGTTCAAGTTCATTCAGTTTATGTGCGGTACCGCCTAATTCTTGGGCGAGTTTTTCCGCATTCGACAAGGTGCGATTAAATACGGAAAACTTACGAAAGCCATGTTTCTTTAAAAACCTGCATAGCGTCGTGTTGGTGGTCCCAGATCCAATAACCACAATCCTTGCGTTAAGTGGGATTTGAAAACGCTTTAATTCCTGATATGCAAGCGAAACCACAGAAACGGGTTTCTGTGAAATACTCGTTTGAGAATATACTTTTTTAGCCGTTTCCACGACTTGTTTCATAACAAGGCGCAATTTGTCTCCCGTTAATCCAGCAGCATGACACGTTTCAAAAGCCTTGCGTACCTGAGTAATAATTTCGCGTTCTCCAACCACCATAGAATCTATCGACGCTGCTACAGAAATTAGATGCTCCACAACATCAATGCCTTTGTGGAAAACAGCATTTTCAATTAGTAAATTGAATGATTCTTCTGAAATATTCGGGTAAATTTCCGTAAGTAAATTACGTGCATGCTGATGCGGGTCTGTCAAATCACCTTCTGTAACAAATGCAAACTCGACACGGTTGCAAGTAGACAAATAGTATAATTCAGATAAATCAAAGTTGTTTTTTGCTTCTTTTAAACGATTTTCATAATACGCTTGCTCAATATGCAATAAACCAAGGGTTTCTACCGGTAGGTTTTTGTGCGTAAATGCTATGGCATAAAGTTGTTTCACAGAAGATATGAGTACTTTTGACCACAAATATCTCGTGATTTAAAAGCAGTATTGTCATGAGAATGTCATAAAATTTAAAATTAAAGGCGTGAAGGCTAATTTAGAATCAATTGAAATAATACTTTTTGATTTAGGAGGTGTGCTGATAAACATAGATTATAATGCCACCTCGTTGGAAATGAAAAAATTAGGTTTTTTGAGTTTTGATGATCAGTATACTCAGTTGGCACAAAACACGCTTTTTGACCTCATGGAAACAGGTAAGATTTCTGAACAAGCTTTTATAAACGAGTTAAAAACACAGGTAAACCCGGATGTTACACCGAATCAACTAGTTCATGCGTGGAATAAAATGATTGGAGAATTTCCCCAGAAGAAAGTTGATCTGCTCGAAAAACTCAAGGGGAGACGAGTGGCTATGCTCAGTAATACGAATGCAATTCATTGGAAAAAGGTATTGCATGAATGGAAAAAGGTGAGCAAAGATGAAATGGAAGAATACTTCGAAAAAATATTTCTTTCACATGAAATCGAACGCAGAAAGCCACATGTAGAGACCTTTCATTATGTATGTCACAGATTAAAAGCGCTTCCTGAAAATGTGCTTTTCATTGACGATAGTCCCCAACACATTAAAGGAGCAAAAGAAGCAGGTTTGAGGACTTTCTTTTACGAAGACGAATCCTCGTTTTTTCAACTATTTTCTTGACAAAGTTCGATTAGCATTCCTAATCCGCTTTTAGGGTGTAGGAAGGCAATGCGTTTATTATCGGCTCCGTCTTTTGGAGTTAGGTGCAACAAAATGAACTCATCCTTTTGCAACCGCTCAATTTCCTTTTCAATATTGTCAACCTCAAATGCAATATGATGAAACCCACTTCCCTTTTTTTCTAAAAACTTAGCAATTGGAGAATGCGATTCAGTAGCTTCGAGTAATTCTAACTTAGCGTCACCTATTAAAAAGAACGCTGTTTTTACTGCTTCGGATGCAACCAATTCTTGTTTATAGCAAGGAACGCCAAACAATTTTTCATAAATTGGAATGGCATGGTTTAAGTCTTCCACAGCGATACCGATATGTTCAATTTTTTTAATCATACTAATCGATTTTAAAAAATTTTTCAGAGGTGTTATCGAAATTTAAAAAGTATATTCCTTTCAAAAGATTGGTACAGTTCACTTCTTGACTAAACCCTTGCTTCAATAAATTTCCGTAGGCATCAAACACTTCATATTTTGTTTTAACCGATTTTCCATTGGATTTAAAATAAATAAAATCTTTTACTCGAGAAGGTGTTTTAATAACTTTTCCAACGGTAGAAACCACGGTTGTTGATTGCGAAGACCTTAGTTTTTTAGAATTGTCACGTTGAGATACGCGTAAGGTGTTTTTACCAGAATGCAAATTGACCTGAAAAGCGTAACTATTGCTTCTGCTTCCACCATTTCCTTTCACATAGCCAACTTCCAACCATTTTCCCCACCTGTAGTGTTCAACAATGAAATCCAAAACGCCATTTTCCTTCGAAGTCACCCATTGTAAATTCCCATCCGCAGAACATTGAATGCGCTCGCACACGAAGGTGCTTTTTGGCAACAACACTTCAGTATTAAGGAATTTAGGGGTACATCCGTTTGCATGTTCTAAAACCACAAATACTGGATCGCCAATCTTTAAATTGAACAACTTAAAATTAACCTCGAAAACATTACTTTGAATGGAAGCCGGTAAAATGTCTCCATTTACGGTAACCTTAGTAATACAAAAGCCAAACCCGTCGGATTGCGCTGGATTTGAAACAAGCAAATTCCCCCCTTGATAGTTCCCCTGAACAGAGAGTAACTCTTCTTGGGTAAAAGCTCTCGAAATATAGAATACCAATAAGAACAATAAAAAAATGCGCATAGAAAGAACGAAAATAAGGAAAATCATTACTAAAACAAGAAACTTTGTTCGATTGAAGCACAATGATTTTAACTTTGCTTCATGGATTATCAAGTTGTTAAAGCATTACACATCATTTTTGTTGTGAGCTGGTTTGCTGGGCTTTTTTATATCGTAAGGCTTTTCATTTATCATGTGGAAGCGTTAAAAGAGGTAGAACCAAAGCAATCCATTTTAGTTGATCAATACCGAATCATGCAACGTCGTCTCTGGTGGATTATTACAACGCCCGCCATGTTGCTTACCCTGGTTTTTGGAATTTGGATGTTGGTATTAAATCCCTCACTATTGAAACTTGGTTGGATGCATTTGAAATTAGGCTTTATCGTTTTGCTTCTTATTTACCATGCGAGTTGTCAGGTCATCATGTTTCGACTGGCAAATGGAAAACATACCCTGACGTCAACAAAACTGAGAGTTTGGAATGAAGTAGCCACTCTTTTTTTAGTAGCAATAGTTTTTATAGTTGTATTGAAATCTAGCCTGAATTGGGTCTATGGTACCTTGGGATTTTTTGGAGTTGGATTACTTCTGATGGCGGGAATTCAAGTTTACAAAAAGTGGCGTAAGGTTTAAATGAATAAAAGGTTGTTTCTTTTGAAACTTTGACTAACTTTGCACCGAATTTTAGTGACATTACGTCTTTATATTGATACAAATGTTTGAAAATAAGCTAATTAAATCCTTTCTTCTCGTTTTTGCATTAGTGTTGAACATAAATGCTTTTCTTGCTAGTGATCATGGTAATGATAAAAAAGAAGAAAAAGAATTTAATGTCAGCGAAATGATCATGCACCACATCAAAGATGCTCACGAATGGCATCTTTATGGTCCTGAACACGGAGGAACGTCAATTTATTTACCGGTTATTTTGAGTGATAATGGAATAAAAACTTTTAGTTCAACACATTTTTATCACGGTAAAGAAGCACATGCCACAGACACTTTAGGGCATACGCATCATTATATGTTGGGTGTTGGTCCGGCAGAAGGTTATGCACTTTACCACGAAAAAATTTACAAGTTAAATGATAAAGGCAGGTTAGAATTTAAAGGAGACCATCCTGAAAACGTAAAGCCTTTGGATTTATCGATAACCAAAAATGTTGCGTCCTTGCTAATGGGTGCTATCATCATATTGATAATTATGTTATCAATGGCAGCATTTTACAAAAAGAACGGCCCAGTTGCTCCGCGAGGAATAGCTAAGTTTTTAGAGCCAATCGTAATTATGGTTAGAGATGATATCGCTAAGGCAAATATTGACCACCATAAATACCATAAATACGTGCCTTATTTGCTAACGATTTTCTTCTTTATTTGGTTTAACAATTTGCTAGGATTAGTTCCGTTTCTACCAGGGGGAGCTAATCTAACAGGAAATATAACAGTGACCTTATTCTTGGCAGTGTGTACCTTATTAGTAACATTACTTTCGGCGAATAAGAATTATTGGATGCACATTTTTTGGATGCCGGGAGTTCCGGTTCCGATGAAATTTTTTATGATGCCAATTGAATTGATCGGTGTCTTTACAAAACCATTCGCATTAATGATTCGTTTGTTCGCGAACATCACGGCTGGACACATTATTATTTTAGCATTAATTTCAATAATATTTATAAATAAAAACGTCGCGTGGGCTGGTTTGTCTGTGCCGATGGCTTTGTTTATATCTGTTTTGGAGTTATTGGTGGCCTTCTTACAAGGGTTCCTTTTTGCAATGTTGAGCGCATTGTTTATCGGAGCCGCTGTTGAAGAGGCTCACCATTAAGTAGTAACCTTTAAATATATATAGTTATGTGGGGTAGTATAGCAGCAATCGGAGCAGGTCTAGCAGTATTAGGCGCTGGCTTAGGGATTGGAAGAATCGGTGGTTCAGCAGTAGAGGGTATCGCTCGTAATCCGGAAGCAGCCGGAAAAATTCAAACAGCGATGATCATTGCTGCAGCACTTATCGAAGGTGTTGCGCTTTTCGGTGTAGTAGTTGGTCTACTAGGCGCGAAGCAGTAATTTTTAGACCCGTTGATACGGTTGGTAGAAACGGGTCTTTTTAATTTTTGTAAACAATTAGAAAAACGATAAAATGGATTTGATTTTACCTGATTTCGGTCTCTTGTTTTGGACAGCGCTTGTGTTTTGTTGTCTATTGTTCTTATTGACCAAATTCGCTTGGAAGCCAATATTAAATATTGTGAATGAGCGCGAAAAGAAAATTGCAGATGCCTTAGATTTGGCAGAGAAGACCAAAAAAGAAATCCAAGAGTTGCAAGCTGAAAATGAACGAATCATTAAAGAGGCAAATGCAACCCGCGACACTATTCTTAAGGAAGCTAAAGAAGCGGCAAATGCTATGGTAGAGGATGCAAAAAACAAGGCGAAAGTAGAAGCTCAGAAATTAGTGGATGCTGCTCGTCAGTCGATTCATTCTGAAAAAGCTGCTGCAATGGCTGAATTAAAGTCTCATGTGGCAACCTTGTCTTTGGAAATCGCAGATAAAGTAGTCCGCGGAGAATTAGCTTCTGATGATAAACAAAAAGCATTGGCAGATAAATTAGCAGGAGACATTAATTTGAATTAAGATGAAATCGACTAAATCCGCTGCTAGATACGCCAAAGCATTGCTTGAATTAGCAATCGAAAAGAATAAGTTGAGTGTTGTAGAAAACAACGTTCAAGCTATTATTCGTGCAGGAGAGGAAACGCGCGATTTTTCAGTATTTTTAAATTCTCCACTCATCAAGGTTGACAAAAAGATCGCTGTTTTAACAGAATTATTTGGTGATTTTGACCCGATGACTCTTGATTTTTTGAGTATGGTTACCAAAAATGGAAGAGAGAATCTCATTATGTTTATTGCGCACTCATTCGAGGCTCAATTAAAGTCGCACCGCGGAATTGTTCCTGTAACAATTATCAGTGCACGTAAACTAGAAGATGCTACGCGTGATAAAATTGTAGCAAAAATTCAGAAATCAGTTGACGGAACACCAGAACTTACGGAAAAGATTGACGAAAGTCTGATCGGTGGGTTTATAGTGAGAATGGGAGATAAACAAATAGATGCGTCTGTATCAAGTCAATTGATGAGACTTAAACAAGAATTAGTAAAATAAATACCTATAAATAAAATAAAATGGCAGATATCAAACCCGCAGAAGTATCAGCAATATTAAGAGAGCAATTATCAGGTTTTCGCTCAGAAGCAGAATTACAAGAAGTTGGAACCGTTCTTCAAGTTGGAGATGGAATCGCACGTATTTATGGAATGAATGGTGTGCAATACGGTGAGCTAATTGAATTCGAAAGTGGTATGCAAGGTATTGCGTTGAATCTTGAAGAGGACAATGTAGGAGCCGTGTTATTAGGAAGATCCTCTGAAGTTAAAGAAGGTCATACAGTAAGAAGACTTGGAAAAATTGCTTCCGTAAAAGTTGGAGACGGAATGGTTGGTCGTGTTATCAACACTTTAGGGAATCCAATAGATGGAAAAGGACCGATTCAAGGAGAATTATATGAAATGCCTATCGAACGTAAAGCGCCAGGGGTAATTTTCCGTCAGCCAGTAAACGAACCGCTACAAACCGGTGTAAAAGCTGTTGATGCCATGATTCCAATCGGAAGAGGACAACGTGAGTTAATTATTGGTGACCGTCAGACAGGAAAAACAACAGTTGCTATCGATACGATTATTAATCAGCGTGAATTTTTTGATAGAGGTGAGCCTGTATACTGTATATACGTAGCAATTGGTCAAAAAGGTTCGACAGTTGCTGGAATTGTAAAGAAATTAGAAGATGCTGGAGCGATGGCTTATACTACAGTTGTGGCAGCGAACGCTTCAGATCCTGCGCCAATGCAGTTTTATGCGCCAATGACTGGTGCTGCAGTTGGAGAATATTTTAGAGATTGTGGGAAACCGGCATTAATCGTTTATGATGATTTATCTAAACAAGCGGTTGCTTACCGTGAAGTATCCTTATTACTTCGTCGTCCTCCAGGTCGCGAGGCTTATCCAGGGGACGTATTTTACTTACACTCAAGATTGTTGGAAAGAGCAGCTAAAATCATTGCAGATGATGAAATCGCTAAGCAAATGAATGACCTACCAGCATCTTTAAAAGAAAAAGTAAGAGGTGGAGGTTCGTTGACAGCCTTGCCAATTATTGAAACACAAGCGGGGGACGTATCAGCTTACATCCCTACAAACGTTATCTCGATTACAGATGGTCAGATTTTCTTAGAGTCGGATTTATTTAACTCTGGAATTCGCCCGGCAATTAACGTAGGTATTTCCGTATCTCGCGTAGGAGGTTCTGCTCAAATTAAATCCATGAAAAAGGTTGCTGGAACATTAAAGCTAGACCAAGCTCAATATAGAGAACTTGAAGCTTTCGCAAAATTTGGATCTGATTTGGATGCCGCTACAAAGTCGGTTTTGGATAAAGGTGCCAGAAACGTTGAAATCTTGAAACAAAGAGAAGGAGATCCATACCCAGTAGAAAAGCAAATTGCCATTATTTATGTCGGAACAAAAGGACTTATCCAACGCGTTCCAATTAACAAAGTTAAAGAGTTCGAAAAAGACTTTTTAACTGTACTTGAAGCAAAACATGCTGACGTGTTGGTTTCATTGAAGGCCGGAAAATACACAGATGAAATTACAGATGTATTAAATAAAGTAGCGAAAGAAGTAGCAGATAAATATTAAACAGAATTGAGAATGCAGAATTATTAACTTAATTCTAAGTTCAAAATTCTAAATAAAGAAAAGATGCCAAACTTAAAGGAAATACGAAATAGAATTCAGTCCGTGGGATCTACCATGCAGATTACCTCTGCGATGAAAATGGTTTCTGCGGCAAAGCTAAAAAGAGCGCAAGATGCAGTTACTCAGATGCGTCCTTATGCCAATAAACTGAAAGAAATTTTAGAAAACCTTAGTGCAACATTAGATTTATCTGAAAATGCATTTGCAGAAAACCGTGGAGAAGGTAAAGTGTTGGTGGTAGGCATTACATCGAACAGAGGTTTGTGTGGTGGTTTTAATAATAACATTATAAAACGCGTGGGAGTTCTTATCAATGAAGATTATTCAGGAAAGAACGTAAAACTAATGTGTTTGGGTAAAAAAATTAAAGATGTCTATAAACGTACTGATCATTACTACATCAACGATACGTTGGCGCCAATTGAAGATGTTTTTGCAGACCTAACCTACGAAAGAATTTCACTTTTGAGTGAAGAAATCATGAGGGGATTTTTAGCAAAAGAATACGATAAGGTTGTGCTGGTGTACAATCGCTTCGTTAATGCAGCAACTCAAACAATTGAGACTGAACAATTTTTACCAGTGGTGCCTACGGTTTCCGGAGATAATGCCGCAGGAGATTATATTTTCGAGCCAGGAAAACAAGAAATAGTGGAAGATTTGATTCCAAAAACGTTAAAACTCCAATTATTTAAGGCGGTTAGAGATTCATTTGCAGCAGAACACGGCGCGAGAATGACCGCAATGCACAAGGCAACTGATAACGCAAAAGAATTGCAGCGAAACTTAAAGTTAAGTTACAATAAAGCACGACAAGCGGCAATCACAAATGAAATTTTAGAAATAGTTGGTGGTGCGGAAGCTTTGAATGCGTAACTTAGTCGAAAGATAATCAGCATGGAAGGAGCAATTAAAGTACTTATTGTAGACGATCACAAACTTATCAGTGAGGCTTGGGCTTCCTTATTAAAGGATGCACCAAACATTTTGGTAGTGGGTACTGCAGACAACGTGGACGAAGCTTATAATATGGCCGTCATCCACAAACCTGAAATCGTTTTGATGGATATCAATTTAGGAGCTGGAAGCGGATTTGATGCAACGGAGAGAATTAACAATACACTTCCAAAAACGCGTGTGATTGGGTTATCATTGCATGACGACATCACATATGTTAAGAAATTTTTATCGATTGGAGCAAAAGGTTATCTAACTAAGAACACTTCAAAGACGGAACTTATAGATGCTATTCACACCGTACATAAAGGAGATGTTTTTATCGCTGCAGACATTAAAGATAGGTATTTCACTTCGCTTTTAAATGTTGATTCAAGCGAGTCCAAGAAGGAACTTACCATGAAGGAAATCGATATTGTAAAGTTGATTGCGCAAGGGATGTCGTCAAAAGAAATTGCAGACAAATTATTTATATCTCATCGCACGGTTGAGACACATAGACATAACATTTTGAAAAAGTTGGATATGTCAAACGCTGCACAACTAAGCAGTTGGGCAAAAGATAAAGGATACGTTTAAACGATTCCTTAAAGAGATTTTGTTCTCCCTCCGTCTACAGGTAAGTTGATACCATTAATGTAAGAAGCTTCTGGTGAGGCTAAAAAAGCTATTGCTGCAGCAACTTCCTCCGGTTCAGCAATTCGTTTCATAGGCGATTCTGAAGCCATTTCATCAAAAATGTCTGAAATACTTTCTCCTGTATTTGCCGATTTAGCCTCAGCGATTCCTTGTAATCTTATGGTGTTCGTTGCTCCGGGTAGTACGTTGTTGACAGTAATTCCATATTGACCTAATTCATTAGCAAGGGTCTTACTCCAACTAGCTACTGCACCACGAATCGTATTTGATACACCTAGATTGGGAAGCGGTTGCTTTACTGAGGTGGAAATTACGTTTATAATTCTTCCGTAACCACTTTCAATCATTCCTGGATAAAGCGCTTGTACCAAAATATGGTTGCAAATTAGGTGTTGATTGAACGTATTGATGAACTCTTCAATTGTCGCATCTTTAATCGGCCCTCCTTTCGGCCCTCCGGTATTATTCACCAATATGTTGACCGCATTTCCTTTTGAAACAAATTCTCGTATAATTTGATTTAATGCTTCGGGCTTGGAAAAATCAGCAACTAGGTAACTGTGTTGTTGATCGTCATAAGAAGGCAGGTCTTTCATTGCCTCTTTCAACTTATCCTCACTTCTAGCAATCAAAATAATATTGGCACCCATTTCGGCGAGTTTGATAGCAGTAGCTTTTCCAATTCCTTGCGTACTCCCACAAACGAGGGCTACTTTTTTACTTAATATGTTTTTAATAAACATTTTAATTGAACTTAGTGTTTATGTAACAATTATTACAATACTTTGAAAATTAAATATTATATTCGCGAACTTACTAAAATAATTACTATGAAAAGATTATTACGTTTATTTACTCTGTTTGTTTCATTATTGGCGCTAACCAATACCCAATCATTGGCTCAAACAACCTTAATTGACCCTAACGGAGCGGGAGGGTTTGAGTTGGGTGCGGATATGGCATCGAATGGTTGGAATGCTGTAAATGCATCTACTGACGGTTGGTTTGTTGGAAATGCTCCTGTGTCTGCAACTGGAACAAATTGCGGCTATGTTTCCGCGGGTGGTGGAACGACATGGACATATTCTCAGTTGAGCACATTTACGCACATTTACAGAGATATTACTATTCCCGCAAATGAATCTAAAGTTACTCTTTCCTTCAAATGGAAAGCCCTCGGTGAGGGAACAGCAGCTACCGATTGGGACAATATGAAGGTTTTTCTTGCCCCAACCACAGTAGTCCCAACTACTGGAGCCGCCGTTACTGGAGCTACACAACTTTCTGGCCCTGGTTCGACAAGTGGCATGTACAAATTGAATTCAGCTGCTTGGAATAATGAGACAATTACTTTTTCTGGTATTCCAGGAACTACCTATCGATTAATTTTTTCATGGAAAAGCGATGGTTTTGATATATTTAACCCTCCGGCAGCGTTAGATGATATTAGTGTGGTTACAAGTCAGCCAGGTGTATTTATTTCTATAATTACAGGTGATTGGAACAACCCAGCAACATGGGATGCAAATGCTGTTCCATCAGCAGCGGATAACGCAACAGTTTCTACCGGTCATACAGTAACAGTGAATGCTGTTGGACAAGCAATTAATAACCTAATCGTGAATGGAACATTAGCTTACGCTGCTGCTCCTACACAATTCAATGTAAATGGAAATCTTACTGTAAATAATGGAGGTCTGGTTAATGTGTTTAATGCAACGACTGGTAAAACATTAGTCGTTACAGGGAACATAGTGAATGACGGAAGAATAGATATATCAGTAGGAGCTACAACCGCAGGTAATTTAACACTAAATGGTTCTTCCGTGCAATCAGTAACCGGTTCTGGTATTTGGGGAGGAACTGTTTCGGCTACTGACGCGACCAATCGAGTTGGCGTAATTCGTAATTTAACATTTTCCAATACAAATACATCTACACCAAATATAATCTGGTCTTTTAATAATATTCGAATCATCAATAATTTGAATCTTACTGGTGCAAGAATTAATCTTGGAACAAACAAAATGATTTTTGGAAACTATGCAGCTGGTGGAACATTAACATCACCTGTTACAGCTGGATTCCTACCAGGTGCAACTTTTGCTCGTTGGTGGACAACTGCAGCAACTGGTTCGGCTATTACTGCTGGTATAGACCCCACGAATACAACTAGCAGATATCCTTTTCTTAATACTGCTGGATCGGCCAACAGAGCTATGTATATTACAAGAACGGGTTCAACTACAGGAAACGTAGCTGGTGAGTTGGCTGTAACATATCAAGATGCTACTACAATGACCACAGGTCTTTCAGTTGTAGATGGTGCTTACACTGTTACTGATCGATACGATGGAAACTGGACTGTAGTATCAGGTCCAGGATATTTCCATGCTGGTTTACATTCAGCTGTATTATTAGCTCAGGGTGCATATCCACCATTAAATGGTAATTCTCGTGTGTTGTTGGCCAATGCTGCAGCAGGTGGCACCCATCAAAATGGAACTACTACTCCCGGCGCACAACGTACAGGTCTGACATTGGCTCAATTAACAACAGGGCCTTTATATATGGGTATAGCAAGTGCTGACAACCAATATCCGTGTGCAGGAACTCCTAATATCCCTGAGGCCTTGGCTACTACAGCAGCATCGGTTTGTCCAAACGGGACTGTAACTATGAATGCTACAGGTTTAACTACTGGATTTATTGGAATTACAAATCAATGGCAAGTTTCATCAGTTTCCGGTGGCCCATACACAAATGTAGTTGGTGGAACAGGGGCAACTACAGCTACCCATACAACTGCACCAATAGCAACGCCAGGAACATATTATTATGTTTTAGCTCATACATGCACAAACTCAGGAGTTACATCTTTATCAAATGAGGTGGTTGTAACGGTAAATCCTTTACCAACAGTAACAGCTACAGCGGCGAACAGCGGAAACTTCTGTGGGGTTGGGTCACTTACGGCAAGTGGAGCAAGTACGTATTCATGGTCACCTGCGGCATCTTTATTGTCAAATACAGGGGCAACAGTAACATCAATTGCAACAACAAATACTACATTTACAGTGACTGGTACAGATGCGAATGGTTGTGTAAATACAGCAACTGCTGCGATTACCTATACTGCGCCTCCAGCCATAACAGTTACAGCAACAACTCCAAGTTTCTGTGGAACAGGAGGTAATTCAACATTAACTGCTACATCAGCGGGTAACTATTCTTATGTTTGGGAAGCTTTAGACGGAGCAACTCTTTCAACAACAACCGGAAATACAACAACGGCTACTGTTACGCAAACAAGCTCTGTACGCGTTACTGGTACTGAAACAGCAACCGGATGTGTTGAGATTCAAAATTACAGTATTGGTGTTTATCCTTTGCCTTCGGCTACGGTAACAACTACTGCGGATGGTGTTTGTCCGGGAACTTCTGCTACAATCAATTCAGGATTGAGTGCAGGTAATTTTACTGTAACATCAATTGCCCACACGCCATTTACAGCACCAGGTTCAGCTGGTGTATTGATGAACAATGGTGTTGCAACAACCCCGTTATCTGGAGGTTCTATGGATGATGGAGGTTGGGGAAATATTCCAATTGGATTCTCATTTAACTTTTTCGGATCTTCATTTTCTAGTCTTGCGGCTGGAACAAATGGTCTTCTAATGTTTGGAGCTGTTCCAGGTTATGGAACCGGTGCTGGTCAATTAGGTCAATTTAATTTTTCTCAAAATGCTTCAACTTGTACCCCTCCAGGGGCAGCTACAGGTCAATATTTCCCTAATTGTAATAATCCGGGAAATATTATTGCTCTTCTTGCGGCAGATATGCAAATGGCGAATTCTACGAATGGTTCGATAAAATATTGGAATGAGGGATATGCGCCAAATAGGAAATTTATAATTCAGTACCGTAGAGTTCATGGTTGGTCAAATAATCCTGAAGCTACAGTTACATGTGTTTTGTATGAAACACTTGGCATCGTGGATATTTTCATTGATAACAAAACGTTTTCTAATGCTGCAATTATAGGTCTTCAAGATGCAACGAAGACGATTGGTGCAGTAGCTCCAGGAAGAGCAGGAACGTGGACCACTACTATACCTGAAGCTTGGAGATTTGCCCCACCTTCAAACTATACTACCATATGGACAGCCAATGGAACTGAAATTGCCAACGGAACAAATATTTTCTCACAATCCGTTGCTCCAACTGTGACGACAACGTATTCAATTTCTTATACAAATCAAACAACTGGTTGTACGAATGCAGCTGGATCTGCGCAAGTCACTATGCAAGTTCTTGGAACAGTTGCACCTAACAATGTTACGGCACAAGCATCTGCAGTGAACGCATGTAGTGGAGCAACATTTAACTTGACTACGAATTATACCGGTTTAACAGATGGACTAACTTACCAATGGCAGTCCTCTCCGGATGGAACAACTTGGACTGATATTACTGGTGCTACGGCGTTGACGTATTCAACTAGTTTAACTGCAGCAACTTCTTACAGAATAGGTATTAGCTCATGTGGTGGAACAATTGAATATTCAGCACCTGTAAGTGTTGGGCTTTCTCCTCCAACAGATTGTTATTGCGTGCCGACCTATACAACAGGAACAGGTGCAGGTGATTTGATTTCGAATGTGACTATTGTTGGTACAACGTTATCAAATAATACTGGTTTTGTACAAGGCACACCGTCTTATACATTCTACACTGGACAGCCAAATTACACAGCAACCTTATTGCCTTCAACTTCATACACTCTTCAGGTTTCAACCGGAGAATGGGGAGATCAAGGAATCACAGCTTGGATTGATTACAATGACGATGGTGTCTTTGATAATACTGAGCGAGTTGGATCAACGTTAACAACAATCGGTTCTGGTTTTACACCAGGTGTAATAAACGCATCATCATCTTTTACTATTGCCTTAGCTTGTACACCTCCAGCGGGAGTTCATAGAATGAGAGTTCGTGGTGTATATTTCCAAAATGGTCCAACAATCGATCCTTGTGCGTCATATACATATGGTGAAACAGAAGACTATTTAATTACTATTGCACCGGCTCCTACATGTCCAGCACCGGGATTAATGACTGCTGGAACAACAACTACAACTACAGCGCCATTATCTTGGAACATGGGATGTTCAGTAGCGACAAACTTTGACTTTGAATATGGTCCATTTGGGTTCACACAAGGTACTGGTACAGTATTGAATAACCAAGTAGCAACAGTAAGTGGAACGACAGGTTCATTTACATTAACTGGATTAACACCGAATACGCAGTATTCAGTTTACTACCGTGCTAACTGTGGTAATGGTGACGTGAGTCCTTGGTCTGTAGCAACGAATTTTAATACGCTTTGTGCACCAATTTCATTGAATAATCCGGGTAATGCGATTGCTTGTGATTCATACACATTGCCTGCATTGACAGAATTTACGGCGTCAAATAATACAGGATTAATACTGGGTTATTTCAACGCACCAAACGGTACAGGTGGTCAAATTACCGGTCCAATTACTTCAACTCAGCAAGTGTATGCTCATGGAGCGGCAGGATCATGTTTAACAGATTCTGTATTCACTGTTACGATTTATAATACACCGAATTTGACAGTGATTAATCCTACATTATGTTTAGGTGATTCAACAGTTCTTTGGGCAACGCAAGGTAATGCAATTGACTTCGTTTACACATTAAATAATAACTTCATTGGAAGCGGTATTGCTTACCATGTTACTCCTACGGCAACTACAACTTATGGAATCAGTGCTGTTGGTTTGGGAGGTTGTATTTCAGCAGAGCAACAAGCAACGGTTACAGTAAATCAACCTACCACTTCAACATCAACGGCAACTTCTTGTGATTCGTATGCATGGAATGGTCAGACATATACCCAGTCTGGAACCTATACTTACACGACTTTAAATGCTTTGGGTTGTGACTCAATTGCTACGTTGAACTTAACAATTAACAACTCAACTACAGGAAGTGAAACGATTACAGCATGTGACAGTTTGGTTTGGAATGGTCAAACGTACAATCAATCTGGAACGTACACATATCTAACTACAAATGCTGCAGGTTGTGATTCAACAGTAACATTGAACTTAACGATTAATAATTCATCTACAAGTTCAACAAACGTTACAGCGTGTGTTTCATATGCTTGGAATGGACAAACGTATACCCAATCGGGAGTTTACACATTCACAACACCTAATGCTGTCGGTTGTGATTCAGTAGCTACATTGAATTTAACTATCAATAACGCGTTGTTTACAACAGAAAACGTTGCGGCATGTGTTACATACGATTGGAATGGACAAACGTACAATCAATCTGGAACCTATACATTCTTAACAACAAGTGTGAACGGATGTGATTCTACAGTTACGTTAAACTTAACAATCAACCAACCGAATGCAAGCACAACTAATCAAACAGCATGTGATTCGTATTCTTGGAATGGACAAACATATACTCAGTCTGGAACGTATGTGTTCAACACAACAACAGTTGCAGGATGTGACTCCACAGCTACTTTAGTATTAATAATAAATAATACATCTTCAAGTAGTACGACACAATCGGCATGTGGCTCTTATTCTTGGAATGGACAAACGTATACACAAAGTGGAACGTATACATTTGTCACACCAAACGCAGCAGGTTGTGATTCTACGGCGACATTAGTGCTGACTATAAATCCTGTTCCTAATGCAATAGCAACAGATAACGGTGATGGTTCAGGAACCGCGTCAGTTGGGTCATCTTACCAGTGGATTGATTGTTCAACAAATTCAGCAATTACAGGTGCAACAAATCAAACATATACTGTTACACAAACCGGACAGTATAGTGTTGTTGTAACTAACGCAAGTGGATGTTCTGATACATCAGCGTGCATTACAATCAGCGCTGCAAGTATTGATGAGTTGAGTAAATTAAACATTCAGGTAAGCCCTAACCCTTCAAACGGAATTTTCAATTTAACATTGAACACGTCAGTAGAGGGTGTTATATGGATTACCGATGCAATGGGACGTTTTGTTGGTACTCAAACGTTGAGTGGAGCATCGTCAGTAATAGATTTATCTAATACAGTTACGGGTATCTATTATCTATCTGTTAAAGTGAATGGAATGGATAAAGTGATTCGCGTAATTAAAAATTAAAAGAGAGTTAATTATAGAGAGCCGTCCATTTGTGGCGGCTCTTTTTTTGAAAAAAAGTCGTATGAGAATTAAGTACTTATTAGGTTTATTATTTTTATTACCATTTACAGGGAACGGTCAAAGTGTAACAATAGGCACGAGTACGAATGCAACAAATGGTTATTTTTATGGGCCATATTACAGGAGTTCTGCAGCATCTACAATAAACTATTCGAAATATGCATATTTATACACTGCTGATGAATTAACGAATATCCCCGTTGGGTCAACTATCACTATGATAGAATGGCAAAAATCTGCGGGAACAATTACAGCTCCAAATAATTTTCAAATTTATCTTGAAAACAACACGGCAACTTCTCTAACTACAGGAACAACATGGGGAACGTTGACTTCAACAGCTACAAATGTTTATAGTAATGCCAACCAAGGGTTTACAGTTACCGGTCCGGGATGGGAAGGATTTACTTTAGGAACGGGCTTTGTTTATACTGGAGGATCACTCGAGGTGTTAACTGATTTTTTTAAACAAGGAACGGCGAGTGGACCTAATAATTTCTTTTTTACTTCGACACCCGGAAAAGCTATAGGTTGGGCGAGTAATATAGTTGGTTCTAATGCAACGGCGTTGAGTACTACTACCTATGGTAACAATCGTCCCAATATTCGTATATCTTTCACACCTCCTCCTACTTGTACAGGGATACCGGACGGTGGCGTTACAACCTCTGTGGTCTCAAGTGCTTGTCCAAGTGTAAATTTTGTTGTGCAACTTTCAAATGCCTCTCAAGGAGATGGAATTACATATCAATGGCAATCATCATTGAACGGCACAACCTTTTCCAACATAGTAGGAGCAACAAATCCAAGTTTGACAACCTCACAAACTACCAATACATATTATCAGTGTATAGTTACTTGCGGCCCTTCGGGTCAATCTGGTACTTCAACTCCTATTCTGATTAATACGGAACCATTCGCGAATTGTTATTGTACAAGCGGAGCTACGACCACCTTTAATGAAGAAATTTTAAATGTAAAATTAGGGTCGTTAAACAACTCATCAACATGTTCTTCTACTGGAGGGGCAGGTTCAGTTCAAAGTCAGTATTCGAATTACACTTCAACTGTTACACCGCCAAATTTAGCGGCTACAGCTACTTATTTACTAAGTGTTTCTGTTGGAACGTGTGGAACAAATAACTCAAATATGACCAAAGTATTTATTGATTACAATCAAAATGGTCTTTTTACTGATCCAGGAGAAACTGTTTATTCTTCGACTACTCCAGCGACTGGTGCGAATACAATTAGCACCAATATTGTTGTTCCATTAACAGCTGTAATCGGTCAAACAAGAATGCGGGTCGTTACAATTCAAACAACCTCAGCTGCCAATGTGAATCCTTGTGGCACTTATTCCTGGGGTGAAACTGAAGATTATTTGGTGAACATTACGCCAGCGCCTACTTGTCCTCAACCAACTAATATAACGACGTTAGATGCAACTACAAATACTGCATTATTGCAATGGACCAATGGCGGCACTGAAACACAATGGCAAATCGAATATGGTCCGCAAGGATTTGTTCAGGGTACGGGAACTACAACCATTGTTAACTCAAATCCAGGGGCAATTTCAGGTTTAACACCAAACACCTTTTACGACGCTTATGTAAGAGCTATTTGTACTCCAGGAGATTCATCATTTTGGACAGGTGTTACTTCATTTAACACGTATAATCAAGGATTCTATGTGGATTGGGATAATAGTTGCCCTACATCGGGAATTATTGATATTAGTACAACAGGAACTAGTATTACACTCAATGATGAAGATGAATTTCCATTAACATTACAATTTCCAATATTTTACCAAGGGACACTTTATTCAAATGCAACCATAGGAAATAATGGAGCTATAATTCTCGGTTCAACAACGGCACAAGTACCTTCAGCCAATACCAGTCTGTTAACTGCAGCGGTTGGATTATATCCTTTTTGGGATGATTTAGCTTCTACAGGAGCGGGAATTTGGTTCCAAACCATTGGAACTGCCCCAAATAGAAAATTAATTGTACTTTGGGAGAAGGATAGAGTAGGTGCAGTAGGCAATAGTGTTAAGTTTGAATTGATTGTTGAGGAAGCGACTCAGGAAATTTATTATGTTTACGATGATGTTATAACAGGTTCTTTGGCCTACGATAATGGGACATCTGCATCAATAGGTTTAGCAGGATTAAACCAAGACGTGGAGATTTCATTCAATTCTCCTACATATTTAGCCAATAATTCGTGTATTCATTTTTTGTATACAGATTGTCCTAAACCTACAAACCTTGTATATAATTCAATTTTCTCTGATGGAGTTACCTTATCATGGTCTCCAGGATTGAGTAATGAAACTTCATGGACTGTCATTTATGGGCCTTCGGGATTTGACCCTTCAATCTCTGGGACCACTATTTCTACGTCGACAACTACATTAACTATTCCTGGCCTCACTCAACTAACAGAATACGATGTTTATGTTTATGCAAATTGTTCACCTACTAATGAAAGTGTGGGGTTATTTGGAACATTTGAAACACCGCCATATTGTTCAAATCCACTTTCCATGACAAATACTTCTTCAGTTGATCAAATTCAATCTTCTTGGCAGTGGGTAGCATCCTCAGGAAATTATCCTTCTACAGGCTTTAATTTGCAATATGGTAGTATCGGTTTTACCCTTTATTCTGGTACTGAAGTTCAAGTTGATAATAATTTGAATGATGTAATTAACGATGCAACATTAATGGCAGGAGGTGTTTACCAAGTTTATGTTCAAGCGGTTTGTGGCAGTGACACATCGGAATACGTTGGACCATTCACAGTGATAATGCCTTTATCTAACGACACTATCTGTGGAGCAGAAGTTTTACCTGTAAATGGTCAGCAATTCGTTTTTAATAATATCGGCGCAACCGTTTCTGCAAATGAATCAGCCTTAGCTCCTCCGGCGACAGGCGCAAATACTACAGATGGTTGGATCAATTCAAACCTTAACCTTACTACTTGGTTTAAGTTCGTTGCTCCACCGTCAGGTAATATACGAATTAATTGTACAGGAATTAATTTTAATGGACAGGTTGCAGTTTACAATGCACAAACGTGCACAGCCTTAAGTTTATCATCACTAATTGGAGCAAATGACAATGAAATCGGAGGAACGAGTTTAGCTCCTAATTTTACCTTGTGCGGCCTTGTTCCAAATCAAATGTACTACTTGTTGCACGATGCACTTTCTTTTACAGGAGGCAATTACGCAATTGCAATTAGTGAAATTGATTTACAAGCAGGAGTTACAACTTCACAACAAAATATTTGTGTAGGTGATACCGCAAATTTATTTGATGGAATTTCGAATTACGATCAGGGCGGGGTATGGACACAGTCAATACCAACATTAGGGTTGCAAGATAGTTTGTTTGTGACATCAGGTTTAGCGAGTATAGTGTTTAATTTCACCTACACTTTGGTTGATGGATGCGCTACAGATAATGTTAGCTCTAGTGTAAAAGTGTTTAGTAAGTCAAGTGCTGGAAATGACGGAACCATTACAGTGTGCCGCAATGAGCCGTTCTTGTTGTTGTCAGGATTGTCTGGTAATGTAGATGTAGGAGGAATATGGTATGATCCACAAAACCAACCATTAGCAAGTAATATTGATACAGCAGGAAATTTTCCTGGACAATTTAATTACGATTATGTTGTAAATAATGGCGTTTGTCCAAACGATACAGCCAATGTGTTGGTAATTGTCGACGCATCATGTAATTATATTGGTATTGACGAACAATCTGAATTAGAAATTTTGGTATATCCAAACCCAGCGCAAGATAAAATCTATATTAAAAATTCAAGTGAGAATGAACTGAGCATTACTCTATTTGATGTTAATCACAGGAAATTGGAAACAGCAAGTAGTAAAGTACAGGTTTACCAACTTTCGTTAGACGAATACACAAATGGAATGTATTTTATTCAGGTCGATATAGAAGGAAAAACTAAGTCCTTTAAAATAATCAAAAATCAGTAATAACAATGAAAATAGTAAGCATTTATACGTTTATACTTCTTGCTTTCATAGGAGGAAAGACTTGGGGTCAATGTAATAATACATCAGCATTTGGATCTGCAACGGCACCTACTTCAGGCTCTGTAACAATTTCAACGTGCTCTTATCAAACTGAGTATTCCACCTTAAATTCTGTTCAAGCAGCTACGATTTATCAATGTGCTATTTCTGACGGTAGTTACATAACTATTCGTCAAGGTACTCCTGGCGGCCCTGTAATTGCATCAGGACAAAGTCCACTAACTTGGAACTCTACGGTGGCAGGAACTTATTATGCACATTGGAATACAAATGCGGCTTGTGGAACTGCAACAGGATGTTTGACTACAACAATCACATATATAAGTCCAGCCACGCCATGTGCAAATCCTGTACTTGCTGGAAATGCTGTTTCGTCACCTGCCAACGCGTGCCCTGCACAAAATATTAATCTTTCGTTAAATGGGGCAACGGTTGGAACGGGTTTGACTTACCAATGGCAGTCTTCATCAGATAATGTGAATTTTACAAATATTGTTGGCGCCACAAATGCGTCCTATTCTACATTACAAAGTGCGACTACGTACTATCGTTGTATTGTTACATGTAATGCAGGATCAACCGCTACATCAACATCGGTACAAGTGAATATGAATCCATTTTTCAACTGTTATTGCACGCCAACAAACTCTGGCACCTCGTGTTTGACAAATGTGAACATAAATACATTGAATAACACAACAGCTGGATGTTCAGGAGGAACTAATTACAGTCAACAAACTGCAACAACAACCCTTTCACTCGGTGTTTCTTATAACATTACAATAACATGTGATGCAGCCGCAATAACATCTGTTTGGTTTGACTGGAATCAAAATGGATCTTACGAAGTATCGGAATGGGTTCAACCGTACACGAATGCAACAACAGGATCTGTCCAAGTAACTGTTCCGGTAAATGCCATTCAAGGTAATACAGGTATGCGTGTAAGATCTAGAGCTACCGGTAATACAAATGGTGCTGGGGATGCATGTACAGCTTTTGGTTCTGGGGAAACAGAAGATTATGTAATCAATATTGGCCCATTACCAACGTGTCCGCAACCAACCAATTTTGGAGTCATTCAATCTGATTTAAACAGTGCTCAAATAGATTGGGTTCCGGGAGGTTCAGAAACAAGTTGGCAAGTGCAATATGGTACACAGGGATTCGCTATTGGTACAGGAACTATTGTCACTACTAGCAACAATCCATATACTATATCGGGCTTGACTCCTTATTCCTTTTATCAGGCTTATGTAAGAGCTATTTGTGGACCCGGAGACACATCTTTTTGGACACCAGTAATATCATGGAACACTTACAACCAGGGTCAATTTTTGGAGTGGGATAACCAATGTCCAACTACAGGATTCATTGATATTTCTGCAATAGGCACAAATCTCAACCTAACCGATGACTCTGAAGCTCCAGTCACATTACCATTTCCTATTTTGTATCAGGGGAATCTTTACACTATTATAACCGTTGGAAATAATGGCGGTATTGTTTTGGGTAATGGTGCCGCGCAAGTTGGTTACACGATGGTAGCTGGAAATGGTTTGTACCCATACGTACAAGATTTGAATACTGCACTTGCAGGCGGGGGAGTTTTTCATGGTGTTGTAGGTACGGCTCCAAACAGAAAGTTCATTGTGTCTTGGAATAATCTTCCGCACTTTGGAACAGGAGGAACAGATGGGTCAACCTTCCAATTAATAATTGAAGAGGCAACAATGGAAATATTTTACGTATATCAAGATGTTGCAATGTCTAATGTTGCATGGAACAATGGGGCAGATGCGGAAATAGGCGTAAGAGGAACTCAGAACATCAACGTATCAATTAATAATGCTAATTATCTATCAAATAATAGCTGTGTTCATTTTAATTACACAAACTGTCCTAAACCTACGAATTTCACCATTTTTAATTTATTACCAACAGAATCTACACTCACTTGGTCTCCTAGTCTTGCAAATGAAAATTCTTGGACGGTAGTTTATGGACCAGCGGGTTTTGATCCAACAACTGGTGGAACCTCACAAGTGGTAACCTCTCCAACAATTTTACTAACCGGCCTTACTCAATTGACGGGTTATGATGTTTACATCTATTCAGAATGCGGTTCAGGACTGGTAAGCAATGGACTTTTTGGAAGTATTTTCACTCCACCATACTGCTCAAATCCAACCGGAATGAATAACTCAACAGCAATTGATAGCATTATTACATCTTGGGTATGGCAGGCAAGTTCCGCAAACTATCCTTCTACTAGCTTCAATTTACAATATGGTCCACTGGGATTTGAATTATATTCAGGTGGAACAACTTTATCTGTAGATAATAACTTGAATGATACAATCATTAGTAACACACTGCTTTCTGGTGGAGTTTATAGCGTTTATGTTCAAGCGGTTTGTGCATCTGACACCTCTCAATTTGTAGGTCCATTTAATGTAACGATGCCTCTCACAAATGATTCAATTTGTGATGCCGAAACTTTACCTGTAGATGGAGTCGCTTATGCCTTTGATAATACGGGTGCTACAGTCGAAGCTCTTGATGTCAATGTAGCTCCACCTGCTAATGGAGCAAATACAACAACAGGTTGGGCAAATAATTTCATGAATAATACCACTTGGTTCAAATTCATTGCACCGACATCTGGAGACATTCGCATTAACAGTACGGCAATCAATTTTAATGGTCAAATTGCCGTTTATAGTCCCAACAGCTGTACTTCTATAATTGCAAACGATTTAGAAGGAGCAAATGATGATGCCATCGGAGGCACAAGTGTTGCGCCTAATTTCACTATTTGTAATTTAACCCCAGGTCAAGAATACTATATTTTACACGATGGGTTTGCTGCGCCTGGAATCTATTCAATTTCTCTTTCAGAAATTAATCTAAATGCGGGTACAGCAAGTGGAATTATTAATGTATGTTATGGAGATACGGCAAACCTATTTAATGGCGTTTCAAATTATCAGACAGGAGGAACATGGACACAACAGATTCCAACTCTGGGACTTCAAGATAGTTTGTTCAACACAATCGGACTTGCTAGTTCAATTTATACGTTTACCTACACCTTAACTGACGGATGTGCTACGGACAATGAGACGGTACAACTTGAGATTTATAGTCCATCTAGTGCAGGGTTGGATGGAACAATTTCGGTTTGTTTAAATGAACCTTTCAATTTGGTTTCGGGTTTAGATGGAAATGTTGACTTTGGTGGAACCTGGATTGATCCATCTAATGTAACACTTTCTTCAAGCATTGATACATCAGGAACCTCTGCTGGGCAATTTGAATATTTATACGTTGTGTCAAATGGTGTCTGTCCTTTCGATACTGCAAGTATAGTGGTAATTGTTGACGGCTCTTGTGATTATTTAGTAGGTATGGAGGAATTGCAGACATACATTCGGGTATATCCAAACCCCACAAATGGCAACTTTGAAGTAACTATTTCAAAACAATTGAATTCAGGAGATATTTCAGTTGAAGACTTGAATGGTAAAATCATCCGTAGGATTTCAAATGTATCCGAAGGAGCGAAATTAATCGACATTTCAGACGTTTTGAATGGTGTTTATCTAATAAGAATAAAAGTAGATTCCGGTGAATACATAACCAGAATTGTTAAAAATTAAATAGGAAGAGGGTCAAAAGCCCTCTTTTTTATTTATTAATATTAGCTTTGCAGCCAATAAACTAATTCAAAATGAAACACTTCTATACTTTTTTCTTACTTATAGTATCAGTAACTTCTTATTCACAATGTAATAACTTGAACGAATATGGATTTGCAACAGCCCCAACATCAGGAACAACAACGATTTCAACTTGTTCCTTTCAAGGAGAATATTCAGTAATTGATGCTGTAGCTGCAGCCTCGATTTACGAATGTGCAATATCAGACG
>JACCDX011620559.1_pt1 | contig 30890 bp, 26 predicted proteins | sample 7449681 | NCBI WGS metagenome assembly JACCDX01 (sample SAMN15323450, study PRJNA562643) | freshwater metagenome | isolation source: river surface water | place: USA:Blue River Watershed | collected 2017-08-18
ATTGGTAGGCGCGAGTGGGATCGAACCACCGACCACCACCATGTCAAGGTGGTGCTCTACCACTGAGCTACGCGCCTGCGGAAAGGTCGCGAAAGATACCCTAGGCACCGATCAGCGGCAACCGCCGAACTGGTTTCCCCGTCAAAACCGCCACCGCATTGGCCAAGGCAGGGGCTAATGGGGGCACCCCAGGCTCACCCACGCCGCCCGGCGGACGGTTCGAGGGCTGAATGTGGGTCTCGATGATCGGGGTCTCGGCGAGCCTCAGGACACGGTACCGGTCGAAGTTGCCCTCCTCGACCCGGCCCTCGTTGAAGTGGATCTGACCGTAGAGCGCCGCCGAGAGCGCGTAGATAACCGCACTCTCCATCTGCTGCTCGATCAAGTTGGGGTTGATCGCAACGCCACAGTCCACGGCCACCACGACCCGGTGCACGCGTGGCTCGCCCTGAGGGCTCAAGGAAGCCTCGACGACTTCGGCCACGATCGACCCAAAGGACTGGTTGAGTGCGATGCCACGGACGATGGGTGCGCCATCGGCGGCGTAACCGGCGGGCGTGTCCCACCGCGCCTTCTCGGCCGCGAGCCTCAGAACTGCCAGATGCCGCGGATGATCGCGCAGATGCCTCGCGCGGAACTCGACCGAGTCGAGACCGGCCAGACGCGCGAGCTCATCGATGAAGGTTTCGGTGAAGAAGGCCTGCTGCGAATGACCGACCGAGCGCCAGTAGCCGACCGGCACGGGTAGATCCACGGCCCGGTGCGTGACCCGATGATGGGCAAACTCGTAGGGCTGATCGAAAGCGCCCTCCGCCGTCGTCTTGTCGGGACCCGCTGCCGGCAAACCAAACACGCGCTCGAACGACTGCTTCACGATGGACTGCCCACTCGAGTGGGCGGCAAATGCCACGATCTGCCCGGCGTCATCGAGACGTGCCCGAAGCCTCGCCCGTGCGGCCGGGCGGAAAAAATCATTGCGAGTGTCGTCCTCTCGACGCCACGACACTTGCACTAGCCGGCCGGGAACCGCTTTGGCGATCCCCGCGGCTTGCGCGATGAAATCGGCTTCAAGACGTCGACCGAAAGCCCCACCGAGATACAGACTTTCGAGAGTCACCTGTGCGGCATCGAGCTCGAATACTTTGGCTGCCGCCGAGCGAGCGACATCGGGAATTTGTACGCCCGCCCAGATCGTCGCTCGATCAGTCTCGAACTTGACCGCGCAGGCCAGCGGCTCCATCGCCGCGTGCGCCAGAAAGGGCACACCATAGTCAGCCGTGAGTGTGCGGGCCACGTCGCCACGTTCGGGTAGCTCGAACACGGCATCGACGTCACCGACGTTACGGTAACGATGCCCTGCGGATGGGTCTTCGAGTGCACTTTGCAACTCGCGCTCGAGATCAGCATCGGAAAACGTGCCGCCCTCGCCCGCCACCCACTGCGCGACCAACTGACCAAGCGCCCGCTCCGCTTGCCAGCGGTTGCTCGCAAGCACTGCCAACCCGGGTGGACCGCCCGCGAGCGCGGGCACGGAAACGACGTCAACGACGCCGGGCATCTTGCGCAACGCATCTGCGTTGGAGACGGCCATTCGACCGTCGCGATACGGCGACCAATCGACCAGCGCAAACAGCATGTCGGGCTCTTGAATATCGAGCGCAAAGCGCGCTCTTCCCGTCACCTTGGCCAGAACTTCCTCGGGCAAGCGCGGCCGCGATCGACCGATGATCCGGCGTTCGGCAGCGTCCTTGACGCGCCATGCGGTCGCAGGCTGGAGCTCACCCCCCTCGCGCGCGACGAGTTCACCGTATCGAACACGTCGGCCGTCGGGCGCGATGACGACACCGTTATCGATACGGCAGCCTTCCGCGCTCGGCAGACTCCACGCTCGCACCGCGGCAGCGAGCAAAGTCTCACGCGCCATCGCACCAGCTTCACGCAAGGGATCCCATAAATCTTTGATACTGGTCGAGCCACCCGTGACCATCACGCCGATGCGCCTGATCGCCTTGGTGGTCAAACGCTCAACCTGATGTTTGATGAGCCCGTCGTCATCGGGGTGAAACGGCAACCCATCGGTAGCCACCGCGATGTTGTTGTAAACGGAGTGAATGGGTGCGGCCTCGATAAGGATGCGCTCGAGATCAACATCGAGCTCATCCGCCAGCAGCATGGCAAGACCAGTATGCGTGCCCTGACCCATCTCGCAGCGCGGCATCCACAAGCGGATACTGTCGTCCGCACCGATGCGCACCCACGCGTTCGGCTCGAGCAGATCGTCACTCGACGACTCATCGCCACGACGCAGTCGCGAAGCCGGGGGCAAAGCCCCCCAACCGACCACGAGTGCCGATACCGCGCCGAGACCCCACCACAAGACGGTGCGTCGTTTCATGTTGATCAACTCGCCTTTACGGCGGGCAGGCCTAGCCCCGCCCGTTTGAGTCGCTCGATTTCATCACGCAATCGAGCCGCTTCTTCGAACTCGAGATTGCGTGCAGCCTTGAACATCTCGGCCTCCAACTGCTTCATGCGACGGAGTGCCTGCTCCGGACGCAAGTCGACCGCCGCATCGGGCTGTTGCTGGCGCCCTGCTGCACCGCGACCCATCGGACCGCGCGCCGCCGAAGCACCGCCCTTGCCGGTGCCACGCCCACTCAGCGCCGCGGCAAAACCCTCCTCGCGGGCGCCTTCCATGACATCGACCACTCGCTTGACGATGCCCTGCGGCACGATGCCGTGCTGCTCGTTGAACTCGAGCTGTTTGCGTCGACGTCGCGCCGTTTCATCGAGCGCGCGCTGCATCGAACCTGTGACCTTGTCGGCGTAGAGGATAGCCCGACCATTCAAGTTGCGAGCGGCTCGACCGATGGTCTGAATCAAAGAATTCTCGGATCGCAGGAACCCTTCCTTGTCCGCATCGAGGATCGCCACGAGCGCGACCTCGGGCATATCGAGCCCCTCGCGCAACAGGTTGATGCCGACGAGCACATCGAACACCCCGAGCCGCAGGTCGCGAATAATCTCGCTGCGTTCGACCGTCTCGATGTCCGAGTGCAGGTAGCGAACTTTGACGCCGTGCTCTTCCAGATACTCGGTCAAATCTTCGGACATGCGTTTGGTGAGTGTCGTGATCAACACCCGTTCACCGCGCGCGACGCACTGGTGAATTTCCGAGAGCACGTCATCGACCTGCGTACGAACAGGGCGAACCTCGACCTCCGGATCGAGCAGCCCGGTCGGACGCACTACCTGCTCGACCGTCTGCGCCGCGTGACGCGCCTCGTAGTCGCCCGGTGTGGCCGACACGAAGATCATCTGCGGCGCCATCCGCTCCCACTCTTCGAATTTGAGTGGCCGGTTGTCGAGCGCCGACGGCAAGCGAAAGCCGTACTCCACCAAGGTTTCCTTGCGTGACCGATCGCCTTTGAACATCGCCCCGAGCTGCGGCAGGGTTTGATGACTCTCGTCGACGACGAGCAAGGCGTTCGGCGGCAGATAGTCATACAGACACGGTGGCGGTTCACCCGCTTCGCGACCCGAAAGATAGCGCGAGTAGTTCTCGATGCCGGCGCAGTAACCGACTTCTTTCATCATCTCGAGATCGAACATGGTGCGCTGCTCGAGTCGCTGCGCTTCGACGAGCTTATCGAGCGATCGCAGCTCGATCAGCCGATCGTGCAACTCCTCGCGGATCTTGTCGATCGCCCCGATCAAGCGCTCCTTGGGCGTGACGAAATGCGTGCCTGGAAATACCGTGAAGCGCGGGACTTTCCGCTTGACCTCGCCCGTGAGCGGATCAAACACCGACAACGCCTCGATAGTCTCGTCGAACAACTCGACCCGCAGCGCCTCGCGCTCGGACTCGGCCGGAAAGATATCGACGATATCGCCCCGAACCCGAAACGTACCTTGGGTGAAATCGATCTCGTTGCGGGTGTATTGCATATCGGCGAGACGCCGCAGCAACTTGCGCTGATCGAGAATTTCGCCACGAACGAGGTGCAGTACCATCGCCAAATAGGCCTGAGGATCACCGAGACCGTAGATCGAGGACACTGTCGCCACGATGATCGCATCGGGCCGCTCGAGCAGCGCCTTCGTGGCCGATAGGCGCATCTGCTCGATATGCTCGTTGATGGACGCATCCTTCTCGATGAAGGTGTCGCTCGAAGGTACGTAGGCCTCAGGCTGGTAGTAGTCGTAATACGAGACGAAATACTCGACTGCGTTATCGGGAAAGAATTCACGGAACTCGCCGTACAACTGCGCCGCGAGCGTCTTGTTGTGGGCGAGCACGAGGGTCGGTCGCTGCACCTTCGCAATCACATTAGCGATCGTGAAGGTCTTGCCGCTACCGGTGACACCGAGCAAGGTTTGATGTGCAAGACCACTCTGCAAGCCTTCGACGAGCCCGGCAATCGCCGTGGGCTGGTCACCGGCCGGTGAGTAGTGCGAATGGAGACGAAAGGCACTCATGAGTTCCCGTAATATAAACGGCGTGTCCTCCCTAGTCTCTCGGCGCGTGAAACGCGTCAAACCCTCGCCCACGATGGCCGCCACCGCTCGCGCAGCGGCGCTGCGCGCGGCCGGGCGCGACATCATCAGTCTGACGGCGGGCGAACCCGATTTCGATACGCCCGCGCACATCGCCGAGACGGGCATCGCCGCCATCCGTGAGGGACACACCCGCTACACCGACGTCGGCGGCACGCCCGAACTGAAGGACGCCATCCGCGCCAAATTTGCGCGGGACAATCATCTCGATTACGAGCGCAAACAGATCCTCGTCAGCACGGGCGCCAAGCAGAGCCTCTTCAACTTATGCCTCGCCCTGCTCGACCCCGAGGACGAAGTCATCATCCCGGCACCTTATTGGGTGTCTTATCCCGACATGGTACGCATCGCCGATGCGACACCCGTGATCGTGCAAACCAAGGCCGACAGCGGCTACAAGATGACGGCTAGGCAACTGGCGGCAGCGATCACCCCCAAGACACGTTTGCTGCTCATCAACTCGCCGTGTAACCCCACGGGAGCCGCCTATTCGCGTCGCGAGTGGCAAGAGCTCGGCGAGGTGCTGCTCGAGCATCCCCGCATCGTCATCGGGACCGACGACATGTACGAGAAGATTTGGTGGGCCGACGAACCTTTCTCGACCTTGGCGGAAGTCGTACCCGCACTGTACGAACGAACGGTGACCATCAACGGCGTTTCCAAAAGTCACGCCATGACGGGCTGGCGCATCGGTTATTGCGGTGGGCCCGCCGAGCTGATCGCGGCGATGGCGACCATTCAGGGACAAAGCACCTCCAACCCGTCGAGCATTGCGCAACGCGCCGCGATCACCGCACTCGAGGCCGACCAGACTTGCGTAGCCACGATGAATGCGGCCTATCGAGAGCGGCACGACTTTCTCGTGCCAGCCCTGAACGCGCTGCCCGGCGTTCGCTGTCGCTCGGGTGCCGGAACGTTCTACGCCTTCGCCGACGTCAGCGAAGCACTGCAGCGCCTGCGCTTACCGGACGACACCGCCTTCACCGAGCAATTACTCGAGCAGACGGGCGTGGCCGTTGTACCGGGCAGTGGCTTTGGTGCGCCCGGCCACATTCGGCTCTCTTTCGCCACCGAGCGAACCCAATTAGAAGCGGCCGTCGAGCGCCTCGCCGGATTCCTGCGCCCGGCTTGACGCGAGGGGGCACTTTCCAGAGAATGCGCGCCTCTTCAAGAGACTCCGTTCCCCGGTAGCTCAGTCGGTAGAGCGTCGGACTGTTAATCCGCAGGTCCCTGGTTCGAGTCCAGGCCGGGGAGCCATCTCCCGCGGAGTCTCGCAAGAAACTTGCCGACCGATGTTGAACGGCTAAACTGCTGTCCATGTGGGCAATTTCCGCTAATCAGCTGTTTATGCGCCTACCGGCGGCTGTGCAGGCAGCGTTGCTGCCACATCTGAAAATCGTTGAAACTGCCCGCGGCCAAGTACTGATCGACGACCAAAAGCCCGTGACCGAAATCGGCTTTCCGCTCACCTGCGTCGCGAGCATCGATGCGCCGATGGGTGACGGTCGCTACGCCCACACGGGCGTTCTCGGCCGCCACCATATGGTTGGCACCCACGTGGTTCACACGCAATCGTTTGGGCCGCGCCGAGTGACGGCACTCACGCCGGGTTACATCGCCACCTGCGACGTCGAGTTGTATCGAGATCAATTCAAACGCTCGGGCGCCCTGCGCGACACGATCATCTGGCTGCAGATGCAAGCACACCGCCGGGTCGGACAGCTCGCCGCCTGTAATGCGACGCATGATCTGCGACAGCGTCTGGCGCGTCTGTTACTACAGATCCACTACATGCAGGACATCATGGTGGTGTGCGCCGCGCAGGCTGATCTCGCACACGTTCTGGCCGTTCGCCGCGAGGCGATCACGCGCGAGCTCGCGGCAATGGAGGCAGCAGGACTCGTCGCGCTAGCACGCAATCGAATCGAGCTCATCTCGCTAGATGGACTCGTTGCGCGTTCCTGCCCCTGCCATACCGAGCTCATGTACTCGGGGCGCTACGATTACTCGACCCTGAACCCGCGCCGCCGCGCCTAGGCGCAGCGGTCGCTTAAGACCTTGGATCAGAAATGCGGCTTATCCGGGGCTGCGTTGAAGCGCTGCACGGACTCGCTGATGATCGCCCGAGCCTGTGCGGCATCGCCCCAACCCTTGACCTTGACCCACTTACCGGGTTCGAGATCTTTGTAGTGCTCGAAGAAATGACCGATACGCTCAAGCCAATGTTTGGAGACGTTGCCGATATCCTGCACGTGACTGTAGCCGTTGAAGATCTTGTCGACCGGAACGGCGAGCAACTTCTCGTCGGCACCGCTCTCGTCTTCCATCAGTAGCACGCCCACCGGACGGCAACGAATCACCGAGCCCGGTACCAATGGCAGCGGCAGAATCACGAGTACATCGGCAGGGTCACCATCGCCCCCCAAGGTATGCGGGACGTAGCCGTAGTTGCAGGGATATCGCATCGGCGTCGAGAGGATACGATCGACGAAGATCGCGCCTGTCGACTTGTCGACCTCGTACTTCACGGGGTCGGCATCCTTCGGAATTTCGACGATCACGTTCACTTCATTCGGAACGTCAGCGCCGGTCGGAACCAAATCGAGAGCCATCCTTAGCCTCCTGCGCTCACACCGAGCGAGCGATCAATTCTTTCATGATTTCGTTCGTGCCGCCGTAGATACGCTGCACACGTGAGTCGGCAAACATGCGACAGACGAGATACTCGTTCATGTAGCCGTAGCCACCGTGCATCTGCACGCACTCATCGAGCACCTGCTGTTGCGTGTCGGTCACCCAATACTTCGCCATCGAGGCCGTTTCGTTATCGAGCTTGCCCGCGAGCAGCTTCACGATGCAATCGTCGACGAACACGCGGGCGACTCGCGTTAGCGTGGCCACTTCCGCCAACTTGTGACGAATGGTCTGCATGTCGCCGATGGTCTGACCGAAGGCCTTGCGCTCTTTGACGTACTTCGAGGTTTCCGCCACCGCGCCTTCCATCGCACCTACACCACAAAGCGCAATCACGAGACGCTCGTAGGGCAGATCACCCATCAATTGATACATACCCTGTCCTTCTTCAGGACCGAGCAGGCAATCGGCTGGAACCAGCACGTCTTCAAAAAAGAGCTCGGCAGTGTCCTGCGCTGGCATGCCCATCTTGTCGAGCACGCGACCGACACGATAGCCCTTGAGGTTTTCCGTTTCGACCATGATCAGCGACAAGCCACGCTTGCGCTCGGTCGGATTCGTACGCGTGACCAGCATCAAAAGTGATGCGCTACCACCGTTAGTGATGAAGATCTTCGAGCCATTGATGCGATAGTGATCACCCTCGCGCACGGCACGCGTACGGATACCCTGCAGATCGGAGCCCGCACCGGGCTCGGTCATCGCGATGGCGCCGATCAACTCACCCTTCGCCAAACGCGGCAGCCAACGCTGTTTCTGCTCCTCGGTGCCGTAGTTGTAAACGTAGTGCGCGCACATGCTGTGCACACCCTGTCCGAAACCGGAAATCGCACGGCGCGAGAGCTCTTCGTACATGACGACTTCGTGCCGAAAATCACCGCCGCCGCAACCGTACTCGGCGGGCAGATCGAGGCACAACAAGCCCATCTCGCCCGCTTTGCGCCAGATGTCGCGATCAACGTGGTGTTGCTTACGCCATTTCGCGTCATGCGGAACCATCTCGGTTTCGATGAACCGCGCGACGTTCTCGCGGAACAACTTCAGATCTTCATCCAGCCAAGGCGACTCGTAAGCGAGCATGTTCACTTTCTCCGACTCTTCGCAGGGGTTTTGACGACGTTCTTCAGATGGCGACGAAAATCGGCACCCAATTGGGGATGTGCCAGCGCATAGGCGACGGTCGCCTGCAGATAACCGAGCTTGCTGCCACAGTCGTACCGCTTGCCCGAGAAGCGATACGCGTAAACCGCCTCCTCCTGCAGCAAACGCGCGATACCGTCGGTCAGTTGGATCTCGCCGCCCGCTCCGCGTCCGATCTGCGCCAGGTGTTCGAAGATCGTGGGCGACAACAGATAGCGACCGACCACTGCGAGATTCGAGGGTGCTTTGTCGGGCTTCGGCTTCTCCACGATGCTGCGGATCCGCGCGGTACCGCCGGCGGCTTCAACAGCGACGATGCCGTACTTGTCGGTGTCTTGACGGGGCACGGGCTCACAACCGATCACGCTTGCTCGTTTTTGCGAATAGACATCCGCCATCTGCGCAAGCACGGGTTCATCCGCGGCGATGAGATCGTCGGCGAGATGCACGAAGAACGGCTCGTTACCGACTGCCGGCCGAGCGCAGAGCACTGCGTGACCCAAGCCGAGCGGCGCGGGCTGACGGATGTAGATGCAGGTCGCATAGCTTGGCAGGACGCTATGCAATTGTTTGACGAGGTCGGACTTACCTTGCGACTTCAGTAAATTCTCGAGTTCTTGATCCGAGTCGAAGTGGTCTTCGATGGCGCGCTTGGAGGCGCCGGTGATGAACACCAAACGCCGCGCGCCTGCAGCGAGTGCCTCCTCGACGGCGTACTGGATCAACGGCTTGTCGACCACAGGCAGCATTTCCTTGGGGCTGGCCTTGGTCGCAGGCAAAAAGCGCGTGCCGCGTCCGGCTACCGGAAATACGGCCGTTTCAATGAGGGGGCGTTTCGCCATCATCCACTCCGGGAAGGGCCGCTGCAGCGAAATCCACAGCGGTGATAACCCTAAAGTTGGATGTTAAATCGAAACGCCCCGTCGAGTCAGGTCGAGAGGCGCCCTTATCGAGTGGCGTTACGACCCGGTGTCACCAACCCAACCCGTAACTTGGCTCGATTGAGCTCGATGGTGCGCGCACCGATACCCTTGACGAGCGCCAAGTCATCGATCGAGCGGAACGGACCGTGGATCCGCCGATAGTCGACGATGGCGCGTGCCTTGGACTCGCCGATCCCGCGCATTTCACGGGCGAGCGTCGACGCGTCGGCTGCATTCAGATCGAGCGCCGCTCCGGCGGTGGGCTTCGCGGCAACGGCGGGCTTCGCCGCGACGACAGGCTTTGCGACGGTAGTCGATGGCGGCGCGGCATAAGCCGCTGAGAGCGCCGTGACGGACAACGACAGCAAGACGAACAAAGGCAATTTCATGGAAACCTCCGATGGGGATCAGGTGCGACCTTCAGGAGGCACGAGACTAGGAGGTGATCGATGCACAGCGCGAGACGTCAATGACGGCGTTCTCGCGGCAAATGAAGATCAGTCGCGAATGGGATGCGAGATGCTCTCGTTGACCCGCTCGCGCAGATCTTTGCCCGGCTTAAAGTGCGGGACGTATTTGCCAGCGAGCGCTACGGCCTCACCGGTCTTGGGGTTGCGGCCTTGTCGCGGCGGGCGGAAATGCAGCGAAAAGCTGCCGAAGCCACGGATCTCGATGCGCTGACCCGTAGCCAGTGCATCGCTCATGATCTCGAGCATCTGCTTGAGCGCCAACTCCACATCCTTGGCGGGCAGATGCTTCTGCTTGGCTGTGATCAGTTCGATGAGTTCCGACTTCGTCATGTGGGACCCCGCGAGGCCTGTCCGCGGCAGTGGCGGGAGCACGCGCTCCCGCCACCATCACGGAGTTCAGTTCAGACTCAGCTGCGATCGCGATCCGAGTTGATCTGCGCCTTGAGCAACTCGCCCAAGCTCGTACCCGCAGTCGGGGCACCCTGCTCGGAGCGGTAGCTCTGCACAGCCTCAGCTTCCTCGGAGGCTTCCTTCGCCTTGATCGAGAGCGAAATCGAGCGGGTCTTGCGATCGACGCCCAAGAACTTGGCTTCGATGTCGTCACCGACCTTGAGGAACTGACGGGCATCTTCGACGCGGTCGCGACCGAGTTCGGAGGCGCGCAACTGACCTTCGATACCGTTGCCGAGATCGATGATCGCGCCACGTGCGTCGACTTCCTTCACGACGCCGCGGACGATGCTGCCCTTCGGATTGTCGGCGATGTAGCCCGCGAACGGATCCTTCGCCAACTGCTTGATGCCGAGGCTGATGCGCTCGCGCTCCGGATCGATCGCCAACACCATCGCTTCGATGGTCTGACCCTTCTGGAAGCTGCGCACGGCTTCTTCGCCCGGGATATCCCAGGAAATGTCCGACAAGTGCACGAGACCGTCGATGTTGCCCGACAGGCCGATGAAGATACCGAAGTCGGTGATCGACTTGATCTGACCCGACACCTTGTCACCGCGGTTGTAGTTCTCGGAGAACTCGCGCCACGGGTTGGCAGCACACTGCTTGAGGCCGAGGCTGATGCGGCGACGCTCTTCGTCGCAATCGAGCACCATGACTTCGACTTCCTGACCGGTCTGCACGATCTTGGCCGGATTGACGTTCTTGTTCGTCCAATCCATCTCCGACACGTGCACGAGGCCTTCGACGCCATCCTCGATCTCCACGAACGCACCGTAGTCGGCGATGTTCGTGACCTTGCCGAAGACACGGGTGTTCGGCGGATAGCGACGCGAGATGTTCTCCCACGGATCGGCACCCAACTGCTTGAGACCGAGGCTCACACGTGAACGCTCGCGGTCGAACTTCAGGATACGAACTTCGACTTCGTCGCCGACCTTGACGACTTCCGACGGATGCTTGACGCGCTTCCACGCCATGTCGGTGATGTGCAGCAAACCATCGATGCCGCCCAAATCAACGAACGCACCGTAGTCGGTGAGGTTCTTGACCGTGCCGCGCACGACCGAACCTTCCTGCAGGTTGTCCATGAGCGCGCTGCGCTCGGCGGAGAACTCCTGCTCTACGACAGCGCGGCGCGAAACGACGACGTTGTTACGCTTCTGGTCGAGCTTGATGACTTTGAACTCGAGCGGCTTGTTCTCGAGATAGGCCGTGTCACGAACCGGACGCACATCGACGAGCGAACCCGGCAGGAACGCGCGGACGTGCTCGATCTCGACCGTGAAGCCACCCTTGACGCGACCCGTGATGATGCCGATGACGATCTCGCCGGCGTTGAAGGCCTCTTCGAGGCGCGTCCAGGTACGGGCGCGCTTCGCCTTTTCGCGCGAGAGACGGGTTTCACCCGTGCCGTCTTCGACCGAGTCGAGGGCCACTTCGACCATGTCGCCGGCCTTGACCTCGATCTCGCCGCGCTCATTCTTGAACTGCTCGACCGGAATGACGGCCTCGGACTTCAAACCGACGTTGACGATGACCATGTCATCGCCCACTTCGACGATCAGCCCAGAGAGAATTTGTCCCGGGCGGATTCGCTGACTAGCGAGGCTCTGCTCGAACAGTTGCGCAAAACTTTCAGTCATTGGTTGTTACTCGTAATGCGGTGAAAACGTCACCGCGACGTCTGGCCCGAGCAGCCTTCATCCGATGGCCCACGGGAATTGCCGAACAAGACCACGCTTCCTTGCGCGATCACCCAAAACACGATCGAAGATTTTCAGGGGGTCAGCGCCACAAGGCGCGCTCGCGTCCGAGTTCGATCACCCGCTCGACGATGGCCTCTACGGTCACACCCGTGGAGTCAATCACGAACGCGTCGGACGCTGGCCGAAGTGGCGCCACGGCGCGGGTGGAATCGCGCTCGTCGCGTTCGGCTATCTCCCGCGAAAGGGCGGCGAGACTAACACCGGAATCCTTACCTTTCAACTGGTTATAGCGCCGCAGGGCCCTTTCCTCGGCACTGGCCGTCAGGAAAATCTTGAGCGGGGCAGACGGGAAAATAACCGTCCCCATGTCTCGTCCGTCGGCGATCAGCCCGGGCGACTCCGCGAAGGCGCGCTGTCGCTCGGTCAAGGCCGAACGCACGGCAGGCCAAGCCGCGACCCGGGAGGCCCCCTGCCCGGTCTGCTCGGCCCGCACCAGGGCCGTCACCTCCCGGCCGTCGAGTTCGATGCGTTCGCCGCCACTGGGGTCGGAACTGAAGCGCACCTTCATCTGGCCGGCGATCCGGCTGTGCCCGTCGACGTCATCCGGCGCGAGACCCGCGGCGAGCCCTGCCACCGCGACGAGGCGATACAACGCGCCACTGTCGAGCAAATGCCAACCAAGCTGACTCGCAAGGCGTCGACACACCGTCCCCTTGCCGGAACCGGATGGCCCGTCCACGGCCACCACCGGCACCGCACTAGTCGCTGACGGCGAGCTCAAGCGACCTCACGGAGTTGAAGTCCGCACGCACGCGCCAGATCCGCAAAACCCGGAAACGAGGTTGCCACGTTGGCGGTGTCGTCGATCTCGATCCTGCCTGCCGCGCGTAGCGATGCCACGGCAAACGACATTGCGATGCGGTGATCGCCGTGACTGTCGATCCGTCCGGGTTGGAACACCGGGCCGTTACCATGGGTACCCGCGAGGCGCATCCCGTCGGGAAGGAGTTCGTGGGCAACGCCGAGCGCGTTCAATCCAGCGGACATGACGGCCAGCCGATCGCTCTCCTTGACGCGCAGTTCCTCGGCACCGCGCAATACCGACTCACCCTCGGCACAGGCAGCGGCGATGAAGAACACCGGAAACTCGTCGATGGCGAGCGGCACCCACTCCGGTCGCACCTCGATGCCACGCAATCGCGATGGGCGGATGATCAAGTCTGCGGTTGGCTCGGGACCCGCTGTTCGCAGATCTCGCACTTCGATATCCGCACCCATGGCGAGCAAGATATCGAGCAAGCCGGTTCGGGTTGGATTCATGCCGACCCGTTCGAGATGCAACTCGCCCTCGCTCGCGAGACAGCCTGCCACCATGAAAAAAGCGGCCGACGAAAAATCGGCAGGCACATCGACATGACAGCCCGCGAGCTTCGCCGGCGCACGAACCGTAACCGTGGCGCCCTCGCGTCGCAGATCGACGCCGAAGCCCAGCAGCATTCGCTCGGTGTGGTCGCGCGTCGGTGCAGGCTCGGTGACGCGCGTTTCGCCACGCGCGTAGAGGCCAGCCAGCAAAACCGCCGACTTTACCTGTGCGCTCGCCACTGGCATGTCGAAGTTGATACCGGTCAGATGGCGACCACCGCGAATCACCACGGGTGGCTTGCCTTCGCGCGTTTCGATCGAGGCGCCCATCTGCCGTAGCGGCGCCGCTGCGCGTTCCATCGGACGGCGCATCAGCGACGAGTCACCGATCAGGGTCGAATCGAATGACTGCCCAGACAGCAGACCCATGAAGAGTCGCATCGCCGTACCCGCATTGCCCATGTCGAGCGCCGCGCTGGTGCCGCGCAAACCACGCAAACCCACACCTTCGATTCGAACAGACGTGGGAGCCGGTCGCTCGATCTTCACGCCCAGTGCCGACAGCGCCTTGAGGGTGGCGAGGCAGTCTTCACTCGCCAGAAAACCCTCGACAGTCGTGATGCCCTCGGCGATCGCGCCGAACATCAATGCACGATGCGAAACGGATTTGTCACCGGGCACTCGGATGTGCCCCTTGAGACGCGTCGCCGGTGAAACCGACCAACTGCTCATAGCACAGCGCGGGGATATGACCCGAGCACACGGAACAGCGACGCGCGCGATTTGAGACCCGCCAGTGCGCGCGCTACCGGCGCATCCGACGCGTGACCTTCGAGATCGATGAAGAACACATAGTCCCACTTACGACGCTGTGACGGTCGCGACTCGATACGCGTCAAACTGACGCGATTTTTTGCCAGTGGCTCGAGTAATCGATGCAATGCACCCGGTGCCTCGGTGTGACCGGTCGAGAGCAGCAAAGTCGTACGATCGTTGCCACTCGGGCCGAACGTACGCCTGCCGATCACCAGAAAGCGGGTGGTGTTATCCGGCCGATCTTCGATGTCGGCCGAGAGGATCGAGAGGTCGTACACCTCGGCGGCAGTTTCTCCGGCGATCGCCGCCGTGCCCTTCTCGTCGCGAGCGCGCCGCGCTGCCTCCGCGTTCGATGACTCCGCGATCAATTCGACTTCGGGCAAGTGTTCTTTGAGCCATTGCCGGCACTGGGCAAGCGACTGCGGATGACTGCAAACACGCTTGATCTCGCGCAGTGATTTCATCCGACCCATTAAATTCTGACGGATGCGCAACTCCACCTCACCACAGATCTGCAGCGGCGAGGTCAAAAAACGATCGAGCGTGTGATTGACACTACCCTCGGTCGAATTCTCGATGGGCACCACACCAAAGTCGGCGTGACCCGCCTCGACCTCGTGGAAGACCTCGTCGATGCTAGCGAGCGACAGCGCGCGCGCCGAGTGACCGAAATGTTTGTAGACGGCCGTCTGCGAGAACGTACCCTCGGGCCCCAGGAAGCCGATCTTGAGTGGCTCCTCCTGTGCAAGACAGGCCGACATGATTTCGCGGAACAAGCGCACGATCTCTTCATCGCGCAGTGTGCCTTGACCACGCGCCGCTGCATTTCGTTCGAGCGCCATACGCAGCACTTGCGACTCACGCTCGGGACGATAGAAGTCGACTAATCGCCCCTGCTGCCCCTTGGAAATACCAACTTGACGCGCCAAGCGCGCCCTTTGGTTGAGCAAGGCATGCAGATCGCGATCGACTCGATCGATCTGCTCGCGCAACGATTCGATCGCATTGGCGCCTCGCTTCGTTTCGGCCTGTCGCTTGGGCGCGGTACGACCTCGTTTTTGCGTCTTTTTCTTCGCGGCCATCGCCGGCACCTGTAGTAGTTAAGCGTTTAGAGAGCTCTGGCCGAGAGTACGCCCTCGATCGCACGAATGCGACCAAGCAAAGCCTCGTCGACCGTGCCTTCGGTATCGATCAGCGTATAGGCGTACTCGCCGCGAGACTTGTTCAACAATTCGGCGATGTTGAGCCCCGCCGCAGCGAGCAAAGTCGATACCTGCCCGACCATGTTGGGAACATTGCTGTTGGCCACTGCGATCCGACGCGTACCAACCGGACGCGGCATAGCTGCATCGGGAAAATTCACGCTATGACGAATGTTGCCGTGCTCGAGATAGTCGCGCAGCGTATCGGCGACCATCACCGCGCAGTTCTCCTCCGCTTCACCCGTCGAAGCGCCGAGATGCGGCAGCGTGATCACACGCGAGTGGTCTTTGAGGGCGTTTTTCGGAAAGTCACAAATATAGGCATGCAGTCGATCGGCATCGAGTGCCGCGATAATGGCCGCGTCATCGACGATCGGTGCACGCGAGAAATTGAGCAACACGCCTTGCTCGGGCATCAACTGCAGCCTGGCGGAGTTCACAAGCCCACGCGTTCCCTCGACGAGCGGAACGTGCACGGTGACGAATTGACTACGCGAAAAGAGCTCATCCAGCGACCGTGCTTGCTCGATCGACGCCGATAGCTGCCAAGCGCGTTGGACAGTGATGTCCGGGTCGTAGCCGATGACGCGCATACCGAGACGCTCGGCCGCGTTGGCGACCTCGACACCGATCGCACCAAGGCCGATCACGCCCAACGTACGACCCGGCAACTCGAAACCGGCGAACGATTTCTTGCCCTTCTCCGTCGCCTCGTCGATCGCCTTATCGTCACCACTCAGGCCGCGCGCGAAATTCCAAGCTTGGCAAATGTTGCGTGCCGCCAGAAACAGACTCGCAATCACCAATTCTTTGACTGCGTTCGAATTGGCGCCGGGCGCGTTGAACACGGGAACGCCGCGCTTCGAAAGCGCTGCCACCGGCACGTTATTCGTGCCCGCGCCAGCGCGCCCCACGGCGAGTACCGAGGGCGCGATCTCGAGCGAGTGAAGGTCGGCCGAACGCAGCAGGATGGCGTCTGGATTTACGAGCGAGGAAGCGACTTCGTAACGGTCGCGCGGAAAGCGTTCGAGGCCGCGCACACTGATCTGGTTCAGCGTGAGGATTCGATAGCCCATGACGGTCTCAACCGTGGCGCTGCTGGAAGTCTTGCATGAAGGCAACGAGCGCCTCGACGCCGGCGAGTGGCATGGCGTTGTAGATCGACGCGCGCATCCCGCCGACCGAGCGGTGCCCTTCGAGATTCGCGAGACCCGCTTTGGCCGCTTCCGCACAAAACGTCTTTTCGAGATCCGGATTCGGGATGGTGAACGGCACGTTCATCCACGAGCGCGCGTTCGGTGCCACGGGACTCTGGTAATAACCCGAGGAATCGATCGCGCGATACAAGGTCTCGGCTTTGACGCGATTGCGCTCACCGATGACACCGAGTCCACCCTGACGCTTCAACCACTGGAACACGAGCCCGGCCATGTAGATGCCGAAGGTCGGCGGTGTGTTGAGCATCGAACCTTCTTTCGCCATCGCCGCGTAATCCCAAATCGGCGGCGTGCCCGCGCGGGCCTTGCCGATCAAGTCGTCGCGCACGATCACCACACACAGTCCTGACGGACCGATGTTCTTTTGCGCGCCGGCATAGATGAGACCGAACTTCGATACCTCGATCGGACGCGAGAGGATGGTCGAGGACATATCGGCCACGAGCGGCACACTTCCGGTCGCCGGCACATAGGGGAACTCGACGCCGCCGATGGTTTCGTTCGGCGTGTAGTGCACGTATGCAGCATCGGCCGAATAGGCGAGCGCCGTCTCAGCGGGCACGGTCGAATAATTCGAGGCCGACTCGTCTGCCAGCACCTCAACCTTGCAATAGCGCTTGGCCTCACCGATCGCCTTCTTGGACCAAGCGCCGGTGTTGATGTATTGAGTGGTCGACTCGGAGGTCGCGAGGTTCATCGGAATCGCCGTGAACTGACCCGTCGCGCCACCCTGCAGGAACAGCACACGGTAGTTCGACGGGATCGCCATCAACTCGCGCAGATCGGCTTCAGCCTGCTCGGCAACGGCGACGAAAGCCTTGCTGCGATGGCTGACTTCCATCACCGACATGCCGCTGCCCTGCCAGTCGAGCATCTCGTTGCGAGCTTGCTCGAGCACTTCGAGCGGCAAAGTCGCCGGACCTGCTGCGAAATTGAATACGCGCATCGTGCCTAACCCCGTTTTAAAACCCGCGAAAGATCAGTGCGTGGTTGGCGACTCGCCTGCCTCATCGGCCGACGGCAGCACGGCGGCCTCATCGGCAACCTCGCCTTCCTCGGTTGCAAGCAATCCCACACCTTCGACGCCGGCCAATCGCTCACCCTCATCGAGGCGAATCAGGCGAACACCCTGGGTGTTGCGTCCGACGATCGAGATCTCGCTCACGCCCGTACGGACGAGTGTGCCATTGGAGCTGATCAACATGATTTCCTGGTCGGCCTGCAATTGCAGCGCCGCCACCGTGCGACCATTCCTCTCGGTGGTCTGCAAGGCAATCACGCCTTGTCCGCCACGTCCATGCAACGGGAAGTCTTCCAGCGGAGTCAATTTGCCGTAACCGTTCTCGGATGCGGTGAGGATCAAACCGTCACCGACGACGACCAGGGAGATGACTTCCTGTCCTTCGGCGAGCTTGATGCCGCGAACGCCGGTGGCATCACGACCCATCGGGCGCACTTCTTCTTCATTGAAGCGGATGGCTTTGCCACCGCTCGAGCAGAGGATGATGTCGCGCTTGCCGTCCGTGACACCGACACCGACCAATCGATCGCCATCGCGCAGATCGACCGCGATGATGCCGGACGGTCGCGGACGCGAATAAGCGGAGAGCGGGGTTTTCTTGACCGTGCCGTGACTCGTCGCCATGAACACGAAACGCTCGTCGTCGAATTGTTTGATCGGCAGCACCGCGTTGATCTTCTCGCCCTCTTCGAGCGGCATGAGATTGACCAAGGGCTTACCACGAGCACCACGACCGGCCTGAGGCAGCTCAAATACGCGTAACCAATACACACGACCTCGACTCGAGAAACAGAGCAAGGTGTCGTGCGTGTGCGCCACGAAGAGCTTCTCGACAAAATCTTCGTCTTTGACCGCCGTTGCCGCCTTGCCGCGACCCCCTCGTCGCTGCGCCTGGTACTCCGAGAGCGGCTGGCTCTTGGCATAACCCGCGTGCGAGAGCGTCACGACGACGTCTTGCGGTTCGATCAAATCTTCGGTGGCCAGATCGATGTGATCGAGGTTGATCTCGGTTCGGCGCGCATCGCCATAGGCTTCGCGGATCGCGATGAGCTCATCACGCACCACCTGCGTCAAACGCTCAGCCCGCGCGAGGATATCCGACAGATCCGTGATCTCGGCCAGCAACTCGGCGTACTCGGCGACGATCTTGTCCTGCTCGAGACCCGTCAAACGGTTCAGACGCATATCGAGGATGGCCTGAGCCTGTTCCTCGCTGAGGCGATAACCGCTACCTTCGCGCTGCAAGCCGAGTTCAGCCGCAAGATCTCTCGGTCTCGTGGAGACGTTGTTCGCACGCGCGAGCATCTCGGGAACCGCGCCGGAGCTCCACACCTTTGAGAGCAAGCCAACTTTGGCTTCGGCCGGCGTCGGTGACGCCTTGATGAGCGCGATGACTTCGTCGATGTTGGCAAGCGCGACGGCGAGGCCTTCGAGCAGATGGGCGCGAGCTCGGGCCTTGGCCAGATCGAACACCGTACGCCGGGTGACGACCTCGCGGCGGTGACGAATGAATGCCTCGAGCATCTCCTTGAGCGAGAGCAATCGGGGCTGGCCGTCGACGAGCGCGACCATGTTGATGCCGAACACCGTCTCGAGCGGCGTTTGGGCAAACAGATTGTTGAGGATGACTTCGGCGTTCTCGCCACGCTTCAACTCGATGACGATGCGCATGCCGTCCTTGTCAGACTCGTCGCGCAGACCGTCGTTGGAGATACCCTCGATCTGTTTGTCGCGGACGAGATCCGCGATGCGCTCGATCAAGCGCGCCTTGTTCACTTGGTACGGCAGCTCGGTGACGATGATGGCCTGCCGATCGCCCCGACTTCCGACTTCTTCGAAGTGGGTGCGTGCACGAATGGAGAGTCGACCACGACCGCCCTTGTAAGCACTGACGATTTCGCGAGCACCGTTGATGATGCCGGCCGTCGGGAAATCCGGGCCCGGTACGTGCTGCATCAGCGCCGGCAGCCCGATGTCGGGGTCGTCGATCACCGCAATGCAAGCGTTGACGACTTCCGTCAGGTTGTGCGGCGGAATATTGGTCGCCATGCCGACCGCGATACCCGAGGAGCCGTTGACCAACAAGTTCGGGATGCGCGAGGGCATCACCGTCGGTTCGGTCAAAGAATCGTCGTAGTTGGGAGCGAAATCGACGGTCTCGCGATCGATATCGGCGAGCAACTCGCCCGCCAATCGCGACATGCGCACTTCGGTGTAGCGCATGGCCGCCGGCGTGTCGCCATCGACCGAGCCGAAGTTGCCTTGGCCATCGACGAGCAGGTAGCGCATCGAGAACGGCTGCGCCATGCGCACGACTGCGTCGTACACCGCAACGTCACCGTGCGGGTGGTATTTACCGATGACGTCACCGACGACACGCGCCGATTTCTTGTAAGGCTTGTTGTACTCGTTGCCGAGCTCACGCATCGCGTAGAGCACGCGACGATGGACAGGTTTCAGGCCGTCACGAACATCCGGGAGCGCGCGCCCCACGATCACGCTCATCGCGTAATCGAGATAGGACTGACGCATCTCGTCTTCGAGATTGACGGGCAAAACTTCGCGGGCAATTTCGCTCATAAAGAGCTCGAAATAGTACCATACGGGACCCGTCAACGCCGTGGTTCCCGTATGTCCATCGAGACTCCTTTCGACGCCGCCGAAGTGGCCAAGTTCGACGCCCTCTCGCACCGGTTTTGGGACCCCGCCGGGGAGTTCAAACCGCTGCACAATCTCAACCCGCTACGGGTGGAGTTCATCGCCGAGCGTGCCAACCTGAAGAGCGCTCGAGTGCTCGATGTCGGCTGTGGCGGCGGCCTTTTGGCCGAGTCGCTTGCCAAGCGCGGCGCCCGGATGACCGCAATCGATCGGGCCGCCGGCATGATCGAAGTGGCTCGACTACACGCGGCGGCCAGCGGCATCGACATCGACTACCGCCTACAGCCGGCCGAGGAGTTGGCGCAGCGTGAGCCCGCGGCGTTCGATGTGGTCACCTGCATGGAGATGCTCGAACACGTGCCCGACCCGGGTGCAACCATCGATACTCTGGCGAAGCTCGTCCGGCCGGGCGGCATGCTGTTTCTCTCCACGATCAATCGCGACTGGCGATCCTTCCTACTCGCCATCGTCGGAGCGGAATACGTGGCGGGCCTCGTCCCCAAAGGCACTCACGAGTACGAGCGGCTGATTCGGCCCGCCGAGATCGCGGCGTGGGCTCGTGCAGCGGGACTCGAACTGCTGGAACTCGCCGGGCTTGAGTACAACCCGCTGACCCATGCCGCGACGCTCGTGAAGCAGCCCAAGGTCAATTACCTCTGCGCGCTACGTAAACCCGCCGAATGACCCCAGAGCTCCTCGAGGCGGGTGCCACGAACCGCGAGCTCGTGCTGCGCTTTTCGCCGCAGGCCGACCGGCCGCGGTTGCAGGCGCTGTTCGATATTGAGCGCGAGATCACGACCAGTCTTCGCGCAGACCTCGATCACACCGTCGCGCACACCCGTCTCGAATGGTGGTCCGAGGAGTTCACCCGGCTGAACCACGCAAGTGCGCGACACCCCGCCACTCGAGCTCTCGCCGAGGCATCGCTGACAGCGGGGCTGTCTCTGCCGGACTTGCGCGGACTCGCGGAGGCGACGCGCATTGATCTGGCGACCGTGGCCTTTCTCACCCAAGCCGAACTCGATGACTATCTCGCGCTGTGGAGCGACAGCGTCTTCGCCTGCGTTGGCCGAACCGCGTCCGATCGCATGCGGGCGCTCGGTCGACGTATTCGCGAAATCGAGTTGCTCGCCGACTGGCCGCAGCATGCGCATCAGGGCCGACTGTATCGCGCGCTCGGTGATCCACCCGAGGCCCATCAGCCTTGGCTAAGTCATCCGTTGGCTGAGCTCGAGTCTCGGCAGTTGCGTGCGCGCTTGAACGAACTTGCCACCGAAGTGCGAGCGCTGGCGAGCACCTGCCCCGTCAACGATTTACCGGTACACGCGCCGGCGCTGCTCTGGGCCACACTCGCCCACGGCACGGCGGTCCGCCTACGAGACCGCTTACCCGATTTCTCGATCACTCGGTTCGAACCGTTGTCGCGTACGATGCGCGCGTGGCGCGCCGCCGTGTCTTTGTCACGCGGGCGTTTGCCGAGCGCCTTGCGGTAGAACCTCTTGCAGGAGATATGATGAGCCCGAATTCCTTCGATCCGACGCGTATCCGTCTGTCACCCGGCGAGCTGCGCGGACGCGTGATCGCCATCACCGGACCGACGGCCGGCATCGGTAATGCGCTCGCCCTCGAGTGCGCTCGATACGGTGCCGAGGTGTTACTGCTCGGACGCAACGTCAAGAAACTCGAGACCGTCCACGATGCGATCCTCGCCTTGCAGGCGCACGACGGTGGCGCCATCGCAGCGCCGGCGATCGCGCCGCTCGATCTGGAGAAAGCGGTCGCGCAGGATTTCGATACGATCGCGCGCGCTGCCCAAGAGCGCTGGGGACGTCTCGATGGTCTCGTATTGAATGCGGCGCTGCTGGGTCAGCCGATGCCCATCGAGGAATACGACATGCCCACTTGGGTGCGCGTGATGCACGTCAACGTGACCGCGAACGTCGCCCTCACCCAAACCTTGTTGCCGTTGCTGCGCGCCTCGAACGACGCCTCGATCGTCTGCACCTCGAGTGCCGTGGGACGCAAAGGACGCGCCTACTGGGGCGCCTACGCCGTTTCCAAGTTTGCGCTTGAGGGGTTCATGCAAGTGCTCGCCGACGAGCTCGAGAAGTCGACGGTACGCGTGAATTCTTTGAATCCGGGCAAGGCTCGCACCCAGATGCGCCGACAGGCCTATCCGTCGGAAGACATCAACACCCTGCCCAACCCGGCGACGCTGACGCCGCCCTTTGTCGCATTGCTCGGACCGCAAGCGCGCGGCGTGACCGGCTGCGCCTTCGACGCTCAACCCGCGTCTTCTTCCTCGTCGTCCACCGGAACCTGACCCGCCTCGCTGCTCTGCAGCGCCTGCGATTCCTCGTCGGTGAGTTTGCGGAAGTGGCCGCGATTCAGATCTCTCGTCAGGGCGAGTGCGCCTAAGCGCGTGCGCAGAATCCGGCTGACGAGCGCGCCTTGCCGCTCGAACAACTGCCGAATCTCCTTGCCGCTCGCGCCCTCGACCTCGATGCGATACCAACGATTGGCGCCCTCGGTGAACTCATCCGACCCCTCGACCGCCAACACCGAGAGTTTTCGACCATCGTCGAGCTGACCGCCGGCGATCGCATCGAGGCTCTCGGGCGTCAACTCGCCGCGCACGCGAATCAAGAACTCCGTTAGCCAGCGACGCACTCGACGTTGCAAGCGGGTGGCCAGCGCCCCGTCGGTGGTCAGCAGCTCCAAGCCCCCATCGACGTTGGGCATCGGCGAGACAGCGAGAAATCGCTTACCTGCCCGTCGCGGCAATTTGGGCACGAGCTCTTCGGTCAAAGATTGTCCAGGCGAGCGATTACAGAGAAACGTGGACGCATCGACCGATAGCTTCTCGGGATTGCGGGCTCGCCGGAGCACGCGACCATCGATGCGAATTTCGTCACGACCCTGCACGCGCTGACCGAGCTCGGCGCGCACGCCGTTGATGGTCACTCGACCCGCGATGATCCATTGCTCCGCTTCCCGACGGGAGGCGAGCCCGGCCTGCGCAAGGACTTTTTGCAGACGATCACCCGGCAACTCGGCGCTGCCGGTCCGTGGGGCCGCACGCGAGCCCGATCGTCGGGGCGGACGACGACCCGTCACGCCTCCGTCCGATCGGCGACGTAGACAGGCTCGTCATCCGATGGCGCCGGCTCAACAACCGGTGCGGCGGATTCGGCAGCGACGACCGCCGCTGTTTCACCCTCATGGATGCCGCTTTCGACACCTTCGGAACCTTCGGCGCCTTCCGCATCGCCCGCCACCGGCAGCATCAACTGCGGATTGAGGTCGGCCATAGCCTTGAGCTCAGCGAGCGGCGGCAACTCGTCGATGCTGCGCAGACCAAAGTAATCTAGGAACTCGCGCGTCGTACCGAGCAACTCCGGATGACCCGGCACGTCACGATGCCCAACCACGCGAACCCAATCGCGCTCCATCAACGTTTTGATGATGTTGGGGTTAACCGCGACACCACGGACGGACTCGATTTCAGCTCGGGTGATAGGTTGCCGGTAAGCGACCAACGCCAAGGTCTCGAGCAACGCTCGCGAATAGCGCTGCGGGCGTTCTGGCCACAACCGCGACACCTCGCGACCGTAACCCTGCTTGATCTGGATACGCCAACCGCTAGCGGTTTCTTTGAGCTCGATGCCGCGATCAGCATATTCGCTCTCGAGCTGCTGCAAAGCAGCTTCGAGTTGCGGTTTCTCCGGACGACCATCTTCGTCGAAGAGCTGCGCGAGATCCGCGACCGGCAAAGATTTCCCGGCGGCCAACAACGCAGCCTCGACGACATTACGGATGTGATTCTCGCTCATGCTGTTCCTTCGTCCTGAGATTCGTCATCGGGCACCGCACGCAGACGCGGCGATTGGGCGGCACGTACGTGTAGTGGCCCGTAAGGTTCGGTCTGCACCAGATCGAGCAGACCTTCGCGTACCAATTCGAGGATGGCGATGAAGGTGACGGTGACACCCATACGCCCCTCCTCCGGCTTGAACAGTTTGCCGAAGTCGACGAAGCCGCCGTCCTCGACTGCTGCCAGTACGTCGGTCATACGCGCTCGCACCGACAAGCGCTCGCGTTGCACGTGATGATGCTGGAACATCGCCGCACGCGAAACGACATCGCGGAAAGCGACGATCATTTCCTGCAGCGTGACGGTCGGCAGTTGCGTCAGCGGCCGACGATGCTCGTTGTGTGCACTGGCCAGCCAGATGTCGCGCTCGAGTCGCGGCACGCGATCGATGCTCTCGGCTGCCTGTTTGTAGCGTTCGTACTCTTGCAGGCGACGCACGAGATCGGCACGCGGGTCGATTTCCTCGGTCGTCACCTCGCTCGAGCGCGGCAGCAACATGCGCGATTTGATCTCGGCGAGCGTCGCCGCCATCAACAGGTATTCACCAGCAAGCTCGAGCTGCATATCCTGCATGAGCTCGATGTAGTTCATGTACTGACGAGTGATGTCCGCCAGCGGAATATCGAGGATGTCGAGATTTTGGCGGCGGATGAGATACAGCAGCAGATCGAGCGGACCCTCGAACGCCTCGAGGAACACCTCGAGAGCCTGCGGCGGGATATACAGATCGCGCGGCAACTGCGTTACAGGCTCGCCCTGCACCACGGCAAAGGGCATCTCCTCCTGAGTCGGCACGCTCACGGCATTCGCCTCGGCCGCATCCGCAGGAGGTGGCACTAAACGCAATTCGGGTTTGGACATAGCTCTTCAGTCTCCGCGCAGATGCATGGCGCGACGGACTTCGTCGAGCGTTTCGCGTGCTGCTTCACGCGCCTTCTCGCTACCCTCGGCGAGGATCGCCCGCACGAGCTCCGGATTCTGTTCGTACTCTTCCGCACGCGATCGCATCGCCGATGCTTCGGCCACGACCTTGTCGATCAGCGGCTTCTTGCACTCGAGACAGCCAATGCCAGCGGAGCGGCATCCAGCCGCCGCCCAGGTTCGCGTGGGCTCATCCGAGTACACCTGATGCAGCGACCAGACTGGGCATTTCTCGGGATCACCGACGTCCGTACGACGCACTCGCGCCGGGTCCGTCTGCATGGTCTTGAGTTTCTTCGCGATCGAGTCCGGCTCTTCGCGCAGACCAATCGTGTTGCCGTAAGACTTGGACATCTTGCGGCCATCGAGTCCGGGCAGCTTCGGCGTTGGTGTCAGCAACACTTGCGGCTCCGGCAGAATCGACACGCTGCTGCCCTCGAGGTAGCCGAGCAAACGCTCGCGATCTGCAACGGTGATGCGCGTGTTGCTCTGCACGATCGCACGCGCCTGCTCGAGCGAAGCGACATCGCCGGTTTCCTGAAACTTGCGACGCAGCTCGCGGTAGATCTTGCTGTTCTTGCCGCCAAGTTCCGCGATGGCCTTCTCCGCCTTCTCCTCGAAGCCGACTTCGCGACCGAAAAGGTGATTGAAGCGACGCGCCACTTCACGCGTGATTTCGACGTGCGCGACCTGATCCTCGCCAACGGGCACATAGCCGGGTCGGTACAGCAGGATGTCGGCCGACTGCAGCAACGGGTAACCGAGGAAGCCGTACGTTGCGAGATCTTTCTCCTGCAACTCGGCCTGTTGATCCTTGTAGGTCGGCACCCGCTCAAGCCATGAGAGCGGCGTGATCATCGAGAGCAACAGGTGCAGCTCGGCGTGCTCCGGCACATGCGATTGCACGAACAGCGTGGCGACGCCGGGATTCAGCCCCGCCGCCAGCCAGTCGATCACCATCTCGTGGGTGTACTCGGGCAAGCGACTGGTGTCTTCGTAGCCCGTGGTCAGCGCATGCCAATCGGCGACGAAAAAGAAGCAGGGGTACTGGTACTGCAGATCGACCCAGTTTCGCAGTGCGCCGTGGTAGTTACCGAGGTGTAACTGACCCGTGGGACGCATGCCCGAGAGCACACGATTGGCTTGCGGAAGACTAGACAAGATCACAACACCCTGTTTTTTATGGAATTTTTCGCAGCGCCGAGCGAATCATCACCGCCAGCACCACGGCAACCGGCGATTATACCGACTCGTCGTCCGGCAAACCGAAAGCCGCCGTGCTACCCCGCCCTCGTCGCACGACAACCGGCGGGTGCGCCGCTAGATCGATGACCGTGGTCGGCTCGATCCCGCAGGAGCCGCCATCGAGCACGGCATCGAGCCGTCCGTGGAGGCGCAGGGCGATCTCGTCTGCATCGTTCAGGGGTAGATCGTCACCCGGCAGGATCAGCGTGGAACTCATGATCGGTTCGCCGAGTTCTTCCAGCAGCATCTGCGGCACCGCGTGATCCGGCACTCGAATACCGATGGTGCGGCGCTTCTCGTGCTGCAGGCGCCGCGGCGTTTCCTTGGTGGCCTCCAGCAAGAACGTGTACGGACCCGGAGTCGCCGATTTCAGCAAGCGGAACTGTGGCGTGTCGACACGCGCGTACTTCGCGATCTCGGTCAAATCGCGACACACGAGCGTGAAGTGATGATGTCGATCTGCCTCGCGTATCCGCCGAACGCGCTCCAACGCATCCTTATCACCAATATGACAGCCGAGCGCATAGCAGGAGTCGGTGGGGTATGCGATCACCCCGCCGGCACGCAACAGATCGGCGGCCTGCTTGATCAGGCGTCGTTGCGGGTTGGCGGGGTGAAGGTCAAAGCGTTGCATACGACGAGTATGATACCGACATGACGACTCGCATCGACCGTTTACGAACTTGCTTGCAGGACGCCTTGCAACCGGAACTACTGGAACTTCGTGACGACAGTGCGCTGCACGCAGGGCATGCAGGCGCTGGTTCGGGCGGACATTTCCACGTCACGATCAGCAGCACGCGATTTGTGGGGCTGCCGCCGCTGCGGCGTCATCAACTGGTCTACCAAGCAGTGGCGCACCTCATGCAAACGGACATTCATGCCCTGTCCATCGACGCCCGCTTGCCCTCATAATCCGCTCCTCCATTCTGACCGAGACCGTTCACATGAAGATTTCCCGATTCCTGACCGTCGCCGCCGTGGGCATCGCACTCGCCGCCTGCCAACCCAAGGGTGATGCAGCAGACGCAGCCAACGAAGCCGCCAAGAAGCCGGTTGCGACGATCAACGGCAAGACCATCACGCAGGGCACGTTCGACTTCTTCGTCCAGTCGGCTACGGGTCGACCGTCTTCGGAGCTCGACGCCGAGCAGCGCAAGCGCGCCCTCGACTCGCTCATCACGATGCACGTCGTCGCCGGCCAGGCGCAGAAGGATGGTCTCGACAAAGAGAGCGCTCTTGCCGCCGAGCTCGAGTTGATGCGTCTGAACATGCTGCAGCAGGCTGCCGCCGAGAAGTATCTCAAGGACAAGACGCCGACCGACGAAGAGCTCAAAGCCGAGTACGACGCTCAAGTCGCGCAGATGGCGCCGAACGAGTACCGCGCTCGCCACATCCTCGTGCCGACGGAAATCGCCGCGACGCAGATCCTCGAGCGCCTCAACCGCGGTGAGAAGTTCGAAACGCTCGCCAAAGATTCGCTCGACTCATCGCGCGATCGCGGTGGCGATCTCGGCTGGTTTAGCCCGGCGAGTATGGTGAAGCCCTTTGCCGACGCCGTGATGGCGCTGAAGAAAGGCGAGACGATCGCCAAACCCGTGCAGACGCAGTTTGGTTGGCACGTGATCCGTCTGGATGACATCCGCCAAGTCGAGCCGCCGCCGTTCGAGCAGGTGAAAGCGCAGCTCAATCAAGCCGTGCTTGCCAAGAAGTTCCGCACGTACAGCGAAGAACTCGAGAAGGCCGCCAAGATCGAGCGCAAGCTTGAAGAAGCCAAGGCCGACGCGAAGAGCGAAGAAAAGAAGTAAGACTCAGTTCGTCTCGAGCACGAATCAAGGCCGCCGGAGAAATCCGGCGGCCTTTTTCATTTCAGACGGCTGTTACGGCGCGCGTTTTTCTTTGAGGATGAGCGACAGAGACTGCTCGTCGAGAACGGGCACACCGAGCTCGACCGCCTTGCGCAACTTGGAGCCCGCATCGCTGCCCGCCACGACGTAGCTCGTCTTACGTGACACGCTGCCGGATGTCTTGGCACCGAGCGCTCGCAAGGCCTCTTCGGCCTCTTCGCGCGACATCGCCTCGAGCGTCCCTGTCAGTACGAAGGTCAACCCTGCCAGTGGCTGCTCGCCGATCGGCTGGACCGTGGCTGCAGGCCAGTTGACACCCGCAGAGCGCAGATCCTCAACGAGCTTGCGATTGAGTGGATCGGCGAAGAACGTCTGAACATGCGCTGCGACCACCGGGCCCACATCCGGCACTTGCTGGATGGTCTCGAGATCCGCCTCCATCAACGGCTCGATGGCACCGAAGTGCTGCGCGAGCGCTGCAGCCGTGGCCTCGCCCACTTCACGTATACCGAGCGCGAACAGAAAGCGCGCCAGGGTCGTCGTCTTGGAGCGCTCGATCGCCGCGAGGATGTTATCGGCAGACTTGGCGCCCATCCGCTCGAGCGCTGCCAAAGCAGGTTGAGTCAAGGTAAAAAGATCTGCTGGTGAGCGTGCGAGCTCGGCGTCCACCAATTGATCGACCAACTTCTCGCCGAGACCTTCGATATCGAGCGCGCGTCGCGAGGCGAAATGGCGCAAGCGCTCCTTACGCTGCGCGCTGCAACGATATCCACCGGTACAGCGCGCGACCGCCGCATCCGCATCGCGTATGACGGGCGACCCGCATACTGGGCACACGCTCGGCAAAGAAATGCGTCCCGCCTCGGCCGTACGACGCTCGAGCAGGACGCGCGCGACCTCGGGAATGACGTCACCGGCGCGTCGTACGACCACGGTATCGCCGAGACGCACGTCCTTGCGTTCGACCTCATCCATGTTGTGCAGGGTCGCGTTGCTGACCGTAACGCCGCCGACGAACACGGGTTCGAGTCTCGCCACCGGCGTGAGCGCGCCCGTGCGACCCACTTGGAACTCGACCGCTCGCAGCACCGTCAGGGCCTCCTCGGCCGGAAACTTGTGCGCCACGCTCCAGCGAGGTGCGCGCGAGACGAACCCGAGTTCACGCTGCAAGGCCAAGCGATCGACCTTGTAGACGACGCCATCGATTTGGTACGCCAGTGACGGTCGCCGCCGCGCCATGTCGTCAAAGTATTCGAGACAACCCGCGGCGCCCCGCACCTGCTTGACTTCGGGTGATACGCGCAAACCCCAGTCACGCAGCATCGCAAGCACTTCGGTATGCGTCTGCGGCAGCGTCGCGCCTTCCAATACACCGAGTGCATAGAAAAACACATCCAGCGGACGCGTTGCGGTGACGTTCGGATCGAGTTGTCTCAGACTGCCTGCTGCGGCATTGCGCGGATTGACGAACACTTTGTCACCGCGCGCCATCGCCTCGGCATTCAGTCGTTTGAAACCCGCGTTGGAGATGAAGATCTCACCGCGCACTTCGAGCAGCGCCGGTGCCGTCCCTCGCAATCGCAACGGGATCGAGCGGATGGTGCGGACGTTCGCAGTCACATCCTCGCCCGTCGTACCATCGCCGCGGGTGGCGGCACGGACTAAGTGGCCATGCTCCCAAGTGACTGAGATCGCCAAACCATCGAGCTTCGGCTCCGCCGAATAATCGAGTTCCGCCTCAGAACCGAGTCGCTCTCGGATACGTCGATCAAAGGCGAGCACATCCTCGCGGCTGAACGCATTATCGATCGAGAGCATCGGCACACGGTGCCGAACCTCCTGAAACTCATCACTCGGCGCACCACCGACGCGTTGCGTCGGTGAGTCCGGTGTGACGAGTTCGGGATGTCGCGCCTCGAGCTCACGCAATTCGACGAGCAACCGATCGAACTCCGCATCAGGAAGTTCCGGATCGTCGAGGACGTGATAACGGTAATTGTGATATTCGATGCTGCGGCGCAATTGCGCAGCGCGGTCGGCCGACTCGTGACCGTCTCGGCCCCCGCCCATCTCAGCCGTCGCTCGCAGCGGCCTCGCGACGCATCTCGGTGAGTCGCGCTTCGGTCAGAGCCTCGCCACGCGCATCGCGCAACTCGCCACGCAAACGCTGCGCCAAGGTGTGCCCCGCGATCAACAATTTATCGACCGCATCTCGTCCGGGCAACGGCCCTGGCAAAACTGCAAAGAGATTCAAACCGAGAAAGAGCCCCGAGTCCATCGTTGCCAGATCGAAGTTGCCGGGCTTGGTGAGACTCGCCGCACTCAACAACACTCGACCATCCGACATCGGACGATGGAAGATCTCTAGTTCCCCGTGCTGGAAGCCCTCACCGAGCAACGCCTGTCGCAGGCTCACACCCGTGAAGCGCTCACCATTTCGAGCGATGACCCGCACGCCGATGATGCGTTGCTGCTCCGGCGGCGGCCAATCGAGACGCATCGCCACCGGCTCGTGAGCGCGAGCATCAGCGACGGCAGGAGGCGCAATCGCCGCTGCGACCGACTGCGGGCTCGGCTCGGGCGGATGCTCGGATGCCGCTTGAACGTTGGGTTCGCTAGCGCCAGTCGGTGCACCGACGGGATCCGTCAAGGTCACCGAGTCCAGTACCGGAATGCCGAGAGAGGGCTCCTTGGCAATCGCCGCATCAAAATCGACGAGTGTCGGCTCGATGAGACGATCGCGAACATGCATCTCGGGCAGCGTCAGCGACGGATCTTCACGAA
>JACCDX010811235.1_pt1 | contig 30879 bp, 27 predicted proteins | sample 7449681 | NCBI WGS metagenome assembly JACCDX01 (sample SAMN15323450, study PRJNA562643) | freshwater metagenome | isolation source: river surface water | place: USA:Blue River Watershed | collected 2017-08-18
ATAAACACAAACACAAACATACAGGATGCAGATGCCGTTCAAATGGCGCAAATTCCTCTCATCCCAACCGACATTAAAAAAATCGCACTTGTTGCTGCTTCCTTGCGCCTATAATCGGTCCACTATTTTCTGAAGCTGATTGACAATATATACGAGCGATCCGTCATTATCAATGGTAAATTCTGTGGCGGCATCATCCAGTTCGTGTTCCGTGTGGGATGTCATAGGTGTTACGCTAGAACGTCGGACACGAAGTGTGTGAATGGCGGCTTTTGGGAATCGCATCCGTAAATTGAGGAGCTCATCCAGGAATCGCCAATCACTCAGAATCCAGTGGGGTGTGTTGGGAGCGGCGATGCGTTTTGCCCAAATGGCCGGATCACCGGCTATTGCCTTCGTGGTCTCGGCGTGTTCAATGAGGAGTTCACGCACTGTTCGGCGCGTTCCATCGCAGAGCTGAACCACACGGGCTTTTCCATCGGCGGTATCCAAATAGCCGCGGTCAAAATCGTACATTGCGGCCACCTCGTTTTTCACGGCGCCCGCAAAGGAATCCCTTGTCACCTGGTCACTGCCAATGAGTTCCGTGAGGAAATTGGCGACCGTATCTTTTCCGGAACCGGCGTAGCCGGCAATGAGCCAAATATGGCTGGGAGAGGAAGCAGGGGAGGATATGTTGGAAGCCATGGTGTGCCAGTTAATGATTATCTTCTTTGATTGCATCATTTTTTACGGAATCTAAATGCACAAGGCAAAGAGTATTGCAAACGATGGAACGCCATGACGTGGAAACACTCGTTTCACTTGTGAGCAGGACGCAACACGAATTGTTGGGAACCCAGGATGTCACTCGTTTCATGGCACTCAAGGAGGAATTGTTGGAAACGCTGGAACAGGCCAAGACTGCTTTAGCACATCACGAGGAGTTGGCTAACCTATGGCGGGGACTGGAACTGAATTTGACTATGTTTCAGTCACGCATACGGTCCGCAGAGGCGGATGTTATTGCGGCTGCTGCTGCTGCAGCACCTCCACCACCTCCAATACCTCCAACAATTTCCGACCTCATTGATTCATTAACCAATGAGGCTCAAAAACTGCCTTTGCGTCGCCTAATGATGCGCCATGCCGAAGACCAGCTTTATCTGGCTGGCTACGAAGCCGCCTCACCTGGACGTGGTGATGTAGAGGGAACCTTCACCGTCCTTGGATCCGTTCGAAAGGGAACCCGTGAATCCTACAACGTCAAATGGTATCGTCTCAATGCGAAACCGACCTCGTTCTGGTGCAGTTGTCCTGACCATAAGTTCAATTCGGCCAAGAAGAATATGATGTGTAAGCACATCTGCTTTCTGGTGGCACGTGTCGCGCGTATTTTGGATACGGGGTTCTTCGAAAGTAAACAATTTACTGCCGAACAACACGCGGCATTTGCCGCGATTGTACAGAATGCCGCGATATTCGCGGACGGGTCACGGGAACGCGAGCGACTTGCTACGGCTGCCGCGGGATATGCTGCGGCGGCCGCGGCGGCCACGGCCGGTCTCGAAGCTGCAAGGGATACATTTAGGGTGTGTAGGAAGCCTGTTACCGCCGAGGATATGTGCCCCATCTGCTATGATGTGATGGAGGATACGGAATGTCTCAACTGTCCCACGTGCTCCAACAACGTCCATCGCGAATGTATGGAAGTCTGGCTGGAACGGAATTCGACGTGCGTTTACTGTCGCAGCGATGTCTGGCGGCGGTGGCGATAAGTTTTTGCTTTACGGTGCTTGCTGCTGCTAGCTTTGCGGGTGTTGCGTCTACCTCCCCCTGTGCTGTTGTTGTTGTTGTTGTTGTTGCTATTGTTGCTATTGTTGATACTGCTACTGCCATTGCCACTTCGGCGATACATTACACTTCCAGGTTTTTCGGGTTTCGACCATCCCATTAGCTTTGTTATATTCTTTTTTGAATATTGGGGGTAATTATGGGCTTCCAGATATTTGGGGAGTTGGATGTAGGAAATGTTGGCAGGTAAGGCACGTCGTACGATTTTAACACGCTCCCTTTGGCGCCTTTTTATCAAATCCTCATAAATTTCCCAAGCGTCCGTCTGATCCACCACCTGTTTAAGCTTTTCCGTCTCCCCGCGATTCATTAAGGTCTCCAAAAAAAATTCAACCAACTCCTCATCACCTTCCTGCATTGCCAACATAACCAAATTATCATGCGAATAATTGCCTGGACCCGCATTTACCCCATTTCCAACATAGTCCATCCGTCCAGCTTTCAAAAAATCAATATTAAATTCATTAACGACTTTCATTACGGCATCTGTCTCTCCGCTTTCAATGAGCCTTGGAAGAAGTTGATTGGATATATATTCTGTTTGGGATTCTGGAGTCATTTTGTGAAATGCACTAACCTCTTTAATGCATTTCACAATCCTGCGCACATTTGCAACACAGTGCTCAACCGGATCCATATAGATTGACTGGTTTTTTGGTGATAATTTTTCAAACCAATTGTTGTTCATTTCTAACATATTGATGGAAAATATTCCAACCATTGTAGATGACAATGGGCTACTTGATGAAAAAGGGCTTTGCAGCGGCTGTGTTATTGCTCATCGTGGGCGGCCTAGCGTGGGGATGGATGGCAATGACGGGTAAGAATCCCGTGGCTAAGGTGTTTGGAAAATGGGCACCTGCTATTTATGCACTTGTTGGAATCGCTGCCTTCGTGGTGCTTTTGCGGGGACGCAATAGTTTCCTGCCCTTCCTCGGGCCGACTGTGTTTCCTTGTGCGGCACTCAAAGATATGGAGCCCGAGAACGCGGATACTACTGTTGAGGTTCAGGTGCGGCCCGGTGCAAAGGTGCTTTACTGGGGTGCTGAGCCCGCATCCGATGGTCTGAAAACCCTGAAGTCTTGGAAAGACGCCTATCTGGGTTATGCAAACACTGGTGTTGCTACCGCTGATGAATCGGGTGTGGCAATTCTCCGTCTACGTACACCCCAACCCTATAAGGTTCCCCTGAAGGGTCGCCTGGAATCCCACGTACATTACCGTGTTTGTATGGCGGACGGCTGGCTCTCGCAGGTGGAAACGCATGTGCTTCATTCCGAGGCTTTCCAGAACGAACAACAGACCCAGTCCCAGCCGCAGCCGCAGCCGCAGCAACCAACAATCCCCGTTGTTGCTTCCACTCCTGAACTCCCCGTAATTGCCGATCCCGTTTCCGGAATTCCTACAGCTATTCCTGATATGCGTGAAAAGAAAGTTGCTGGTGCTGAAACCCCATCACCCATTGAGGGATTTAGCAACGAACCCATTTACAGTACAGCGGAGGGAGATGCGAATGCAATGTTGGGAATTGCAGAATCGGAGGATCCACGCCTCCAACGTCTGCGTTCTACCATTGAAACAAACGCAATCCAATCCCAGGACTTGTTGGGACTTGCGGGATTTAGTCCGGACTCAGAGGGCACCGAGTTGGATGCTGCATTTCAACCCTCTATTCGTCCCGCTGGACCCCCGAGTCGTGCGTGGGAGGCTCGGCTTCAATAAGCGAATACCATTTGCTACGCATTGACTTTCTGGAAATGGGTTTAAAACTTATGATACCGGAATCAGTTGAATCCGGTATTTCAACAACATCTATAAGGGGTTTTTCTGTGGACTCCTCTGGTGTTTCGGGAATTTCCAGTAGGGGAGCTTCCTCTAGTGGCAATAGTTCGGCTTGCTCTGTTGGGACTTCAGGGACCGCAGGCTCTGATGTAGGGATTTCAGGTTGCTCAGGCTCTGTTGGGATTTCAGGGACCTCAGGCTCTGTTTTGATTTCAGGGACTTCAGATTCTGTTGGGATTTCAGGCACCGCAGGCTCTGTTGGGACTTCAGACACCGCAGGCTCTATTGGGATTTCAGACACCGCAGGCTCTATTGGGATTTCAGACACCGCAGGCTCTGTTGGGATTTTAGGCACATCAGGCTCTGTTGAGATTTCGGACACCTCAGATTCTGTTGGGACTTCAGAAACCTCAGGCACTTCAGGCTCTGCTGTTGGGATTTCAGGCTGTTCAGGCTCTGCTGGGACTTCACCATCTAACGCAGCACTCGGTGCCTGAACCGGAATCATTTTCACGTATGCAATGTGATTCATATCCGTGAACTGAAATGCCTGTTTTCCCACAGGCATCAAAACCGTTCGACCGTCTTTAAGTGTAATTTGTAATTGCATTCTATTATTATGGCATATATCGTAATATACATTAAATGCCATTATCATTGATGAGTCACGCGCTACTATATGTTGGGAATGCCGGTGTTTACATAGTCTCCTCTACGGTGCGGTTACCGCCACGGGAGTTGATGAAGTCGCGCTGAGCGGGAGTAGTGCACACGCAACCACCACCGCAGCTGAAGCTGGCACCGCAGCACTCGGGCTTGCACTGGTTGTTCTTGAAGATGAAGAGACTATCAGGGCCCACCTTGAATTCAGGGCCGAGCAGGGGCTCATTGGGAGCCTTGCTGCGCCACTGGGACATACCACCCTCAGGGACCTTCTTCATATTGTCGTAAATGCCAATGGCCTCATAGCCATCACCGGCATTTGCGGCCTGGGCCGCCCAGTTCATGAATCCCTCGGCAGAAGGCACGTGAGTAGCATAGTTCACGAAACCCATCAGCATAAACACATTGGCCACCAGAAGCAGACCAAACATCACAAGGACAAATGTTATACGGGTGGACATCTTGATGATTCTATAATGCCCGCGGGTTTTTACTCACCAGGGCTTCCAACACCCACTCGTATGACTCCTCTATTGCCCCCATTCCAACATCCGTGAAATCACGAACTGCCTCGCCCGTCAGGAGGCGGAATGTTCCGCTCTCCGTGATTACGGAATACCACGCACCCTTGTGGGCCGGCGCGCTAATCCGTGTGTGACCCTGTTCCCATGCACCCCTCGGCGCTTTTTGACGCCATACCGCGGCGGATATTGCACCCGTAACGGATTTCACCTCCGTTGAGGCGAGTTTCACTATTCCCAACACGCGTGTTGGTTGCCAGGAGGCGTCCAATACAATCATTCCGGGACGCAGGTGTTCCATCGCTATATGTGTTTGCATCGGCATTAAGACCTGTGTGGCCGGATGGAATGCTGCCTCTTCCTGTGTAATAGCCCTTTCGGGTAGCCAGGGTGCACCGGGATTCAATTGCGTATGCACAAAGCGATTCCACTCCATTTGCTGCTCAGTGTCCTCATCCAGTTCTTCCCAATCGGCAAACAAAAGGGGATCCGATGCATCACCGGGTCGGACGGGAATGCGATGGGTGGTTGTGTTCAGACAAAAGAGTCGTGGTGATGCGGGGAGGACCAAGGGTACGGAATCCGGATGGTCCGCGACGTGGGCGGGGTTGCCTTCAGGCAACCAGACAATATGGGATCCAGTAACGTGAATGCCCTGCAAGGAATAGAGTTGGTTGCGACATTCTTGTTGGAATTCCATAGTTCCCGTGACTTTTCCACCGTCCGCGAGGGTTTCACCGATTGCCACGCGTTCAATAGGTTTCGTGGACCCATTTGCCATCACAACGGGTGTACCCTCCGCGAAACAGAAGGCACTCGCCATACCTCCTACAGCGGCTCCTGCGCCCGCCGTGGTAATGATACCAATTACTGTTAGAATTACGGGTATCAGGGGAAACATAAAGAGGAAAAGGAAGAATACTATGGCCACCAGAATCACGAGAATAATGATGACTATTTTCATTATGAGATCGAGTGTTGAGAGTATCGATGATACCGTGGACATTCCCATATAGATGCTGTTTGCTGCGATTCCCCACACGCGCGCCATCGATGTCTGGAGCGTTTGGAATGTCATTGAAAGTCGGAATAGTGTGGCCTGGAATCGCTTTTCGAATACGGAAAAAATAGTATCAAATGAATCCATCATTGTTCCCATCACATTGCGGGCGGACCGCATTCCCGCCGCACTTCCCACAATTCCTCCCCCCGTTAGCTGGAAAATATCCATTAGGGGCGCCATTCCCGCCTTGAATGCATCACGCGCCAGGGATTGCATCACCTCGTTGAAGTTGTCTTGGGTGAACTGAAACCGGGATCGCGGGTCGTCTGGCGGTTTGTATAGGAATGCCGATAGCATATAGAGTGGCGATGCGCGATATTTTGACCAGTTGGCCATTACTTCCTGGCGCTTTCCGAGGCCAAACAGCAACATGAAAAATAGGAATAGGACTCCTGTTAATACGAGAAACGTAATCATCCTTGTTTGGGTGATGGGATTTTAGGGGGGCATTGTAGAACGTGATGGCCTCCACTACACGCCGATGCCCGTCTGGGATGTTTTACAGGAAACGCTATACACGCAAGGGTCGCCGCGTTGCAGGGGCGTGCATTCGCAAACAGACACGCGCCCGCGTCACCTCGCGGCAGGCCGCGGCCGCGTCGCGACGCCGTATGGGCATTCGTATGCGTGGATTTCGCAAGACGAATCGCGGCTTGCGCGTGTGTCCCGCGGGAACAATTCTGAGAGCCGCCCACGTGCGTTACACCAAGAAGGGGAAGCACGTGCGTATGCCTGCTGCGTGTATACCCGATGTAGGTGCTGCTGGAAAGGGTCTGCAGTCGGGTCGACCCGGCATTGGTGCATTGAAAAAGGGCAATCTGGTGCGGTTTGGATATGAGCGCATTGCGGGCCTTGATATCGCAGCACGCAGGGCCGCCCTCAAGCGGGCGGTTGATGCGTATGGTGCATTGACCGTTTGGCGTAAGCTGAATGCGCTTTCTATATATACCCGGCGCACCAGCCCCGTAACAAGTCGCGTGGCGAAAGCCGATATGGACTGGATTCGCGCCACGTGGGGACTAAAAGCGTTCTAGTGCTTTTGTAGGAAATGGGGAATTGGTTTTCTAATTGGGACGACGTGGAAGTCGCCGAGGATACGGAACAGGAGGATGCGTGTGTTGGCCTGGAGGGCGAGGAGCTCGCAGCGTGCCAGCAGAAAAACCAAACGGGGGAGGATTCATGTGAGGGCCTAGAGGGCGAGGAATTAGAAGCCTGTCGTGAGGCCAATAAAAACAAGGAGGATTCATGTGAGGGCCTGGAGGGCGAGGAATTAGAAGCCTGCCGTGAGGCCAATAAAAACAAGGAGGATTCATGTGAGGGCCTGGAGGGCGAGGAATTAGAAGCCTGCCGTGAGGCCAATAAAAACAAGAAAAATGCAGCAGCTACCAACAAGGCTACTGAATCAACAAACGCGGCTGATGCTAACGCGGATGCTACTACAGCAACCGATGCTAAAGCGTCTGCAAATGCAAATGCAACTACAGACACCGAAACACCCACAACCGGTGGTCGTCGTAGAAATCGCACACATCGTAAGAAACGCCGCGCACGTAAACAAACCCGAAAACCCTAAAGACCCATTACGGTAGAGAGGGAACGCATGGATTCCGAAGCAATCAAAACCACAGCCATTTTGGAATGGCGTCAATCCCTCACGGGATACATTGTGTGGTTTGGAATTATTACCGCTATTTTTGTGGGAATTATGGTCGCCATTTTGGCTACTGGCACATTACGTGATGTATCGGATAACTGGTCCCGGTACAGGTGCAATCCGCTGATTATGCCATTTACCGAATTGTTCGGCTATGATTCCTCCGAAAACCTGCAATACTGTGTACGGACGATGATGCAGAGACAATCCGGTGAATTTTTTCAGCCCATTTACGGAGTTCTCGGCGAATATTCCTCATCCCTCGGTCTTATGGTCAATACAATGCAGGGATTCCGACAAATGCTCGGTGACTTCAAACTCTCAACAGATTCCTTCATCGGCGGTGTAATGGCCAAAGTACAGGCACTGATGTTTCAACTGCGCATTATGTTCATGCGTATGCAGACACTGATGGGACGCGTGTATGGAACAATGTATTCAATGGTGTGGCTCGGTACGTCCTCGATTACCGCGGGCCTCAATTTAGCGGATAATGATCTCGTGAATTTTATGTTCGAGTTCTGTTTTGCACCGGAAACGCAGGTGCGTCTGGCGGATGGCACAGCAAAGGCCATTCGTGAGGTGGCGATAGGAGATATGTTGGAAGGTGGGGTACACGTTATCTCGACCCTGGTGTTCAAGGGTGATCGGACACCAATGGTCCAAATCGGCGATGAGGTGATGAGCGCGGAACATCGCGTTTTTTGTGAGGGGGCATGGATTCCCGCATCCCAACACCCTTCTGCACTCCCAACACCCTCCATCCCCCTCCTTTACTGCCTGAATGTGGAGGGACACGCTTTCCGAACGGGTGGCGGTCTCCTGGTCGCGGATTATGATGAGTCCGAGGACCCTGATGCCATCGCGGCGGCCCAGCGTGTCGCCGAAGTCCGCCTGAATGGTTGCGGTGGCGGTAGCGGCAGCAGCGGTGCCGCCGTGGACTACGCCCTTGGCTGGGATGCCGAGGCCCAAATTCTACTCGCCGATGGGACGTGGAAACGCGGTGGTGACCTGGTGCTCGGTGAACGGCTTCTGGGTGGTGCCACCATTTGTGGTCTCGTCAAGGAATCCTGCACGTATGTGAGGAATTATGGTGGGGTACATGTCGCCGCTGCACAGCTCGTATATGTCGACGGTGTATGGCGGCGGGCCGAAACAATCACCGGTGCCTCAACGGCCGCACCGGCAATTCTGATGCAGGTCGTGACAGATATTTGCGCACCCCTGTGCGTCCGCAACCCCGCCCATAAAGCCCCCATCTTCCTACGTGATTACCGAGAGGTGGCGGTCCCCGATATGGAAGAACCGTATTTAGCGGCACTGGCTGGCGGTAGCAGCCAACCATAAAAAGTGAAGGCGGAGGGAGTGGATATGTTGGAAGCCACACATTTCCTCGAAATACAATGTCTGCCGCACATCTTTCCCAATTCGTTAACGTGAAGCGATACAATGACCTGGTAGGTATTTGCATCGCACCACCCGCCGCCGAGCAATCGGCGCGTCCTTTCCACATTGTGTTTATGATTGATTCCAGCGGTTCAATGAACGGGACTCGTATGGATACCGTCAAACACACAATTCGCCTTTTCACCAATGAAATGGGCGAATGGGATAAGGTGAGTCTCATTACATTCAGCTCGGCCGCACACCTCCATTTGACGGCCGAATCCGACGTGGAAGTAATTCGCCAGGTTGTGGACGGTCTGGACGCCATGGGTGGCACTAATTTGGAGGCGGGACTGTATCAATTGTTGGAACTGGACCTACCAACAGTCGATGCCATATTCCTCCTGACGGATGGTGAGGTAAACCAGGGTATTCGGACAACGCAGGGGCTCGAGAGTCTTACAAAAAGTGTGGCCTTTGCTCGCTACGCCATTCCCGTGTATACGTTGGGGTACGGGGCCGAACATAATGCCCAGCTCCTGCAGGCGGTGGCCCTGGCTACCCGATCCTCCTACACATTCGCCGAATCAAATGAGATGATTCCGTCCGTGGTAGGTGAAATCCTGGGAGCTATGCGCGAGGAAGTCGCAAAGGCCGTGACACTTGAATGGGAGGGCGAGGCGCGGTGTTTGGAGGCGGGGGCATTCCCTTCAGACAGGCAGTTCTGTGCCGGTTCCATCATTGCCAACAAATCCCAATGGGTCATTTTGCAGGGCGGTGTTTCGGCTCTGCGACTCAGGACGGGCGCTAGCAGCAGTAGCAGCGACAGCGTCGCACTGCCCATCCCCTTGTGCGACGAGGTAGGAGAGGAGGAGGTGTTGGAGCAGTGGTTCCGCGCCAGAGCCGCAACGGTGTTTTCCGGCATTTGTGATGAGAGCGCGAATGTAATGGCAAAGCAGGCGAAGTTGAATCAGCTGGAGGAGGACTTGTTGGCATCCCCCGTTTCCAACAAACCCCTCGCCCTCCGTATTCTCGCCCAAATCGCCGAGAACCGCGCAGCCCTCGATGCACGTGCCAGGAGTGGCCGGATTTCCCAGGATATGGCCCGACGACTCACATCGCGCACTACGGCGTTCGCGACTCAGCGGGGTGGCGCGATTCCCGAGTTTATGAGCCCCGTACAGCGCGAGGTATCTCACGGGCTCGTGCATTCGTTTCGTATGGCGACCCAGACAGTCCAGGACACTCCACGCGATACATTGGAAGCGGAGTGGAGCGAGGATTCTCAATATCCTTTGTAAGAAATGGCAACACCACCTGGAACATGCAATTGTGCCGACCCCGTGAAAAATGTATCACCTGGGGGTGGTCTGGATGCCTCGGAGACCGCCGCAAAGCGCGGCGGTGTGGCGGAGTTCGTGAATCGCAGCCCCTCTTGCACAACACCTTGCAACATCAAATTCGCATCCTACGCGGACCGTTACCGCTATTTGCGCGGTAAGGCAGCCGTGGATACGACCATTACATTCCCCTGCTGTACTACAACGACTTTGGCGTGCGCATCCTGCACGTAAGGAGTCGTTTTTGTTTTTAGTGGGGTCGTGTAAGAAATGGAGGACCGCATGAAACAGACGATTACGATTATGAAGAAACTCACGGGTGACCTGGGTTTGCCTCTAGAAGCCCCTGAAATCCAGGCCATCAAGGCCCGCATGACCGAATTTGTACGAACGGGGGAACCGTGGTCCGGTAAGTTATCATTGGCGCCGTGGGACCGTGAAGCCGTGTTGGAAATGTCGGTGGGCGGGAAAATCGAGTTAACACTGCGTAGTTTAATGACGGGCCGAAAAAGAAAAGGGCGTCAGTAGAAAATGAGTCGGTGGTATGACGGTTCCCGGCTGATATACTGGGATAATAGTAATCAAGACCTCACCATTCCTGGGGCCCTGAGTGCTTCTAACATACGTATTGTTACCAACAATTCGTATAATACGGGTTTTTTGACATACAATTCAACGACGGGGCAGGTGTTTTACAATTCGTTGGGTTCTGGTGGTGGTTCCACGGGTCCCACAGGACCGGCGGGCAGTGGTGCGACGGGTGCAACGGGTCCAACAGGTGCGGGTACTTCCTTTTCAAGCGGAACCGCGGCGGGCGATTTTATTGTATGGGATGGGACGGCATATACTGTTGGAAGCACCACGGTTGCTCTGGGGTCCCTGGCGGGCAATATTTCCCAGAGGGCAACATCCGTGGCAATCGGTAATGAGGCGGGTCGCTATTCGCAGGGCCAAGCCCAACCCGCACTCCCTACTTTAACGCAACCTGCAGTCGCTGTAGGATTCCAGGCTGGTCAGTCTTCCCAGAATGTAGGTGCAGTGGCCATTGGAGCCGGTGCGGGCCAAACGAGCCAAGGACCCGCGGCATTAGCCGCGGGTTTGGGAGCCGGTCAAATACTCCAGCGCGGATTTGCGGTCGGAGTCGGATGCAATGCGGGCAATTATTTGCAAGGTCAAGCCGCTATTGCCATAGGTTCAGGGGCGGCTGTGAGTTCCCAGGGTACTACCGCGGTTGCGATTGGTTCCAATGCGGGCACAAGCACACAGGGTGCGAATGCAATTGCCATTGGTACACTGGCGGGTGCCAGTAATCAAACAAGCGAGGGAATCGCTGTTGGAAATCAGGCGGGCCGGACCGCCCAAGGTCAACGGGCTATTGCTATTGGCACCGGTGCGGGTACAACAAGTCAGGGATCCAATGCCGTCGCGATTGGTTTCTCAGCAGGGGGTACAAATCAACCCGTGAATTCCATCGTCATTAATGCATCGGGTACGACCCTCAATGGTGCCTTGAGCACCGCCTGCTATGTAGCACCCATTCGTGTGGATAATTCGTATAGTACCGGATTCCTAACATATAACTCGACGACCAAGGAGGTTATTTATAATAGTGTTGGAAGTGGTGGTGGCGGTGCGACTGGCGCTACAGGCGCAACAGGCCCCGCAGGAGGCGGTGGCTCCCTACCTTCTGCATCCACCATTGGAAACATCCTGGTGTGGGACGGAAGTGCCTACGTGGTACAAAGTTCTATTCTTGGAATCGGTCAAGGTGCTGCTGCTAATAAACAGCCTGAGCAATTGGATTCCATCGCTATCGGCACTTTTGCGGGACACTATAACCAGGCCAATAATACTGTGGCAATCGGACAATACGCCGGTGTTTCCTCGCAGAATAATAATGCGATCGCCATTGGTACACTGGCAGGAGCCTGTAACCAATCCATTGCTGGTATCGCAATAGGTCAAATTGCGGGTGCCTCCAATCAACAACCTTATGGCGTGAGTGTTGGATATGGAACCGGATTTCAGAATCAGGGAAGTGCTGCCGTTGCAGTGGGTTACAATACAGGCCAAACAAATCAGGGCTCCTACAGTGTTGCTGTGGGTTCATACGCCGGTGAAACAGGTCAAGGCAACAATAGCGTAGCGATTGGACAGTATGTTGGAAGGACGGCTCAGGCGGGAAGTGCGGTGGCCATTGGTGTAAATTCCGGTGAAACTTCCCAATTAAGTTATGCTGTTGCTGTTGGATCACAGGCAGGTAGAACAAGTCAACAAAGTGGTGCGGTAGCACTTGGTTATTATGCAGGTGAAACAGTTCAATCAAATCACGCAATTGCTGTTGGAACGCAGGCGGGTCGTTACAATCAATCGGCAAATGGAATTGCCCTAGGTGAATCAGTTGGATACTTGAATCAAGGAACGAATGCTATAGCGTTGGGCTACTATACTGGATTTCAAAATCAAGGAATTCATGGAGTGGCTGTTGGAGCACTGGCGGGTAATGAAACACAGGGGTCATATGCGGTGTCCATGGGATACGGAGCGGGTAATTCATCCCAAAAAACCAGCGCAGTGGCAATTGGTAATAATGCCGGTTCAAATAACCAGGGTGCATTTGGCGTGGCGGTTGGTGCTTACGCGGGCCAAAATACCCAACACGCGCATACGGTTATTTTGAATGCCGCTGGTGTGGCCCTTGATTCCCAGACGACTTCATCATTTTATGTTTCCCCTGTACGCCTGGATTCCAATGCACCACCTGGATTTCTAACATATAACTCAACTACCAAAGAAGTCATTTACAATTGGGCGGCTTCGGGTGGTAGTGTTGGTGCCACGGGTCCCACTGGCCCTGCTGGAGGCGGTGGTGGTGGCGGCACTACTCTGCCCCCTGGTCAGACCGCGGGAAACTATGCTCTCTGGACGGGGTCCACTTATGAGACTGTGAGTACCACGGTGCGCCTGGGTGCCAATGCGGGTCTTACATCCCAAGGCCAATCATCTATTGCGATTGGTATTGCCGCAGGCACAACGAGTCAGGGTATTAATGGTATTGCCATTGGTAGTTTGGCGGGCCAGTGTAATCAGACCTCTAATGCAGTGGCTGTGGGTCTTTTTGCGGGACGGTCAACACAAGGAGAGGCCGCGGTTGCGATTGGCCGCTTTGCGGGCACTCTATCGCAGGGACAAGAAACAGTTGCAATTGGCCACCAAGCGGGCTCCAATAACCAGACGCAATATGCAGTAGCTGTCGGTGCACAGGCTGCCCAAACCTCCCAAGGTGATAGCGCGGTTGCTGTGGGAAATTTAGCGGGCTTCACGAATCAGGGTACATTTAGTGTTGCCGTAGGTTCCTACGCAGGTGCATTTAATCAGCAATCTTATTGTATTGCTATTGGAAACGGTGCGGGAACTCAGACTCAGCAACAGTACAGCATTGCAATTGGTAAGGATGCGGGTGGGAATACACAGGCAGGCATTGCTATCGGATATAACGCGGGTAATTTCAGTCAACAGACGGATGCAATTTCCATTGGAACATACGCAGGTCAATCAGGTCAATGCAATAATGCTATCGCGATTGGTGCTTATTCAGGGAATCAAGGGCAAACCCAACACGCCATCAGTATTGGATACTATGCGGGTTACTCAAATCAGGGAACATCTACGATTGCTGTTGGAAATCTGGCGGGTCACTCAAATCAAGGTGCTTTGGCGGTAAGTGTTGGTGCCGAGGCGGGATTTGAGAATCAGGGTGCGTTTTCGGTTGCGATTGGTGCCTATGCAGGTATTTCATCACAATACGCGAATACAATTGTTCTGAATGCTTTGGGCGCACCCCTACATACGACTGAAGTCTCATCATTTTACGTCGCTCCTGTGCGAACCCAAACTTCCAACAATACGGGTGCACTCGTCTATGACACGACCTCCAAAGAGGTCACATACAATTCCTCCAAGACTTTCGTGATCCCACATCCCCTACACCCATCGCGCTATCTCGTCCATGCCTGTTTGGAGGGTCCTGAGGCGGGCGTTTACTACCGCGGCACCGCCGTGATCACCGAGGGTGCGACCTCGGTGGCCGTGCAGCTACCGGCGTATGCCGCGGCGGTCGCGGCCGACTGGACGGTACATCTGACGGGGGTCGGATCCACACCTCGCGCCCTGGGAGTGAGCGAGGTAAGTAAGGAGGGCGTGTTTGAAATTTACGGTGCACCTGGGAAAGTCCATTGGTGGGCCACGGGCCGCCGCTGCGCCATTGAGGTGGAACCCGCCGTCGCTGATGTATCTGTAAAGGGTAGTGGTCCCTACACTTGGATTTAGAGGGGCTTAGTTGCTGAAAAGTAATCCGGCACGTCCGCCGAACACCTTGAGTATATTCCAGTTCGTCGTCCAAACATAGACATTCATGTTGGGATGTTGAGTACACGCGGGACCATCGGCCATTGATATGTACATTTCTTTACGGGGGATTTTATCCCAATTCGCTACTCCTGCTGGACGGTACACATCCTCCCTCTCCGCACCGTAGCCGAATGGCCACATATACACATACCGGTCGTGCACTGCAGCCTTTGTGGCCTTTTGTGTTGGTAGCAGGGCGCGAAACAGAGCGGGTCCCTTGATTTCAAAGCGCTCGTACGAGTTATAATATACCGCGGCACCCGTAATCGGTTCCGAATCGGCCGTGCGAAATGCAGGAAGCACTCGCCAATCATTGGCCGCTAAAGGTGTTAACTCAGCATCGGGCCACCAGGGCACGGTACAAGGATTCACCCACGTGAGATTGTTGGGTCGTTGGAATGTGTAGGGAGCGAGGTCACGCGTAAAAAGGAACCAGGCATTATAGTCGGCCGCCTCGGGTCGCTGGAGTACCCACAAAATCTCCTTGGTTGGATTGTTGAGCGGTAGCTCAATCCGGACTTCCGTGGTATTCTGGGACGCCTCGGCCTGTATGGCATTATGCTGTTCCACGAAATATGTGAGTTCCGCGGATCGCAGGGCAATCGCCTCGGGTTCCTCCACACTCACATACTCCAACATAAAGTACGCATCCTCCATCTCAAGCCTGGAGGGCATCGTGTATCCCTCCATCACTTCGCCACTCACACCGGCACGGGTCATTGACGCATTCATTGAATATACGCGACCCGCAGTTGGTGCTGTTGAGGAACGCCAAAAACGTCCCCCTTGGAGTTCCGGCATCGCCCCACTCACATCCACACCTGTTCGAAATCCAACCGTGCGTTCATCATATCGCGCATCCGTGTAATATACGTCTTCGACGGGCCGGAACGTTACGTGAATGCGGACTTTATCGGCATATATGGCATCAATGGGGAGCGCGTGGGAATAGCGACCGGGTCGCGAAAACCAGAAGGGAATGGGCACGTGGACACGGATGGGATTTGTTGGAGTTCCGACCCACGTCGTGGGACCAAAGCCGTTCGCGGCGCGCGCAATCATCCGATTCTTCGCCTTCAGCGTATCCAGGGGCTCATACAACTCATCCAGGACTTCCAACAGTCGCCCATCCATCGTCTCGACTATCGCACCGCCGATTTCTAACTCCACGGTCTGAATGAGGGCGTGGCCGAGTGCATTGGTCCAGCCGTAGTAGGGACCGAGAAAGTTGGCGCCTGCTGCCGTCTGGGCCGCCTGTTGTGCTGTTGCGATATCCGGCATTTCCACAACAAGCATGACCCCATTGATGAGTTCGGCAATACGGGGAACGGTGAGTGATACGCGCTTGCCGAATCCGAACTGGCCGTCGAAATCAACACGACGCCACTGGGCCGCCCAACGTGTGGTTTTTTGCAGGACTTTGACGAACTGGTCCGTATTGGGATTGCCCTTGGTGGCTAACAGGTCCTCATACTGGAGTCCTGAACTCACGCGGATGAGACTGTTGGCAATACTGGCTGCCATTTCTACTTCTGCTACTTCCGCAGATTACGGGCCTTAACCCCAAACCAAAAATTTTTTGGTTTTGGGGTTTTTTGTTTTTTTTATTTACAATGACTTACCTATTTGCTGAGATTGGAGAGAGGGAGAATATGTGGGAAGTTGTGGGAGATTGTGAGATGTGGAGAGAAGTGGTGATATGCAATGCAGGGAGGGGTTAAAGGGGAACCGTAGGTTCCCCTGTGACTTCGCCCTCCTCCACCTCTTCGGCTCCCTCGGCAGCAGCGCGGAATGGCGCGGAAGCCTGGGGCTCCAGAGGAAGGACCACCTGGCGCTCCTGGCGCAAGTCCCAGTTCAGCACAAAGATCTTCTGGGCTGTGTCGCGCTCGTTCATCCAGCGCAGGGTGGCGTGCCAGTCCAGAGGCTTGCGCGCGGGCTTGAGGGAGGTGATGTAGAGGTTGTGGAGTCCGTAGACAAAGGGCCTGAACTTGGCGGGAATCGTGGAGCGGTCCATTGTGCGTGCCTTGAAGGCGTCCACGTAGATCTTGTACACCGTCTGGGTGATGGCCTTCCAGCGATTGATGAGGTCGGTGCTGGGCCGGCGCTCCTCAGGGTAGAACTTCAGGTACTCCTCGAGAGCACCCTTGCTCCACAGGTCCATCCAGAGGAAGTCACGGCGCGCCGTATTGCCACGCATCTTGCGGACACGGTTGTACACCTGGGAGCGCACCTTCCAGCGGCCGAAGGGGTCGGCGCTGCTGCGGAATACGACACCCTGGTAGCGCACGGAGCCACGCATACTGGCAATCATACTGACAACCCCAGGGATATCCACCGGTACGTAGCCGGGTGCAATGTTGTGCATCGTTGACTCCTGGTCGTGCTCAGCACGATTGACCATACCGATTACGTCGAGCACTGGTGTCATATCAATGCGCCCAACAGTTGCATCCGCCGCCTTGCTGAAGTACTGGCGGGGAGTCACCACACCGGCGGGTGTAGGTGCAACCGAGAGGGTTGCATCGGCACCGATACGATAGGCGGCCACCAACACAACGCGGGGCTTCTGGACAGGGCATACAATACGGTTCTCGGCGTGTTGGAGAATCCAGGTGTAGGTGACGTCCTTTTCGAGGCGGTCAGTGAGGGGTGTCTCTGTGCCATAGGTAGCTGCCACCGCCTCTGCGAAGAGATCCGCAAAGGAGCGCTTGCTGTAGTAGTGGCACTCGGCGTCCATCATCGAGCGGGTGTGAATGCGCCAGCGGCCCGTGGTGATATCCCAGAACTGGGCAATCATCACGCCGTCCACGAACTCCTCCATCGTGATGTCGGCGGTAAAGGAAGGGAGTCCCTCGCCCTTCGCCGACTTGAAGGCAGATACGCTGATAGGCGTGTTGGTAGCAATGTTCCACACCACGGAACGGAAGGCACCCACGTGGATAAGGTCGAGGTTGCTGTGCTCCTTCACGTAGCGAATCATTGCCAGGGGAGTGCCGTGGATTTCATACACACTCAAGTTGCCGCCCTCGGAGCTCGTGAGGAAGGTCTTGAGGGCGCCCCAAGTGGGGTAGGTATTGCGAAGGTTGGCGAAGACGGAAGCGAAAGAAGACATTGTTGGAAAGGAAAGGAAGGGGGAAAGAACACTAAGAATGTCAGGAAGGGAAATGCTTAGATGGGCCGCGAGGACACACTGCAACCCAGGTGGGAATGGGGCCGTCAATTTTTTCCGCAAATGCCGGCGCAACGTAGTCCTGAGGCCAATGGAATAGCCGAAAACCCTACACGTGATTAGAGGACCATGAATGCCATGGATGAAGCGGATATGGTCCCCGAGTTGGGAGACTTGCTGACAATTATATCGGATATACACAAGTCCACTACGGGCCGCATCATTTACCGTGATGGTGCCCTGATACGTGTGCGACCTGCCCACGTGAGTGATCGCGCCGTGGATTTCCCCCTTGACCCCGCGACCGGCCTTTTTCAGGATTCATTGGGTGTGTCGGAAATCGTGATGCACGAGAAGGCGCGCTATCCCCACTACTCCCGTCAACTCGGTGTCCTGCCGGGTGAGTCCCTGGAATTCTATACCGTGGATGGACAGCCGGCGGCGGATCCTGGTGTCGTTGCTGTGGTCGTTGCCGACGATTCCCAGGACGCCATTCAATTGGAGGATGGTCGTGTACTCAATTTCGGATTTGTAGGCGCCCCATCACCCTACGATGTCATTGTGCCCCGCAGCAACCCCGAGGATTTCGCAATTACCAACAATAATACTGATGCCGCAGCTGTTGAAGAAGAGGAAGAGGAATTCGAGTTCCCGGAAATCGAATTGCCCGCACCACTTGTGGAGGAAATTCCCACGTCCGAACGTACCTACAGTGATGCCGTGCAGCGCGAAGATATGTTCGTGAGCCTCCTGTTGGATATACCACAGGCGAAACAGAAGAATCCCCGTGTCCTGCGCAACCTGTACCGGAAAACCGACCTCCTGCTGGCCCTTAAGAATTCGATGGTTGTGCGCGATGAGATGGGTAGTGTTCTGGCCGACGCCGCACAATCCTACGTTCCCCACACAATTCACGATGTGCTTGACCACGCCGCTGCAAGCGCGGCGCCCGTAGCGGCCCTGTTGCCCGTAGCGAATGTGAAGAAGGTGGTCTACGTGGATACGATGGATGTAGAGGCGGCGGGTGGCTATGAGGATGTGGATGTACGTGTTGATGCCGTGGCGTTGACGGAGGCGGCCGAGAGCACCGCTACATTTCGTGGTGCCGGTGGGGCCGCGGGAGGCAACCCCTTCCTTTCCTACATGGATTTCCTGCTGACGCGCAATCTGCCGGCCGTCGTACCCCATTCCGCTCAGCCTACGCGATGGACCCAGGTGGACCAGGATGTGCTGCGCACCCGTGTGCCCCCCGCACCCGTACAGGGTTTCCCCGCTGATTTACCGCCCGCCGTAGTCGCGAAGGGTGATGCTGTGGAGTTGACACCCGAATTTCTGGGGACGGTGGAGGACCGTACTGTGCGTCTTCTTGCGGCTACAACCGTCGTGAACCGTCGCACGGGCGTGAGCTTCCAGATTGCACCCGCCGATAGTGGCGAAGTCGTGGACCACGTACTTCTGACGGGCGATTTGTTGGAAACCCGCACACCTACACGCTCCTCCGTACTGCTCTGGGATATTCAGGCGAGTGATGCCTCGCGCCAGGTCGCCAACGGCTTTTACCGCCGTCTCATGGCGCACTGGTCCGATCAGCGTTCCCTGAATGCCCTGGGCGAAGAGGAGGGGGATTTGGCGACCCTCCTCGGTGAACGTATCCCCTCTGCCCTCCAAATCGCGGATAGACCCGTGTTGGGAACCCTAGACGCCTTTGGAATGCGCGCACTGGAGATGGACGGTCCTGTGATGGAAGCCCTCACTAAGGCCCTTGCCGCTGGACGTGCCACATGGGATGCCGGTATGACCACACTTCGTAAAAGGGCCGTGGCCGTCCTGGCGGCGGAAACAACACCCATCCCCTCCCCTATTTCGGAAGGAAACCCACTTTGGACCGCCGCCGTGGAGGGACAGGAGGATATTGGTGCCGTGTTGGAAATTCTGAAAGCCCGTGAACCCACCTTGTACTCAACACACGGTGCCCGTACCGCCCATTTCCTCTCGGTGGCCAATGGTACACTGATGAATGTATGGTATGGGGCGGCGTCCGAGGTGGACGAGGATGAAATGATGACCGCGGTCACCACGTACCGTGCCGAACGTCGCCGACTTGAGCGGGCTACCGCGAATGCCAGGGCCGCGGAGGCCGCGATTGCCGCAACTCCGGCGATTAATGAGTGCCAACACGTGTATCTGCTGGAGTCCATTCGCAGTATTCGCGACGAGGCACGACGTTTCGGTGTTCTCCAGGACTTCCTCACAAAATACCAGGGCGGTGTACGCGGTAATTGGGTGATTTGTGGGTCGTGTGAGAAGAACCTGATTTGCCGCCACGAGCTTATGCTCCTCCACGAATTCCTACATCCTGGCCGCAGCGTTGCCCTGCATAAAACCCTGCTCCTGGAATTCAGCGGACCCGTATTCGAGGGCGCATACATTTGTAAGAATTGTGGACAGAAAATCGCTGACCTGGAGTTCGATACGCATCTGGAATTCGACGATGAGGGCCGGCCCCTCGTGGGCCGCACCGTGGTTGCACCTACGAAGAAGAAGGGGGCCGAAGGAAAGGAGGGAGAGGAGGATGTTGGAGATGAGGAGGAGGGGGATAAAATCGGCGCCTTTGTTCTCGCCGATGAGGCCAAGGAACGCGATAGTTTTTCGTTCGAGGGCGAGGATCTGAAAACCTACTACGTGACCCGTACCGTGTTGGAACATTGCGGTGTTACTCCCACGCGCGAAATATACGAACGCATTGTGAAAGCCGTGCGCGACTTTATGCGCGAGCGTGTGCCGTCTCAGGTGAATTATGATGCAGGTCGTCGTAAAGCGGCTGCCGAGAAGCGGCCCATCAATTTGCCCGAATACGAAAAATACACGGCGAATGTCCTGTTTGGTGTTATTGGTGCACTGGTGGTAATGGAAATCCAGGCGGGTGACCTGTCTATCCCCTTCCCCGCCCACGGCTGCAAGTTGGAACGCGGCGGCGCACCCCTGGAAAAGGAGGGTCTCGGTGCCATCACCTATGTGACGTGCGTCATCGCGGGTGTGCTCCGCTTTGATGCCCCGTGGAATATCACCACTTGGAGTGATATCACCTCCATCCCGAAACGCCAGGGGCTCATCGCCAACGATATCCGGCAGAGTCTCAATGTGATCCTGGTCGTTCCTGGACCCACCGGACGTGCCGTAGCACCCCTCACAACCGTGACGGAGACGTACAAGGGAATGTTGGATGCGAAGAGGGCTCTGCGGAATGCCGGTGAGACCGGTCGTGATAACGCGGAACTCTACGCATCCGCGGATCGCCTGCCCGCCGCATTCCGTCCCATTCCCGCAGTGCGCGCCCCCAAGGAGCGCGAATCGGCGGTTCCCAACAAATCCAAACTCCAACAGGATGTGGCCACCGGTCCCCTCCAGGAAGTCAAGGCCTACGTAGCCACGCGCCAGCAGGACGTGATTCAAGAAACCCTGTATTCCCTACATTCCGCCTCCGCAGCCTCCGCGAAAGGACTCGGTATCCTTTCGGAAAATAACCCACGGTCCGATGGTGCCTGCTGCTTCCAGCGCCTCGGTGCTGTCGCCGTCGTAGGGAACGGCGTGGGTTCAATGTTGGAAACCCTGGGTGAAGCCCGTGCCGCCGAGATGAGTCTGTTGGAGGCGAGTGCAACCGCCCTGCGTCGCCGTGACCCTACCGCCTCTGCGAACGGCACCCATATCTATGTGCCGTGGTCGGCGCCCATCACACGCTCCATCTTGCCCCAGGCCGACCCCTCGATGTACTATAAGTTGTTCGTGAAGAATTGTTTCCGTGGGGAGAATGTGGGATTCGCGCACGAGTACGGGTCCGACTGGGTATGTCGCCATTGTAAATACGCCTGTCCCGCGGAGTTGGAATACCTTACGGGTGCAGATCTTGGGAGCCTGGATGGTAAGAAATTCGCCAAGGCGATGGAGGAGTTGGATGCCAAGCGCCAGAGTCTCGCTGTGGGCTCGCTGGAGGGCCAGGTGACTGCGGAGAATTTCCACGCCCTCGAGGATGCGATTCATACCCGTAAATCCGTGGCTCCCTACATCTTCCCTGGCCAGAAACCTCTCGCTGAGGTACTTGCCCAGATGTTGGATGAATTGAGGGGGGCGAATTTGAGTGCGACGATGGTGACCGAATGGGTATCCCTGCAGGATACGATGGCCCGTATCCAGCGCGATGGATTGGGTGAGGGTCCACGCCGTCGCCAGGCCTTTGCCGCCTTTGCACGGGCCCGCGATGTTGCTGCAGAGCGGCTGGGGGAGCGGATGACGGAATTGTTGGGAGCACGACCTTCGCAGGTGGCCACGGCATCCGTGACTGCCGCCTTGGAGGCACTGGCCGTCGTCACCAAACAGGCCGAGGGTGCCCAGGGTGCCCGTAATATTCTGACGTTCTTGGTGGTGCCGATGGAACAGGTGGCGACGGGATTCCGTAACGAGAAACCTCGCGTGAATAAGTGGTTCCCTAAGGTGGCCAAGAGTCACCGTGACCTCCTACATACCATTTGGGATGCCCAGAATACGGTGGTGCGCAATGGCGAGGTGGCACTCAGCGAGCTGCGTGAGCCTGTGCGGGCCGTTGTGGTTGAGGCATTGAAACGCGTGGCCGCCTGGATGGGCCCGTGGCTCCAACACTGGCTCCACGAGTTCCGTCCAGGCGCTGGCGGTAGCGGTAGCGGCAGCAGTGAGGGATTTGTTGGGAGCGAGATAACTTACGTGCTTCAATGGTCGTTGTTGGGAGCCCTGATGGCCTGCGTCACCGATGAAAGCCCCTTACTAGCGGGTGGCGCCGTGGATATTCGGCGGGCTGCGATGAAATTCTTCCAAGGATTTTTCGTGGATGCCCTGCGCGTCGCTAGGGGATTTGTCGAGAAGACCCAGATGTCCGCGAAACAGATTCAGGAGGCGCTGTTGGCGCGCCAGGAGTTGGAGCGTGCGGAGTTCATTCGTCGCTTCGATGTGTTGGACCGCGATATGCGTCAAGTTGAGTTGATTAAGAAGCGACTGAAGATTGGTGACTGGGCTGTGGGGACGATGAAGAACCTATTCCAATACGACGCGGATTTCTTCGAATTCGAGCGGGGTCAACGGGCGGCTATGGGTTTACCGGAATTTGCAGGCGATATCACGGGCGATATGGGTGGTGGTATGCGCGAGAACCCGTACGGATTCATGGAGTTCGGTACTGAGCGTGTGGAGGTGGGTGTGAACGACCATCGCGGTGCTCATGATGAGGATTGAGGGAACCTACGGTTCCCCTCTAACCCCTCCCTTATTATTGAACCCGCGGCCTGGCGGCCACGGGTTCTTTAGAAGGATGACTTAATGGAATCTGAAGCTTTACTCGCAAAATTTAAGCACCAAAGTACACAATGTATACTATGCTGTTTACGAATTGAAGTTATTTCGCATTACTGCCGTTAATAAGCACGAGACCTAGTGTCACCATAAACATGCCGGCCCATTCGCGGACAGTATAGACCTCCTTAAATATAAAATATCCAACAAGCATCGTAAATACATTGCTGGTTGCATCCCATGTTGCATTCAGAATTGCAAACCCAGTCGTTTTGAATAACCAAACAAGAAGGAATGCCAGGGCCACATATACGGTTACACCAAGAGGAAGGAAGCCCCATACACCTCCCACGGCATACTTTTTGAGAGCAAAATCCCCAACACCCTCAACAAGTGTAAGTATAGTTCCTCCGAGCAGAGGATGCATTTTCTATTATATCATATTTGTTTAAAGAAACTAACAGCTCCCTCTCCGCTGTAGTTAATCTCTCGCTGGGATCTTCAAAATACAGTAGCCGCGCTAAATAGAAGATGGGCACACTATGGTATGCATTCGGGATTTATATGGCGGGTGTTGGAATCGTGCTATACCTCCGGCCACGCCTTATGTTTCTTGAAAATGGTATCTGGAAAGAGTTCGGTCTCGCCACGGAGGCCGATCAGACCATATTCCCTTTTTGGATGTTTGCAATTGTATGGGCCATCATTTCGTATGCTCTTGCTAGCCTGCTGTCGATGTTTTTTGCCTCGGTCGCTATGAAATCCGCCGATGTGCCTCAGGCTTCCAACACCGTACCCAATGCCTCCTTCATTCAACCCATTTCGGCGAATCCCAACTGGTCGCCGGCCGCGACTGCGCATTTTGCCACCAATGTGCAGCCCCTAGCACAACGCACTCCCGGCTATTATATATTGGACCCCTATGCAAACCCCGCGACACCCCGATACATTTACTACGGTCCTGAGCCGCCAGGTTTTACTCAGGGGGCAAGTCCCCTCTAAATCCCTCCGTGCCTGTTGACTGGTTCAGTTCAGGGAGGGGGAGTGTGGGGGCTGCTGGGACTGCTGGGACTGTTGGGACTGCAGAGAGTGATGGGATTTCTGTGAGAAGTTTAGGGTCCGTCTTGCAACTACCCGAAAAGGTTCCACCCAGTGATCCACCCATCAGGGTAGCCCAGAATGAATAATACGCGAAGGCCGTAGCGGTCTTGGCGAATTCCGGTGATCCAGGGGGAAATAGGTTGCCAATCACATTGCGGAACCAGGGTACCGCCAGAATGAGAATCATAATGCTCACCTGGAATGCAAGGGGAATCAAGGCGTTTAGGGCCACCTGTTTCCAACTCCGCACTTCCCCACACGAATCCTTCTGAACTCCCGCGAAGGCGCCGAAACTCATTCCGTAAATGACAATCGCCGAAATGAGTAAAAATGCAACCGTGATACGGATGTCAATCACATCATCCGCAATTCCCAACACGGCCGCGAGACCGTATGTGACTCCAAAGGCGAGTACGGCCATCAGAGTCCCCATACCAAAGAGAATGGCCGTGAGTTGAAGGGTATTCATTTCTTTCCTTTCCCCTGAAAAAAACGAATGAGTAACGGGCGAGGCCTAGATGCGATTCCCATAATTGTGCATTCCGAGAATGAACAACTCCGGGGTGCGGCTATTACACGTATGACGACACTGCGCGATGAACTCGCCGCGGAATGGCACGCGGCTGACGAGGCATTTCGCGCGAAAGAGCAGGAGTTTCTCGAGGCGGTGGCCGCCTGGCGACGCGCGGGCGATTCCGTCACCGGCCGCGGGGAGGCCGCGATGACCGTTGGTCACCTACAGGCGGAACTCGCCAAGCTGGATGTGGCCCGACAGGCCGCACGATACCCTCATCGCTTCATTCAGACCAAGGAACTTTTCCGCACGGTAGTGGACGCGGATACACGTGACCAGCGTAAAATCCCCCATCCTGTATACCTCGAAAACGTTATGCGCACTGCTCCCGCTGAACGTACAGTGGCTCTGCTCAATTGATTACTGCAACGCTACTGCAACGGATACGGTTGGATACGGTCCTCCTCCTTATCACAGTCCACCTGATTTACCTTGTATTTAAAGCACGTGCCATTACGGTCCCTGTATATTGTGGATTCCACATTATCCAGGTTGGGATATTTCACGACAACCACGGGCGCTGGTTTCAACACATAGACGCAAAAAATACCGAGGGCGAGTCCCAGTAAGAAAGGGAAAAATTGTAGTAATCCGAAAAAGCGACTTACCATTTCTATGGTGGACCCTGAAACAAAAAACAGCGTGACCCCATCTAAGGAGTCAGTGGCCAAGCAATGGTTGATTTTTTGAATCTTATGGAAAACAAGACTATTGCAACACTTATCAGTTTTATGTTGGGAGTCGGGGTTGCCGCTATGTTTCGTCCCGTTTGCAAGGGACCCGAGTGTATCGTGATTCGCGGTCCTCCTGTACAGGATATCCGCAACGCGGTATATCAATTCGGTTCAAAATGCGTGGAGTTTTCACCGCGTCCCGTGGAGTGCCCGACGGATGCCACGGTTGCTGTGGTAGATACGGTGAGTTTTGCGGATTATGACGCCTAGGCGAATCGTGGACCCTGTTAAAACCATGTCGTCCGAAGGTACCTCCTTGGAGGATATTGAAAATGGCAACGTTCCCCACACGGCCGATGACGCCGTGATGAATGCCATTCTCTCTGATATGAATGGCGTGGAGGAGCCCGTGGCACCCCCTGTATATATTCCGCCACCCCCACCTCCCCAGCCCGAACCGATGTACATTCCCCAGCACCAACCGATGCCCCAACACTTCCAACCTCCTCCTTTTTATGCGGCGGGCGGTGAACCAATGTACGAGCAGGTTGAGGAACCGATGGCGCGACCTGTTGGTAGTGCGGGTTCAGGCGGTGGTGTGGGTGTGGTTGCTGCAGTGAAGCGCAATGGCTGGTCTACCCTGTTTGATGACCTGCGCGATCCCCTCGTGGTGGGCCTGCTTGTATGTCTCTTTTCACTCCCGGCACTGCATACGTGGCTTGCAAAACGCCTGACCTGGGCCTATAAGGTCGGCGGCTCACTTTCGTGGCTCGGATTTTTATTGCAATTCGCGATTGTCGCCGGCATTTTTGCGACCTATCGCCAAATTGCCATTGTAATGGGTGTAGGGGCATAAGATGCGCACCCAATATAGAATGGCTACTACTGCACGCTCGTCAATTGGACTCTATGGAGCCCTCGGCATTTTTGGACTTGTCGCTTTCTATTTAATATGGGCGGGGGTGACGCACCATATTTTGTTGGGAGTGGGGGCTACTTTTGTTTTATACTCGACCACCAATGGCGATTTGGTGGGCTCCCTGCTCGCCGGTGCCATCCTGGCGCTGGCAATGGGATTCTTCCGTTCCCGTAAATACGAGGGATTTCAGGACGCGACCACTGCCGCTGCCGAGGGCGGAGAGGAGGTCATAGAGGAAGTTGCAGTTGAGGTGAAGAAGCCCGTTGCGAAGGCAGCTGCACGTAAGGTCCCCCTACCGGATCACGCCGACCGCCCTGCGGAGATGTTCCAGCTCGGTAAGAAATACAAGATGCCCGCTACCGAGGACGATGATAAGGAGTTCCACCTGGATGCCGGCACCACCTTTATGCACGCCTACAAGTCCCTGAAGCCCGAACAGATCGCCGCGATGACCAAGGATACCCAGGAACTGATGGAGACCCAGAAACAGCTGATGGGTACTCTTCAGACCCTGAAGCCCCTCATTCAGGACGGCAAACAGATGATGGAGATGTTCCAGTCCTATTTCGGCGCCGCAAACCCCACCACAAGTTAAGGATAAATGGGTGTAGCGAAGATAGGAGGATTTTTATTGATTTTGTTGGGAATTGTTGTAAGCGCCTGGCTCCTACAACAACTCGTCGCCATAACTTTGCGTAAGGAGGGATTCGCGAACGCTACGCGGGACTCGGAACCCGAGGATCGCATGACGCCCGAGGCGTTTGCCTATAATCTCCTACAAACCGTCAAAGGCCCCATTCGCCGCCTCACTACGCAGTTGGCGGATGTTGGAAACTGGCGGGAGCGCGTTGAATTGGCGCGGCTTACACCGGTCGAATTGGCCCGCAGGGGAATGCAGCAAGGGTCTGTGAGTACATAATAGAAGTGAGACTCGTGCGCAATGGGTGTTAAAAAACGCGTATTATCTCGTACGCGCCGTATGGTTGGGGGTGCGTTAGGAGGCGCCGCCTCTATGTGCCCCCCTGGCGTCTGGTGTATGGATACGGGTATGTTGGTCGTTGGGCTATTGCTTGTAGGTGTGTTGGTGTTTATTGGATATCAGGTATATAGCCAACGGATTTCCAAGGCACAGCCTTTATTGCCGGCAAAACCTATGGTGGTCGTGGTGAACGCAGGTGGCTCTGCGGGTAGCGCTGCTGCTACAGCGGTAGCCGATCCCCGTTTTGCCCCCCTTTCACCCGAACAATCCTACAATACTCCACCCGATTTACGCGGATTCCCCTCTCCGCCCATCGCCGCTGGTGTCGGTGCTATCCCCATTAACCAGCCCACACGCGGTGTGCCGGACCAGTATCAACAGGTAGGCGTATTAACCGCCCCCGGTGGAACCGAGACATCCGGAACCCCAACACGTACAATCCTCCCCCTCTTTGGCCGCAAACTCGTGACGAACCGCGACCGCTGGAATTACTATACCCGCACGGACGGAATGAATCCCGTCCAGGTGCCCCTGGAATATAAGCGTCGGAAATGCGATGATGATGTTGGATGTGATGAAATTATGGAGGGGGATACGGTGTCCGTGCCCATTATGGGACAGAGCTACGTGGCCAATGTATATCGCTACTCCGTGCCGCGCTATATACCGCTGTAGTATAAGCCGCCACCCATTTCAGGAGAGGAATAATGACAGGTAGTGATGGGCCCGTCATCGTAAATAACTTTTTCACCTGTCGTGAAACGCCGTTGCGCATCACAACAGAGGATTATAACGCCATTAAATCGGAGGGAACGTGTGCAACGTGCAAAGTTCGTTTCACTTCACTATTGCCGACCCTGGGTACACTGACACCGAGTCCATACGGTCTGACGTTCGATATTCCCCAAATGACCCTGGAGGTCAATGGTGTACGCCATTCGGGATTCGGTTGCGTGTTGGATGTTTCGGGTAGCGTGCACGCCCTGGATATTTCGGGTGTCATTTCAACTGTAGGTAGTACCAATACAGCCGAACTACACTTGACATTTCACGGTGATGGGGCTACTACGCGGAATTCCAAATATGTGCTGGCGATTCCCATTCGTGTGGTTGCGAACGCAAACGCGAATAAACTGGTGGGTGCGAATTTCTTTGCTGCCCTGGGCATTTTACAACGCACACGGCCTACACTGGGATCCGTCATTAGTGAAGATACACCCCTGCTGATGTATCGAGGTGTGAGTCTCGAAGGTGTGTGTGGGAGTAACAGTGACGCCGGTGAGAAATATACGTACCTGGTCGCCCTGAAATCCCTAACAATGGACCAGACTGATTTTAACCGTTTGAAGGTGCTTCTGGGGAACACGTACAAGGGTTTGCGTAAAAGTGCAATCAACCTGGCCTCGAATCGGCGTCCCCTCGTTTCCTACATTCCTGGCATCAAGGTCACGGCCTCACCACTCGCGCCTTCGGTGAAGAAGACGATTCAAAACGGTTATGTGGCCACTGAACAAGTGAAATGTCGCCCCCTGGACTCGGCGCGTGACATTAGTGGGAATTTGGTATATGTTGGAGGTCCCGGCAAGTATTCCACCCTCAAAAACGAACTGGAGATGGCAGCGGATTTGCGGAGTGAGTTTGAGGAAGCGGAGGCTACCGCGGATGTTTCGCGCATTGAAACGATTCTGGCCATCGTTGTTGGGGTCCTGGTGGGTCTCTTCATCGTTTCACTCATTGTGTACTATGTGTTTATAAAGACGGAGAGCGGATATAGTAAACTGAGTTTATTATACGCCGTTGCGAGATTGAAAGACAATAAGGCCGTTGCGAATGCTGTGGATGCAGCAAAAGGGGTTGCAACTGCAGCAACAGCAGCAACAAAAGGGGCAGCAACAGCGGTGGCAGCAACAGCAGCCGCCCCATAAATTTGCGCACCCTTAACAAATGAAGACGCACCACATTTGGGTGTTGGGAATCCTGCTGTTGGGCATATGCGTCCTAGCTCTCGCGGGTCAATTCCGGAAATACGAGGGATTTGCTTCGGAACCTTCGGCTGCCACAGCAACCATTGCACTCCCACGCGGTATCGTGCGCTGCCCGCCGCTGTATAAGTTTTTTTCGGCGCCCGATGGCACCAGTCTCTGTTGCAACGGCACCGTGAATCCCTACACGGGTCAATGCCAAGAGAGCGAAATTGCAAAAAACAATATTTGCTCACTGGGAGGCGGCTCGGTAAAAGATCCCCGCCCAACCTTTCGGGGTGAAATGCTCAAGAGTTGCAAGGATATCATAACGAGGTCATTGAGCGGTGCCGTTGTAAACGGCACGTGCCCTCCATCCCTGCCAAATTTTGCCCAGGAGGACGCGGATAACGAGAAGTGCTGCGCCAATCCTGTAGTGATGAAGGGGGAAACCGGATATACCTGTTCCAGCCAGGATCTCGCGGATACTAAGAAGTACTGCGTGGCCAAGGGTGTTCCCAAAAAGAATGCCACCGATGGAAAAACCGAATTATTATGCACAGAACAGGGTTTATTGGAGAAGGCCGTTTGTCCCACAGATGTTACGGGGAAAACAGTGTTTCAAACAGTACCGTACACGATGGGTAAACGGGAGGCGGACCGCTATGGAATCGCAGATCTGAACGGTCTCACCATTCCTACGTGCTACCGTCTCAACGAGGCCTGTGTTCCTGAGGAGGCTATCGGATATGCACAGGCTCGCGGCGCATATACTGAATATAATGTGGATAATTGGGAATATTCGTGCAAAGTATGGACCAAAAAGAATAGGGGACAGCAGGTTTCAGGTATGCAACAAGGATATATGACTCCCCTTGCATCATCGTAATTGGCTATAAAACCAAAACATCCAACATATAATTGAATCGGATTCCTTTTTATGTTGGTATTTGTGCGACCGCGACTGCTACCGCGTTTAATAAGCAAATGACTGCATTTTGGCATCAATGTTGGGACCCACACGTGTAAAGGTATTCTCTCCCATATCCTCGGAGGGACGGTACATCGCAGTGAAAGACTGGGATGCCGAGGCCATTGGTCTAGGCTCACCGAGATTATAGGTTCCCACTTGATCGGGGGAGGCGAACGAGTCGGTATCTGCAGCGGATGGCTCCGCAGACTGGGTTACAGCAGTAGGAGGGGTTACGGTGTTGGAGGTTGCGGCAGGGTACTGATTCGTGATATTGTACACGGTGTACTGCCGGGGCTCACGTGTGATGTAATTCATATCCGTGGCCTCCTCACGGGCATCACGTCTTGCAGCGGCCTCGCTGTAAAGCTGGTTCGCCGCGGCATTTAGATTAGCGGCCGCCTCATCCTGGGCTGCCGCATACTGCGCCGTCTTCTGTACATTGCGCTTGAACATCACAATCGCAAATAGAGCAATGGCGGCAATACCGACCGCCGGGGAATAGGCGAACAGTACGAGGGCCATCACGAGGAGGAATGTTTGTGCAATGGAGGAGTGTAGGAT
>JACCDX010860042.1_pt1 | contig 30879 bp, 30 predicted proteins | sample 7449681 | NCBI WGS metagenome assembly JACCDX01 (sample SAMN15323450, study PRJNA562643) | freshwater metagenome | isolation source: river surface water | place: USA:Blue River Watershed | collected 2017-08-18
GTTCATCCAGCATAGAAGCCGCCTTTAGCGTAGCGTTGAGCAAGATCGATGGATGAAAGAGCACAAAATGAATTTGATTCAAACTCTCGAGCAGGAAGAAATTGCCCGTTTGGGTAAAACCATTCCCGACTTCATGCCTGGTGACACTGTCATCGTGAGCGTCAATGTGGTTGAAGGTAACCGCAAGCGCGTTCAGGCTTATGAAGGTGTTGTCATTGCCAAGCGCAATCGTGGCTTGAACAGTGGTTTCACTGTTCGCAAAATTTCAAGCGGTGAAGGTGTGGAGCGTACGTTCCAAACATACAGCCCCTTGATTGCCAGCATTGAAGTCAAGCGCCGTGGTGATGTTCGCCGCGCCAAGCTGTACTACTTGCGTGACCGCAGCGGCAAGTCTGCACGCATTAAAGAAAAGTTGCCACAACGCGTTGCCAAAACAGCAGCAGCTGCGTAAAGCAAACAAAAGGTCTTCAACGGCCTTCATGAAAAAACCGCCAAGGCTTTCGCCAAGGCGGTTTTTTTACGCCCCTGCTAGGCAGGGGTGTAGGGTAAAGGAATTAACCGCGTGTGACTTTCAACACCTTGGCGCCAGTGCGCTTGGGTGCGGCGTGTCCGCCAGCGTTGTGAGGCTTGAAGTTGCCAGCACCGATGACTTTGGGTCCGCGTGCAGGACGATCGCTGGGACCGCCACGCGAGTGCTCACGATGGGGTGCCCGAGTTGAGCGAGCGTCGCGAGCGTCAAAGCGGTTGTCACCGCGACCCTCTTGGCGCTGATCACCACGGGGTTCAAAGCGGCCTTCGCCGCGAGGCGTGAATTGACGGGGTTCGCCGCGGAATTCACCACGAGGTTCGAAGCGCGCTTCAGGGCGTGTATCGCCTCGGCCTTCAAAGCGGGGCGCTGGCGCACGGTTGTCAAAGCGATCGCCACGGCCTTCGAAGCGATCACCGCCTCGGTTGCCTTCAAAGCGAGGTGCACCACGTGATTCAAAACGATCACCGCCACGATTGCCGCCAAATCCGCCGCCACCGCCGAATGAACGACCACGACCACCACGATCACCGCGGTCATTGCCGCCACGGCCTGAACGGCTTTCTGGGAAGTTTTGTTTGGGTTCCATGCCAGGAATGACTTCGGCCTTGAACGGCTGACGGCTGTAAGACTCAATGTCCAAAATTTTGCGACGATCGCGAATTTCGGCAAAGGTGACAGCCAAGCCATCCCGACCTGCACGGCCAGTACGGCCAATGCGGTGGGTATAGTCTTCGGCTTTCATGGGCAGGCCAAAGTTGAACACGTGTGTGATGGTGGGTACGTCAATGCCGCGAGCTGCCACATCAGTCGCAACCAAGATTTGAACTTGGCCATTGCGCAAAGCCATCAGGCGGCGATTGCGCAAACCTTGGCTCAAAGCGCCATGCAATGCAACGGCATCAAAGCCATCTTGCTGCAAGTCTGCGGCCAAGCCATCACACTCAATTTGGGTGCTGGCAAACACAATGGCTTGATTGATGGAAGCATCGCGCAACCAATGGTCGAGCAATTTTCGTTTGTGTTGTGCGTTGTCGGCCCAAAATAAAACTTGCTTGATGTTGCTGTGTTTTTCTTGGGGTGAATCGATCTGGATTTTTTGAACAGAAGAACCACCGTCGTGCATCACGCGCATGGCCAACTGCTGAATGCGCGGCGCAAACGTGGCACTGAACATCATGGTTTGCTGTCGCTGGCTGGTAAGTTGGTTGATGTCAGCCAAGTCATCAGAGAAGCCCAAGTCCAACATGCGGTCGGCTTCGTCAACGACCAAGAACTTAACCTTGTCGAGTTTGATTTGCATCGAGCGTTGCAAGTCGAGCAAACGACCTGGTGTGGCCACGACCAAGTTGGCATTTTGCAACTTGGCAATTTGCAACTGATATGGCATGCCGCCCACAATGTTGGCCACACGCAAACCGCGGCAATGTTTCACCAAATCGATGGCATCGTGTGCAACTTGTTGTGCCAATTCACGAGTTGGGCAAACGATCAAGGCGCCGGGTGAAGGCGCTTTGAAATTGCGTGCATTGGTTGGATCTTTGCGCTTGGGGCGTTTGGGTGCAGGCTCGCCATTGGCTGCTGCATCTGCACAGGCTTGTGCAAATGCGGCGCGCTCTGCTTCTTCTGCTGCGGCCAATTCTTGCAACAAAGTATGCAGTACGGGCAACAAGAAAGCAGCCGTTTTGCCGCTACCTGTTTGGCTAGACACCATCAGGTCGATGTAGCTGTTGGCTTTGCCCAATGTTTCTTTGGGCAATGCCAAAGGAATGGCTTTGAGCTGGACAGAAGTAGGTTGGGTGTAGCCAAGGTCGGCCACCGCTTGAACCAACTCGGGTGCCAAGCCCAATTGCACAAAACCATTGGGTTGCTCGGGTGTAGGGTCGGTTTCGAGATTTTCGGTCTCATTCAGATGGGCTGCTTCCAGCGCCAAATTTTCGGTCACGAAAGTTTCGTTCGTAGAGGATTGCGCAGACGACAAGTCGTCCTGCACTTCAAAAGCGTCAGTCATATTTTTTCTCGCACGGACGTCCGCAAGATTTGCGGTGGCGCCGTTCATGGTTAAAAAACATCAACCATCAAACGGAGCTCGGTGCTGTTTGAAAAGATGCGGCATGACTTGATGTCAGTGCGCAGTCTTTTCCAGTCGAGTGACTCTTATCAGTGAGTCAAAGGCATGAAGGTGATGCACAAGGGCTGCGGCACGAGGCCTGTTTGCAGCATAGCCGGCGATTATGGCACAGTTTTTTGAGTTTGTGCGGGTTTTCCCTGAAATGAATCAAAGTTTGATGAAATGTTCTCTGTAATGGGCCAATTCTTCGATGGATTCGTGGACATCTGCCAAGGCGGTGTGTTTTTGTTGTTTCTTGAAGCTGTTAAAGACTTCCGGCTTCCAGCGTTTGGAAAGTTCCTTCAGAGTGCTGACATCCAAGTTGCGGTAGTGCAAATAAGCCTCTAATTTGGGCATGAACTTCACAAGAAAACGTCGGTCTTGGCTGATGGTGTTGCCACACAGTGGCGAACTGCTTTTTGAGACATACTTTTTGACGAATGCCAAAATTTGTTCTTCAGCATCTTGTTCTGTCAGCTTGGACGCTTTGACTTTGTCAATCAGGCCACTGCGCCCATGGGTGCCCTTGTTCCACGCATCCATTTTGTTCAGCAACTCGTCACTTTGGTGAATCACACAGACCGGTCCTTCTACGCGAGGGCTGAGGTTGGGCCCTGTCACCACCACGGCAATTTCAAGCAGCCGCTCTTTTTCAGGATCAAGGCCTGTCATTTCACAGTCAATCCAAACTAAATTGTCGTCCGACTTTGAGAGTGTGACGTCAGGCGCATTAGATGGCAGGGGGGCTTGAGTGTTCGCTGTCATTTCAAAATAGAGCTTTTCGTGAAGGTACTGATTGTCGCTGATGTCAGCTGATCTACACTTCGACCTATGAATCCAACTTTGACTCTGACTTATTTGTTGGTTGGCGCCTTGCTGACCAATGTTTTATTGAAACTATGGCTCAACGCTCGCCAAGTTCGTCATGTGGCGCAGCATCGGGGCGAAGTTCCTTCTACTTTTGCAAGCCAAATTTCTTTGAGTGATCATCAAAAGGCAGCTGATTACACCTTGGCCAAAGCCAAAGTGGCGCAGATTGACATTTTGATTGATGCGGTTGTTTTGGTGGGCTGGACTTTGATGGGCGGTTTAAGCGCGCTCAACGAAGTCGTTTTGTCGTACATGGCACCCGGAATTTGGCAACAAGTGATTTTGGTTTTGGCCTTCAGCTTGGTGGGCGGACTGATTGATTTGCCCACGTCGCTTTATCAAACTTTTGTATTGGAACAAAAGTTTGGCTTTAACAAAATGACGTGGAAGCTGTGGCTAAGTGACTCAGTCAAAGGCCTGGCCTTAGGGTTGGTTTTAGGCGTTCCCTTGATAGCCATGGTTTTATGGCTGATGCAGGCGGGGGGTGTTTATTGGTGGATCTGGACGTGGTGCGCATTGGTTATCTGGCAATTGTTTTTAATGGCCATTGCCCCGAATGTCATCATGCCGCTCTTTAACCAATTTACCCCTCTCGAAGATGAGTCACTCAAGGCCCGAGTCAATGCACTCATGCAACGTGCTGGCTTTACCGCCAAAGGTTTTTTTGTCATGGACGGTAGCAAGCGGTCTGCCCATTCCAACGCATTTTTTACAGGTTTTGGATCCAGTAAGCGAGTGGTATTTTTCGACACGCTATTAAAACAATTGACCCCCTCTGAAATGGAGGCGGTGTTGGCTCACGAGTTGGGTCATTTCAAACATCGTCACATTGTCAAAATGATTGCCACCAGTTTTGTCATGACTTTCTTAGGCTTGGCCCTGCTTGGCTATGCATCACAACAAATTTGGTTTTATACAGGCCTAGGTGTCATGCCAAATTTAACAGGCGGTAATGAGGCTGTGGCCCTGTTGCTGTTTATGTTGGTGGTGCCTGTATTGACCTTTTTGTTTGCGCCAATTTCGTCTTGGCGCTCTAGAGTTCAAGAATATGAAGCAGATGCTTATGCTGTTTCTCAAACGCCCGCAGCTGATTTAAGTTCAGCACTGCTGAAGTTGTACCAAGACAATGCTTCAACGTTGACGCCTGATCCTTGGTATGTGAAATTTTATTACTCACACCCACCCGCTAGTTTGCGCTTAGCACGCATGAAAAATGCGTAAGCTAAACCCTCGCATACACACTAAAACCAAAGCAGCTCAAGCTTTGGTGGATTCGCATCAAGAGGCGTTGAAGTCGGGCTTGGTCGTTGCAACGCACGGTCGGCACTGTGTGGTTGAGTTGGAGGACGGCTCGCGTCTCATTTGTCATCCACGAGGAAAGAAGAGCCAATCTGTGGTGGGTGATTGGGTTCGGTGGCAAGCTGCGGCCGATGAGGGCACCATTGAGAGTGTGGTGGAAAGAAAAAATCTTTTCTACAGAAGAGATGAGGTTCGAACCAAATCTTTTGCGGCCAACATCGACCAAGTGTTGATTTTGTTGGCGGCTGAGCCGGAGTTTTCTGAAACTCAATTGTCGCGCGCCTTGATTGCAGCTGAAGCTGAACGCATCAAGCCGCTGATTGTTTTAAATAAAAGCGATTTAGGTGACCCATTTGATCAAGCATGGCAGCGCCTGAAAGCCTACAGTCACATGGGTTATCAAGTCTTGCCTTTGGCTTTGAAATGCGCTGTTGAAACCAACGAGAGTTTGAAAGTCTTGCTGTCGTGCATGCTGGGAAAAACCACCTTGATCTTAGGACCCTCCGGTGCAGGCAAAAGTACCTTGGTCAACGCTTTGGTGCCAGAGGCTCGCGCCTTGACAGGAGAAATTTCCCAAGCACTGAATTCAGGCAAACACACGACCACCAGCACGGCGCTTTACTGGGTGGGCGAACGGCCTGAATCAGTCACCTTAGGGCACACAGGTACGGCCATCATTGATTCACCTGGGTTCCAGGAATTTGGTTTGCAACATATTCCGCAAAACCAATTGGCTGCTTGCATGCCCGACTTGAAGCAGCATGTTCAAAATTGCAAGTTCTACAACTGCACCCATTTGCACGAACCAGGTTGCGGTGTTTTGTCTGCATTGCAAACAGATGAGTCTGGCGTTTTGTTGGCCTCACAAGTCAGTGTGAGACGCCATCGAATTTACGCGCAACTGTTTGAAGAGTTGGGGCAAGAGCGTTGGTAATCAAGCGCTGAAAAATAAGCGCTGAAAAATAAGCGCTAAAAATTTAGCGCAAAAAATATCGCAGTTTGTTTAACCCAGCAAATTGGCCAAGGACAAGAGTGCGACCAACACCAACCACATCACCACCGTGCGCCACACTAGACCGACCACTTGGGCAAAGTGTGCAATTTCTGGCGGGCGTCCTGGTGTGCTGGTACTTCCGGGTACATCGGGTTGAAGCGATGCGCCACCCAATTGCACGTTGATGGCGCCAGCAGTCGCTGCCAAAATAACACCGTCATTGTCATTTGGGAACTTCTCAGCATGGTGACGCCAGCCATCCATGGCATCTTCAAAACTTCCCATAATGGCAAAGCCCATGGCCGTGGCTCTAGCGGGCATCCAATCAATGGTGCGCCAAGTTTCTTGGGCCCGCTGGCGCAATGATTCGCTGACCAAGGCGGGTTCTGTTGAATCCTTAGAAGGTAAAAGGGCAGAGCTGTTGGTGGCGGTAGCCCAATACCGATTTGCAAACTCGGACACACGATAGACCACAGCGCCTACTGGACCCAGGCCGATGACAGACAAAAGGGCATAGCTAAAAAACACACCAAACACATGCCGATGCGCTGACAAAATGGAGTGTTCAATGACATGGCGAACGATTTCTGTTCGAGGCAAATCATTGACTTCGACCTGTTGCCATTCGGCCAATAGTTTTCGAGCCAATGCCTCGTCGCCATCGTTGAGCGCATCACGGATGCCCGTGAAGTGGTGACTGAATTGACGAAATCCGAGGGTGATGTAGAGCAAGGCCACATTCCAAGCGACGGCAAAAAGCCAACCCAATGTGTATGCCAGCAACCAGTGGATGAGTACAGCCAGACCCGCAGGAACGCCAACAAGTAAACCCCAAGCCAACCAGGCTTGAGACTTTGTGCCGCCGTCAACATGAGAAGCAACCCAATCGGCCCAGCGTCTTAACCACTGGTGCAGAAAGTGGGTGGGACTCATCGGCCGAGCTTGCTCAATGATCAGTGCTAAAAAGAGCGAGAAGAAACTCATGCCAACATCATAAAGAATTTGCGGCCAATAAGAAACGGTAGAGGTTACGAATCATTCCCGCCGTTGCGCCCCAAATGAACCGCTCCTTGATCTCGCCAGAGCCCATGGGTTTTGATTCTTCGTAGCGCATTGAATACCATTGCCGAACGACACCCTCGCGTTCAAATTCATGAAGTCGGTGATTTTCGGGGTTCATCAAAAAGGCCAAGGGCACTTCAAAAACATCATCAACTTCGTGGGGGTTGGGGGTAATGCTGATGTTCGGATCGACCAAACCGACAACTGGGGTGATGTGAAAGGCGGTACCTGTGATGTAACTGGGCAGGGTGCCAATGACTTGAATATATTGTTCAGACAGCCCCACCTCTTCTTGCGCTTCCCTCAATGCCGCATGTTCTACAGAGACGTCTTCTGCATCGACTTTGCCACCCGGAAATGCAATTTGTCCTGCATGGGAGGACAGATGTTGGGTGCGTTGAGTCAGCAGCACATGCGGGTGCTGACCATCAGTTCCTCGCAAAACGATCGGGATCAGGACAGCTGCTGCGGCTGGCGACTTGGATCCCAGTTGATGTTCTTTCTTTAACTCAGGCGTCCACTCGGGGGGATTTTGAAACACCCAGCGCAGTCGATCGGCCATCAAGTTCTGAGCGTCAATTGGTGGCCAATTTCCGGATGGAAGCGTCCAAGGTACCACGCGAGGATCAAATCCCAAACTGTTTTTCATGGCATTGCGTTCGAGTTCTTTTCAGATGTCTCAAAAAGGATTTTGGTAACTGGGGCATTTGACCTCAATTCGTACAGGCTGATCCGAAGGTTGATTTCTTTGAATGCCAGTCAGGCATCCGCCCCAAACGCAACCAGTGTCTAGTGCCCAAACATCCGATCGGTCAACTGCGCCTAAGGTCGACCAATGTCCAAAAGCAATGGTGGTCTGTGATGTTTTTCTGTGCGGTACTTCAAACCAAGGCAGATAACCTGGAGGTGACTTGCCCTTTCCCTCTTTGGTCTCAAATTCCATTTGGCCTGAAGGGGTGCAAAATCGAATCCGAGTGAACGCGTTCAAAGCGCAGCGCCAACGAGAAATGCCAGTGAGGTCGGGATGCCATAGGGATGGCTCGTTGCCATACATTTGCATCAAAAAATCTTTGACATCGGGGCCGCGCAGAATTTCTTGCAATTCATGGGCAAGGCTGAGTGTTTCTTCCAAAGTCCACTGCGGTAGAACGCCCGCATGCACCATCAAAACATCTTCTTCGTAAATGGCCAAGGCTTGATGTCGCAGCCAATGTAGCAATGCTTGTTTGTCATCTGCCGTCAAAACTTCGCCGAGTGTGTCTGTTTTGCTGGGCTTTTTAGCGCCTACATCGAGGGCAAGTAAATGCATGTCATGGTTGCCAAGAACGCATTGAACGCTATTTTCCAAATTTTGCAGCCGTCGTAAGACCTTGAGGGAATCTGGCCCGCGGTTAACCAAATCGCCCAAAACGTACAAACGATCTCGACTGGCTGAGAAACCGACTTGATCAATGAATTGACCTAAAGGGGCATCACACCCCTGAATGTCGCCAATCCAATAAATAGCCATACTTTTTGATTCGTCTTAAAAGCCACATTGTCGTTGCATTTGTAGACTTTTTCCCTTGGGCGAAATGGGGATCTTTGCGCCCATCTCGGGACTTGGCACAATGCGGGTATGGATTTTTTATTAATTGCGCTCTTAACGCTCCTGAATGGTATTTTTGCCATGTCTGAATTGGCTTTAGCAGCCAGCCGAAAAGCAAGGCTGGCTGCCATGGAGGAAGCGGGCGATAAAGGTGCCGCCATGGCCCTTAAATTGCTGCAAAACCCTACTCAGTTTTTGTCAACTGTCCAGGTGGGCATCACCTCAATCGGCGTACTGAACGGCATTGTGGGCGAAGCAGCTTTCAGTGGCGATGTGGCAGCTTGGTTGAGAGCTTTGGGTGTTTCTGAAAATGTATCTGCCGTGTCGGCCACCGCCATTGTTGTCACGGTCATTACCTTCACGACCATTATTTTTGGTGAGTTGGTGCCCAAACGAATTGGCCAGTTGTATCCCGAGTTGGTGGCCAGATGGGTTTCAAGGCCCATGGCCTGGTTGGCAAATGCCGCAAAACCCTTTGTTGGCTTGCTTTCAATGACGACTCATGCCGTTCTCAAGCTGCTTCGAATTGATACCAGCGCAAACCGCGCTGTGACAGAAGAGGAAATTACGGCCAGTTTGGAAGAGGGTGTAGACGCTGGATTGATCGAAGCGCATGAACATCAAATGGTCAGAAATGTTTTTCATTTGGATGACCGTCCTTTGACTTCATTGATGGTGCCGCGGGTTGACATTCGTTGGTTCGAAGCCTCGATGACGCCTGCCGAGTGCTTAGCGCAAGTCGGTCAAGAAAATGGACTTCATGGCCACTCTTGGTATCCCATTTGCCGTGGTAGCTTGGACGATGTCATTGGGGTGGTCAATGTGGCTAGATTGGTTTCTTTGCCAATCACCGATCAAAAATCAGTTGAAGAATATGCAATTCCAGCTACTTTTGTTCCTGAAACTTTGAGTGGAATGGTATTGCTAGAGCAATTAAGAGATAAATCGGGTCGAATGGTGTTTGTTGTGGACGAATATGGCGTCGTTCAAGGATTATTAACACCTAGAGATTTACTTGAAGCCATCACAGGTGAATTACAACCTTCCAAGGTTGCAGATGCCTGGGCAACAGCACAAGTTGACGGAACTTGGCTTTTAGATGGCTTAATGCCTATCAATGAGCTGAAATCTCGATTAGAGATTAAAACTCTTCCAGGAGAAGATCGTGGAATATTTAATACTTTGGGTGGATTTATTTTGGCAGAGCTTGGATATTTGCCAAAAGTAGGTGACATTTTGTTGCGAGAGGGGTGGCATTTTCAAGTTAATTCACTAGAAGGCCGAAGAATTGATAAGGTAATTGCTAAATTCGAGAATTAGTTTTGAATTCCTAGTTAATTAATATTTTCTTTAAATTAATATGGTTAAAATACGGTTGCAATCAAAAAATATTATGTTTTCTATTGCTAAATATAATTAAGGAATATTATGACTAATACATACAAAGAATTGTTATTGCAACGCGAAGCCCTCGAGGAAGCTATTTCTAAAGCCAGGGCGCAGGAAATTTCTGAAGCAAAAACCAAAGTTCGTGAGCTGGTTGCTGAGTTTGGGCTGACGATACAAGATGTTTTCCCTTCAGGCCGTAGCAGTGTTAAGTCGGGCTCAAAGTCCGCCTCCGTCAACAAAGTAGCGCCCAAATACCGCGACCCCTCAACGGGTCAGACATGGACAGGCCGTGGCAAGGCACCCAAATGGATTCAAGGGCAAGAAAGATCTAAGTTTTTGATCGCTTAATCATCCAACTTTTTTCATCAAAAGGCCGCAATAAGCGGCCTTTTTCATGATGGGCCTAGCATTAGAATTGCCCGTTCACTTCGCAACGAAAATCATACTTTGAGCGCCATTCCAAAACACGTGGGTCTTATCATGGACGGAAACCGTCGATGGGCAAGAAAGCGCTTTATGCCTGCTGCGCTAGGGCATGTTGCGGGTGCTAAGCGTGTGAAGGCGCTTGTTGAAGCCTGTGCAAGGTTGAACATCGAACACCTCACGCTATTTGCTTTCAGTACGGAAAATTGGCGCCGACCTGAGGAAGAGGTCTCTAAGCTCATGGACCTTTTTTCGAGTTACTTACAAAAAGAAGTCGATGAAATGGAGGCCAATGGCGTCAAGTTGATTGTTGTTGGCGACAAGTCTAAATTCAGTGCGGACTTACAAGGGCTGATACACAGAGCCGAGCAGCAGACTCGGCACAACACCAAAATCACACTGAGGGTTGCAGCCAACTATGGTGGGCGGTGGGACATCATTCAAGCTGTCAAAGCCTGGCGCGAAGCTCACCCAACTTCCGACATTCAAAATTTGAATGAAGACGCTTTGGCTTCCTATTTGTGTACCCATGAAGCACCCGAAATGGATTTGCTGATTCGCTCAGGTGGGGAATCTAGGGTGAGTAACTTCATGCTTTGGCAGGCTGCTTACGCTGAGTTGTATTTCGTCGAAACACTTTGGCCTGATTTCACGGTCAAGCATTTCAGCGATGCTTTGGAATGGTTTTCAAAGCGAGACAGGCGCTTTGGTTCGGCCGCGCCCTTGTAACAAAAATTCTGAAAGCGTCAAATACTTTTCGACGCAGCCATTTGTCTCAGCTTGTCCTTTTTACTGGGTCGTCGACCCTTGACGCCGCCGTTGCTTGGCGGCAGCAAAGGGATTTCTGAAGTAGCTTCAAAGCCAGGGATTGACTCTAGTGTCAATTGAATGGCGTGACGTTTTTCTATCAAGCGCCAGTGTTGAATTGATTCAGGGCACACAAAACTGATGGCCAGCCCAGACTCACCGGCTCGACCCGTTCGACCGATGCGGTGGGTGTAATCAACGGCAGATCTAGGTAAGTCAAAATTGACAACGACAGGTAATTTTTCGATGTGGAGGCCCCGGGCAGCTAAGTCTGTCGCCAACACAACTTTCACGCGACTTGCTTTGAAGTCGGCCAACACTTGTTCTCGTTTGCCTTGGCTCAATTGCGCGTGAAAAGGCTCAGCAGAAATGCCATCGACTCTGAGTTTGGCCGCCACGATTTCGCAGCTGTGTTGAGTTGCAACAAAGACCAATGCTTGTTTTATTTTCTTGTCATGGATCAGATGCTTGAGCAACTGAGTGCGCTTTGTGCGCTCTGTATAGAAAATTTGTTGCTCAATGATGGATGCATTCACTGACGCCTCTTCAACTTCAACCTCAAGAGGATTCTGCAACAGACGGTTTGCCAAAGCTTCAATACTTTTGGGTTTTGTCGCAGACAGGAAAAGATTTTGTCTATCAGCAGGTAAGAGGTTCAAGATGTGATTCAGCTCATCCTGAAATCCCATCTCCAATAACTTATCGGCCTCGTCTAAAACCAATGTTTTGACTTCTGACAATTTGACCGCGTTGTGCGCATGCAGGTCAATCAGTCTGCCAGGCGTCGCAACCAGAATATGGGTGCCACCTCGCAAACCCATCATTTGAGGGTTGATCGAAACACCCCCAAAAACCACTGTTGTTTTACACAGCGAATCCCATTGTGCCGTCAAGCTCATCAGGGTTTTGCCAACTTGAATGGCCAACTCGCGCGTTGGAACAAGAACCAAGGCCTCTATGGAACGATTTCTTCTGTAGCCGATGGCCTTGTTCATCTGAGACGGACGTGCAATGGCACCTTGGCTTTGAAGGAACTGATTGATGAGTGGCAATGCAAATGCCAAAGTCTTGCCAGAACCCGTGGGAGCTGTGGCCCAGACATCACGACCCGACAGCGCTGCAGGAATCAACTTGCTTTGAACAGGTGTGGGCTTGGGATAAGTTTTAGGTTTGAGCGACTGAAGCAGCTCGGGCAACAAGCCCAGTTCTTTAAATGCCATAGTTCACAAGCATAAATGCATATGACTTGATCTGCCAGCAGAGCATGGCAAAATGTGACGCATGACGAAAAGAAAAGGCATTATTTTGGCGGGCGGTTCGGGGACGCGTTTGTACCCTGTGACACAAGCGGTATCAAAGCAATTGATGCCTGTCTATGACAAACCCATGATTTATTACCCGCTAACAACCTTGATGTTGGCGGGTATCAAAGAAGTTCTGGTGATCAGTACGCCTCAAGATACCCCAAGGTTTTCTGAATTACTGGGAGATGGCAGTCAATGGGGCATGAGCATTCAATACGCTGTTCAGCCAAGTCCTGACGGTTTAGCGCAAGCCTTCATCATTGGAAAACAGTTTGTCGACAATCAGCCGAGTGCACTGGTTTTAGGCGACAACATTTTCTATGGCCATGACTTGGTGAAGTTGATGCAAAAATCGGATGCGAAAACCTCCGGTGCCAGCGTATTTGCATACCACGTGCACGATCCTGAAAGATATGGGGTGGTTGCTTTTGATGAAAATCAACGCGTCTTAAGCCTAGAAGAAAAACCTGCCAAGCCAAAGAGTCACTATGCGGTCACGGGCTTGTATTTTTATGATCAGCAAGTTTGTGACATCGCTGCACAGATCAAACCTTCACCCAGAGGCGAGTTGGAAATCACCGATGTGAACAAAGCTTACCTGGCACAACAAGACCTGCATGTAGAAATCATGGGCCGAGGTTATGCTTGGTTAGACACGGGTACGCATGACAGTCTCTTAGAAGCCGCTGGTTTCATTGCGACTTTGCAAAAACGACAAGGTCTCATGGTTGCTTGTCCCGAGGAGGTGGCGTTCTCTCAGTCTTGGATTGATGCCGAACAGCTGCAAAAACTGGCGACGCCCTTAGCTAAAAATAGCTATGGACAATATCTTTTGAATTTACTGGCCAATCGCTAATGCCCTACACAGTGACAAAAACCAATCTGCCTGAAGTATTGATCCTTCAGCCTAAAGTCTTTGGTGATGCAAGGGGATTTTTCTTTGAAAGCTTTAACGCACGTGACTTTGCGGAAGCAACAGGACTGAATTTGCAATTCGTTCAAGACAATCACAGTCGCTCCTCGCGGGGTGTCTTGAGAGGATTGCATTATCAAATCAAGCACTCGCAAGGGAAACTGGTTCGAGTCGTCGCTGGAGAAGTTTTTGATGTCGCTGTTGACATGAGAAAAGACTCACCGCAATTTGGGCAGTGGACAGGATGTCACTTGACGGCAGAAAACGCCAAACAACTGTGGGTCCCTCCCGGTTTCGCGCATGGCTTCTTTGTCATGAGCGAGTCTGCTGACTTCTTGTACAAAACAACAGACTACTGGTTCCCAGAACACGAAAGATGTTTGTTGTGGAATGACCCCCAATTGGCCATCGAGTGGCCTTTGGGCGATATCGCACCATTGCTAGCAGCCAAAGATGCTGCAGGATTGCCTTTGGCGCAAGCTGACGCGTTCTAGTTATGTCAGCTTGGGCAAAGCATACGCTTTGATGGCGCTGAGTTGCCCCAGAGTCAAACGATTCCCATGCTGACTGACCACGGCAGCTGCGGTGTGGTTGCCAAGCTTGGCTGCTTGTTCGGGTGAATAACCACGGGCAATGGCGTACAAGAATGAGCCAGCAAACATATCGCCTGCGCCGTTGGTATCGATGGCTTTGACTTTCTCAGCAGGCACATGCCAAGTTTTGTCGGCAGTAATCACTTCGGACCCATCAGGACCGCGTGTCATGCAAACCATCTTGGCCAGTTTTTTGAGTTGCAATCGGACTTCATCTAAGTCTTGAGTGCCACACCAAACTTGAGCTTCCTCTTGGTTGCAAAACAAATAATCGACACCATCGCCCAGCATGGCATCTAGCCCGGCTTTACAAAATTGAATCATGCTGACATCGCTCAGTGTGAGGGCGAGAGCAACACCTTTTTCTTTCGCAATTTGTCGGCCTTTGAGTGCTGCGTTCAAACCGGTGGGGGAGGCCGCCAAATAACCTTCCATGTAATAAATTTTAGATTTGGCGATGTCATGCGGGTGCAGTGCGGCGTCGTCTAGTTCCGCTGAAACACCTAAAAACGTGCACATGCTGCGTTCGGCATCGGGCGTCACCAATACCATGCAGCTGCCTGTTTGACCATTCGATGCACGCGTATGGGTTAGGTTGGTGTCTACCCCGCGAGCTTGAAGGTCTTTGACGTAAAAATCTCCCAAGTCATCATGGGCAACTTTGCAAGAATAGAAGGCCTTGCCACCCAGTTGTGAGAGGGCCACAACCGTGTTGCCAGCTGATCCACCGCCTGTTTGACGGGGTGTGATGTGTTTGACATGCGACAGCAATTCGGCACGACGCGGTGTGTCAATGAGGGTCATGTGGCGCTTGTCGACACCCATCGATTTAAGAAGGCTGTCACTCACTTCAAATTCTGAGTCGACGAGCGCGTTGCCAATGGCGTAAAGGTCGTAATGAGACATGGGTTGTTTGTGTACCAATAATTCCAAGAGTTTATAGCTTTTTGAAGGTCACTAAATTGCTAAAATGAAGTCAGGGTTCGCAGACCCACTATGCATAGGCAAATTTAACAATTGCCTATTTATTCATTATCTTAAGACTCAAAGGCTGCGATGAAACGCGAATACTTTTCTCACTCTCACAAAGACGCTCACAGGAAACAGGGTGGCACTTCAGAAGGCCAATGCATTGCTTTGGTCGATGCTCGATTTTTGGTATGGCTGGCCCAGCACAATCAAGCGGGTCCTAAACAAGATGCCTTGAATCGAAATGGCATGGCCCAATTTTTGAGCGATGCGCTCAGTCATGCGGGTATGGATGTGGAGGTTAAAAGGATTTATTGGTATTCCGATGAAAATGAAAGTTTAGATGTCGATGGCCAAATTGTTCGAAAAGTTTTGTCACACGATTTGGACGGCGGTGTTTCATTGTTAAAAAGTCTGGGCCAGGATTTGCGTCAATTGGCCATCAACAAAGCCTGTGACCATGTTTTGTTGGCCACCGATGATGAGCGTTTTTTAACGGTCATTGACGATGCACAATTGACCGGCATGTCAGTGCATATTTTGGCGGATGAGGCAGCTCGCAATATGTCCAAATTGCATCAAACAGACCCAGGTTGGGGGCGTTTGTTGTCTCAGGCCGATCAACGCATTCTGGTTCAGCCCAAAGCCCTTGCTGAAATTCTTCAAGGCAATGCGGTCAAGGAAAATAGCGTTACGCAAGAAGATCCCGAGGTGGTTCGCGAATCCATCACCGAGGTCATTGTGTCGTGGTGGGATGATGAACCAGAAGACAGACGCGAAGAACTGCGAGATGCATTGCACATCAGTCGGGGTATTCCGCAAGAAGTAGACCGTCAATTACTTTTGCGCATGCGCCATCGTCTCACTCGAGCGCTGTCACTTTCCGAGAAAAAAATGTTGCGCGAAATTTTCAGGGCTGTTGCATTGGGTACGCACAACGCAGATACAGCACAAAATGCCGACCCACTTTCTTCGTCACCCCTCATTGAAGAGCCCATCTAATCGAGGCTTACGAAACCAAGCCCGAGTGGCTTGGTTTAACGCCAGTTAAAGGGCGGTTGGTGACTTACTTTTTAGGTAAAGTTCCGCCGCTTTTGACGCATTCATCGATGGATTTGAAGGCTGTGAATTTTTGAGTCTTTTCAAAGCTGGTGCTGCTCTTGTCATGGCAAATGCCGCTCTCTGATTTTTTGACCACCACCACTTCGGGCGCTGCTGCATTGGCAGGTACTCGGCCGCCACTCTTCAAGCATGCGTCCATCGTGGGGAACGCTTCAAATTTTTTCGTGACGTTGTAACTGGAACTGGATTTGTCGTGGCAAATGCCAGATTCCGATTTCTTGACGGCAGGCTCGGCGGCTTGGGCGAGGGCAATGCTTGGAGCGGCCCATAAAAGGCAAATGGCCGCAATCAGCGATGACATCCAACGAATTTTCATGAGGACCTCCCAAAAGAATGGCTTGCAACTCAATGCAAGAGACTGAACATGGCCCTCATGCTATCGCAACTCAAACAGTTTGGTTGCAAATGTTGCGTTTTTTCTACTTTTCGAGGTGATAGCGCGTGATGCGCTCGACTTCATTCTTGGACCCCAAAATGACACTGACGCGCTCATGCAAATGATTGGGTTGCAGCTCCAGAATTCTCTGTCGACCATTGGTGGCTGCGCCGCCGGCTTGTTCAATGAGCCAGCTCATGGGGTTGGCTTCGTACATGAGTCGAAGTTTGCCTGCTTTGTGGGGCTCACGTTTGTCCCAGGGGTACATGAACACGCCACCGCGCGTCAGAATTCTGTGGACATCGGCCACCATACTGGCAATCCAGCGCATGTTGAAGTCTTTGCCCCGAACGCCCTCTTTGCCTTGCAAGCACTCGTCGACATAGCGTTTGACTGGGGTATCCCAATGCCGCATGTTGCTCATGTTGATGGCAAACTCTTTGGTGTCTTCCGGCACTTTGACATTTTCTTGCGTCAACACAAATGAACCTTGTTCCCGATCTAGGGTGAACATGGCAACGCCATCGCCCACTGTCAGCACCAAGGTGGTTTGAGGACCATACACGCAGTACCCCGCAGCCACTTGCTGATGGCCTGGTTGCAAAAAGTCTTTTTCGCTGATGCTGTCGCTGTCTTCGGCTTTCTTCAGGACGCTGAAGATGGTGCCAATGCTGACATTGACATCGATGTTGCTAGAACCATCGAGGGGGTCAAACATGAGCAGGTATTCGCCCTGGGGATAACGATTGGGAACCAAATGGATGGTCTCCATTTCCTCGGAGGCCATGGCCGCCAAGTGGCCGCCCCATTCATTGGCTTCAATGAGAACTTCATTGGCAATGATGTCCAGCTTCTTTTGAATTTCGCCTTGAACATTTTCAATGTCAGCGCTGCCCAAAACTCCACCTAAGGCGCCTTTGTTAACAGCATGGCTGATGCTTTTACAAGCACGTGCCACCACTTCAAGCAACAAACGCAACTGCGCAGGAATCGTCCCTTTGCTGCGTTGCTCCTCGACCAAATACCGGGACAGTGAAACTCTTTGTGACATGGTGATCCTCAGTTTTTATTCAGCCAAAGCACGCGTCACAACTTCTCGGACATCGTTACTCAAGTCGGCCTTGGCGGCAACACGCTCAATGGCTGCTTTGGCCGCTTGACGATAGGGCTCAGCCAGTTTTTTCCATCGATCGAGTGCGCGCGCCAGACGGGCAGCGACTTGGGGGTTGATGGCATCGAGTTCTATGACGCGATCACTCCAGAATACATAGCCGGCAGCATCACTTCGGTGGAATCCGCCAGGGTTGGCGCTGCAGTAACTGAAAATGAGGCTTCGGGCGCGGTTAGGGTTGCGCAAATTGAAGTCGGGGTGCTGCATTAACTGGCGAACCACGGGCAAAGTGTTGCCATGACGGTCGGGTGCGCTGGCCTGAAGTGCAAACCATTTGTCGATGACCAAGGCTTCATCTTTGAACAAGGCATGAAATTGCGCCAAGGCTTGGGCTGCCAAATCGTTGCCACTGGCAACAAGCGCCGACAATGCACCAAAACGATCGGTCATGTTGCTGGCATCTTTGAAAGCTTGCAAAGCTTTGCCTGGCCAAACAGAACTGCCTTCGTGTTGGGCGGCCAAACACAGCATGTGCAGCGCCATGTTGGCGAGTGCGCGCTTGCCACTGGAAATGGCATCGGGAGAGTAGGCGCCAACGGCACGATTTTGGGTATAGCAAGTTTGCCAGTCGTCACGCAGTGCAGTGGCCAATTGAAGACGCATGGCTTCGCGCACCGCATGCACATATTGCGGATCAACAGATTCAAGTTGTTCTGAAATGTAGGTCTCTGAAGGCAATGTCAGGACCAGTTCTTTGAATGCTGCGTCAAGGGCGCCGTTTGACAAAACTTGACGCATGGCATTGAGGTAGCCCTCGTCGAGAACCGCTTCGGATAGTGGATCTTTCGCTGTCCGAATGAAACGGAGTGCGGCTTGGACAGCCAAGCGCTGGCCAGCTTCCCAACGGTTGAAAGCGTCAGTGTCGTGCGCCAAGATACTGAGCCATTGCATGTCCGTCAAATCGCAATCGAGGTTGACGGGTGCACTGAAGTTGCGCAGCAGTGAGGGCGTTGGCTCACTGTCAATGTTCTCAAAGACAAAGGTTTGGCTGGCTTCGCTTAGCACCAGCGTTTTGTCGTGCCCTGGCAAGGCTTGACCCTCTTGATTCAAGAGACCCATTTTGATGGGAATGACGAATGGTTCTTTTTGAAGTTGGTCAGGTGTGTTGGCGCAAGATTGGGAAAGCGTCAGTGTGTAGCTTCGGTTGCTGATGTTGTAGGTGCCTGTTGCTTGAACTCTGGGCGTACCTGCTTGGCTGTACCAGCGTTTGAATTGCGGCAGCAAGGCAGCCAGTGATGACTGAGGATTTGCATCGGCAATGGCCTGCGCAAAATCATCGCAAGTCACAGCTTGACCGTCATGGCGCTCGAAATAAAGCTTCATGCCTTTAGCAAAACCTTGCCGACCCTCTTCGTCGCCTGGTTGGCTGACCAAAGTTTGCATCATGCGAACCACTTCGGCACCTTTTTCATAAATGGTGACGGTGTAGAAGTTGTTGATTTCCTCGTATGCGTCAGGACGCACGGGATGTGCCATGGGGCCTGCATCTTCCGGAAATTGAACAGTTCGCAATACGCGAACGTCTTCAATGCGTTTGACAGCGCGGGCGCTTTCAACGCCAGCCATGTCTTGGCTAAATTCTTGGTCGCGGAAAACCGTCAGACCTTCCTTGAGGGAGAGTTGGAACCAATCGCGGCAAGTGATGCGATTGCCAGTCCAATTGTGGAAGTACTCATGACCCACCACACTTTCAATGCCAGCAAAGTCGGTGTCTGTGGCGGTGGCAGGACTGGCCAACACATACTTGGTATTGAAAATGTTCAGGCCTTTGTTTTCCATGGCGCCCATGTTGAAGTCGCTGGTGGCCACAATCATGAAACGCTCTAGGTCGAGGGGCAAACCAAATCGGGCTTCGTCCCATGCCACGCTGGCCATCAGGGAGTTCATGGCGTGCTCAGTTTTGTCCAAATCGCCGGGGCGAACAAAGACTTGCAAGAGATGATCTTTGCCAGAACGAGAAACGATTCTCTGTTCGCGCGCCACCAATTTGCCTGCGACCAAAGCAAACAAATAACAAGGCTTTTTGTGGGGGTCTTGCCATTTTGCAAAATGACGGCCATCTTCCAGTTTGCCTTGCTCGAGCAAGTTGCCGTTGGATAAAAGCACTGGATATTGCAGGGCGTCTGCACGCAATGTGACGGTGTAACTGGCCATCACGTCTGGGCGGTCTAGGAAGTAGGTGATGCGGCGGAATCCCTCGGCTTCACATTGTGTGAAGAAGGATTCGTTGCTGACATACAAGCCAGACAATTGGGTGTTTTTGGAAGGGTTGCAGGTGGTGAAAATTTCCAAATCGAAAGCTTCATTGCCTTCAGGTAAATTTTCCAATACCAGTTGTTTGCCATCCATTTTGAACGAGGTTCCGCCGCCATTGACCATGACGCGTGCAAGGTTCAATTCTTCGCCATCCAAACGCAAGGCTTGGGCGGGCGCATCGGGATTGCGGCGAACACGCATTTTGTTCAGGACGCGTGTTTTGGTGGGGTCTAAGTCAAACGTCAAATCGACGGTGTCGATCCAAAATGCTGGCGCTGTGTAGTCAACACGGCGGATGGCTTTGGTTTGTCCTTCAAGCATCACAAAAATTCTCCATGGGTTGGGTTGTCAAACCGGCAATGCCGGTTTTCAAACACCTTGTTTGAGCGAGGCTTCAATGAACGCGTCCAAGTCGCCGTCCAACACTTTTTGGGTATTGGACATTTCGACATTGGTGCGCAGATCTTTAATTCGGCTTTGGTCAAGCACATAACTGCGAATTTGATGACCCCAGCCCACATCGGTTTTGGTGTCTTCCAATTTTTGTTGTGCTTCCATGCGCTTGCGCATTTCAAAGTCATACAAGCGTGAGCGCAAGCGTTTCCATGCAACGTCACGGTTACTGTGTTGGCTGCGGCCGTCTTGACACTGCACCACAATGCCCGTGGGAATGTGCGTTAGGCGAACAGCGGAATCGGTTTTGTTAATGTGCTGACCACCCGCACCGCTGGCGCGAAATGTATCGGTGCGAACGTCGGCCGGATTGATGTCAATCTCGATGGAATCGTCTACCTCGGGGTAAACAAAAATGCTGGCGAAGCTGGTGTGACGACCGCCAGAAGAATCGAAGGGTGACTTGCGGACCAAGCGGTGAACGCCAGTTTCTGTGCGCAGCAAGCCAAAAGCGTATTCGCCTTCAAACTTCAAGGTAGCACCTTTGATGCCGGCCACATCGCCAGCCGATTCATCTTCCACTGTGACTTTGAAGCCCTTGCGCTCGGCATACTTCAGGTACTGGCGCATGAGCATGCTGGCCCAATCACAGGCTTCGGTCCCGCCTGCACCTGCTTGGATGTCTAGGAAGGCATTGCAAGAGTCGGCCTCATTGTTGAACATGCGGCGGAACTCAAGCTGTTCAACAATGGCGGACAACTTATTGGCTTCAACTTCGATGGTCATCAGGCCGGCGTGATCGCCTTCTTCCTTGCTCATCTCAAACAACTCACTGTTGTCTGACAGTTCAGAGGTGAGTGTGTTGAGTGTGACCACCACACCATCGAGTGCTTTTTTTTCTTTGCCCAGCTCTTGGGCTTTTTTGGGGTCGTTCCAGACTGTTGGATCTTCGAGCGATGCGTTAACGGTTCTTAAGCGTTCGGATTTGGCATCGTAGTCAAAGATACCTCCGTAAATCTTCGGTGCGGGTGGCCAAGTCAGCCAATTTCGCGCCAATTTGATTGATGTGTTCTGCTTCCATGAGAGGGGGTGTCCGAATCTATTAAAGATGGGATTTTCTCATGTCTTCGGGGGAACTTTCCCAAAAATTAGGCTAAAAAGTCCTCTAAATGCTTGGCCAAGGCTTCTGCTTGGTCGTGGTGCAGCATGTGCCCAGCGTCTTGGATGGTGACTGTTTGAAGATTCTCAATCACTTTCATCCGTTCATGAAACTCTTCCAATGTGTATTTTCCCTTCCACCAATCGGTCAGAGAGTTGTCGGAGGCAACCACGATCAGGGTGGGGGCCGTGATGCGCTTGTAGGTTTCTAAAATTTCTTCCACCCGATACAGGTAAGGGTTGATGATTTTGTGCGCGGCATCGCCCAAGATGCGCCATTCGCCCTGGCTGTCAACTTTTGCCCAATGGGTGGCCAACCAATCGGCTTTGTCCTGTGACAAGCGCTTGTTGGTTTTCATGAGTCGTTTGGCCACACTGGCTGCGTCAGGGTAGGGTTTTAAATCCAGTTCACCTTTTTTGAAAGTTTGGAGTTCATCAAGCCATTGACCAATACGCCCGGGCGCTTGCGACGGCCGGGTAACGGCCATTCCAAAGCCCTCCAAATTGACCAAGCGGCGAATGCGGGCTGGCCGCACGCCGGCGTACATCATGACCACATTGCCCCCCATGCTGTGACCCACCAAATCAATGCTTTGGTTGGGGCAAACTTGGTTCAAAAGTTCATCCAAATCACCCAGATAGTCAAGCATCCAGTAGCTGTCAGTGGCCGGGCCTTCCGTCAAGCCATAACCACGCCAGTCGGCTGCCAAAATTCTGCGCTGTTCAAAAAACTCGGGACTGAGTGAGTCGACCATGAACTGCCAAGAGGCAGCCACATCCATCCAGCCGTGACCCAAGACCAAGGGGGGCAGGGTGGAATTGGGATTGCCCCATTCGCGAACATGGTATTTCAGTCCTCGCAATGGGACAAAATGACTAGTAGAGTGGCGTTTAACTTGGTACATACTGCAAGATCATAAGGAGACAGGAAATGCGTGTCAGTCACCGGAACGACGCTTACGAGGCGGTTCATGCGCAATTTGCTTGGCAGGTGCCAGAAATCTTCAACATTGCCGAGGCTTGCTGTGGCCGCTGGGCAAGGTCCCCCGCACATCGGAATCAGGCTGCCATTGTGACGCATGTCGGGTCCAATTTGCCATCGCCAACTGGGTCGTTTCAAGACTTGCAATCCGCGGCCAACGTGCTGAGTCAACAGTTGCAAGCAAAAGGCGTCAAAAAAGGGGACCGCGTTGCCATTGTGATGCCGCAACGTTTTGAAACCGCCGTGGCTTACATGGCGGTCTTGCAAATGGGCGCTGTGGCCATGCCCTTGTCAATGCTGTTTGGACCTGAAGCCTTGGCATTTAGAGTTCAAGACAGTGAAGCCAGTGTGGCCCTGTGCGACGAAGTGTCGGGGCCGGTGTTGTTGGCTTTGCAAGCGCAATGTTCTTCCTTGAAGACGGTTTGGCAAGTACCTGTTCAACTTGCAAAGTCCCTTCAAAAAACCAAGCGCCCTGTGGTGTTTAAACCGGTGGTGACATTGGCTGAGGATCCTGCCGTTTTGATCTACACCAGTGGCACAACCGGAAATCCAAAAGGGGCACTCATTCCGCATCGCGCACTCCTTGGCAATTTGACTGGGTTCGTCTGCAGTCAGAACTGGTTTGGATTTGACCCTCAAACAAAGAAAGCAACACTTCAAAATTCGCTGCCTTTGGGCTCGAATGCCGTCTTTTGGTCCCCGGCGGATTGGGCTTGGACAGGGGGATTGATGGATGCCTTGTTGCCGTCTTTGTATTTTGGACGACCCATCGTTGCATACAACGGTCGATTCAGTCCCGAGCTTGCCTTCGAAATATTGCACCAGCACCAAATTACACACAGCTTTTTATTTCCCACCGCCTTGAAAGCGATGATGAAAGCAGTGGCCCATCCAAGGCAAAAATATCGCTTGGTTTTGCAAGGCTTGATGAGTGCGGGTGAAGCCGTGGGGGATGCCGTTTTTGCCTACTGCCGAGATGAATTGGGGATCGTCGTCAACGAGATGTTTGGGCAAACTGAAATTAACTACGTGGTTGGCAATTGCCATCTTTTTTGGCCACCCAAAGCAGGCAGCATGGGGCGGGGCTATCCAGGGCATTGGGTGGCGGTCATTGACGAGCAGGGTGAAGTTTGCAAACCTGGTGAGCCAGGCGAAGTGGCCGTCAGTCGTTACGATCGCCATGGGGACCCTGATCCCGTTTTCTTTTTGGGCTATTGGAAAAACGACAAAGCCACTGAAGACAAATTCACCAAGCACTGGTGCCGCACAGGCGATGTGGCCATTCAAGACAAAGACGGTTATCTTTGGTACCAGGGCAGAACCGACGACATGTTCAAGGCGGCGGGTTACAGAATTGGGCCAGGCGAAATTGAAAATTGCCTTGTCAAACATCCAGCGGTGGTCAATGCAGCGGTAGTACCCAAGCCAGATGCAGACAGAGGCGCTGTCGTCAAGGCGTATGTGGTCATGTCGCCTGAGTATGTCAGCCAGCTTCAACAATCTCAAAACATACAAGCGTTCGAACAGCAAGTCATTGCTGATTTACAAAGACATGTCAAAGGTTTGCTGGCACCCTATGAATATCCCAAAGAGATCGAATTCATTGAGCAGTTGCCCATGACAACAACTGGTAAAGTCCAGAGAAGATTTTTACGCTTAGAAGAAGAGCGTCGCGCTAAATTAGCTTAGTGGCGCTTCATTTTTTGAATCGATTGAGAACACCATGCAAAAAATAACTTTAGGCGTTTCCGAACTCAACGTCACACCCATCTGCTTGGGAACCATGACCTTTGGTGAGCAAGTGTCGGAGTCGGTCGCTCACGATGTGATCAGTCGTGCAGTCGAAAGTGGCATCAATTTCATTGACACTGCTGAAATGTATGCGGTCCCTGCGCGCAAAGAAACTTTTGGTGCCACAGAAACCATCATTGGTCACTGGTTTGAGCGTCATCCTGGCATGCGACAAAAACTTGTTTTGGCCTCCAAAGTGGCGGGTCCATCGAGGGGTATGCCTTGGATCCGTGAAGGCTCTGGAATGACTGCGCAAGATATCTTGAATGCATGCGATGCCAGTCTGAAGCGTCTTAAAACAGATGTGATTGACCTCTACCAAATCCATTGGCCTGAGCGCCATGTGCCTTCATTTGGCGTGATGTATTTTGACCCTTCAAAAGCTGCCATCGAAACGTCTTTGCATGAACAACTGTTAGCCCTAGGTCAATTGGTCAAGGCCGGTAAAGTCAGGTACATCGGTTTGTCCAATGAAACGCCTTATGGCATTCACGAATTTGTTCGCTTGGCCGAACAACATGGGCTCCCCCGAATTGTCAGCGTTCAAAATCCATACTGCCTAACCAATCGAACATTTGACAATGCGATGGATGAAACATGCCACCGTTTGAATGTTTCTATGTTGGCTTATTCACCCTTGGCCTTTGGTGCATTGACCGGTAAATACGACATATCAGGATTTACTGGCGAGGGTGCCCCCACAAATGCGAGGATCGCTCAGTTTGAAACGGTTAGAAAACAACGTTGGGGCAGAGAAAGTTCTTTGACGGCGGCTCGCCTTTACAATCAATTGGCCAGAGACAATGGCATGACCCCAACTCAAATGGCTTTGGCGTTTTGCTATACGCGATGGTCGGTTGCCAGCACCATCATTGGTGTGACGTCAGTTGCGCAACTCGAAGAAAACATCAAAGCTTGGGGGACTCAGTTGTCAACTGACGTATTGGCTCAAATTGATGCGATCCGTTTGGTGCACCGCGATCCAGCCACTTGATTTTCATGAGAAGTAGCCATGCTTGAAAACTTGATTCATTTTTTGACGCAGCCTTTGGCGGTCATCGTGCTGTCGTATTTGTTGGGTTCACTGAGCTTTGCTGTCATCGTCAGCCGATTCATGGGGCTTTCTGATCCGCGCTCTTACGGCAGCAAAAATCCGGGTGCCACCAACGTTTTGCGTTCGGGTAACAAAAAAGCGGCGGTCTTAACTTTGTTGTTTGATGCGGTCAAGGGATGGGTGCCTGTGGTTTGGGTGTTGCAGCATGGCGCACCATTTGGGTTGGGTGAAGGGGTCGCTGCGGCGGCGGGATTGGCTGCTTTTTTAGGCCATCTCTACCCCGTCTTCTTCAGGTTTCAAGGTGGCAAGGGCGTTGCAACTGCCCTGGGTGTCTTGATGGGCGTGTCGCCCCTTTTGGGTCTGTTAGTGGCATTGACGTGGCTAGGCGTTGCGTGGTTTTTCCGATACTCCTCGCTGGCTGCGTTGTTGGCGGCAATCTTGGCGCCGGTTTATTACGCTTTGTTGGGCGATGTGCTTTGGTGGAATTTCAATGGCGCGATTTTGGCAACCTTGTGTGTGATGGGTGTCTTGTTGGTTTGGCGACATCGGGACAATGTGAACCGTTTGATTGCGGGCACTGAATCCAAATTGGGCGCGAAGAAAAATTAAATGACAGCGGTCATGAGCAGAAAAAAAGCGCCTTGGAAGGCGCTTTTTTTTAGTCTCTGAAGTTGTTGAAACTGATTGGAATTTCAGTGATGTCTTTGCGCAGCAACGCCATAGCCGCCTGTAAGTCATCGCGCTTGGCGCCGGTCACTCGTACGGCATCGCCTTGAATGGAGGCTTGAACCTTCAGCTTACTTTCTTTCAGTACTTTTTGAATCTTCTTGCCGTCTTCCGTGGCAATCCCGTTGCGGACTTTCAAAACTTGTTTGACTTTGTCGCCGCCCATTTTTTGGACATCGCCTTTGTCGAGAAATCGAACATCGACACCGCGCTTGGCCATCTTGTTGAGCAAGACTTCGTCAATTTGGGTGAGTTGAAAATCAGCATCTCCAAACAAGGTAATTTCTTTGTCCTTGAGTTCAATGGCGGCAGAGGTGCCTTTGAAGTCGAAGCGGGTGGCAATTTCTTTGGCGGTGGTATCGACCGCATTTTTTACTTCAACCAAGTTAGGTTCGCAAACAGTGTCAAAAGATGGCATGGGATTCAATAATCAAGTAAGAGAATGCGACAATTCTCCCATGAACGTGACCCATAACGTACCCCTTCAACCCCACAACAGCTTTGGGATTGTGGCCAAAGCCCATTCTTTGCTGCAAATTTGCTCAGAGGCTGACGCTATCGCAGCGCTGCAGCACTTGAAAAATCACCCAGAGGGGCACTGTGTGTTGGGCGGGGGAAGCAACATTGTCTTGACCGGGGATGTCAAACCGCTCGTTCTCAAAATGGAAATTTTGGGTAAGCGATTGGTGGCCGAAACAGACAAGGCCTGGATTGTGGAGGCGGGTGCCGGTGAAAATTGGCACGAATTGGTCACTTGGACTTTGCAACAAGGCTGGCCAGGGCTTGAAAACTTGGCCCTCATTCCAGGTTCGGTCGGAGCCTCGCCTGTGCAAAACATTGGCGCTTATGGCGTTGAATTGCAGGACAGGTTTGAATCACTCGACGCCCTCGATTTGCTGACGGGGCAGATCTTTACCTTGAACGCAGCGCAGTGTGCCTTTGGCTACCGTGATTCGGTGTTCAAACACACCAGCAGCGGCCCCAATGGCATCGGCTTGTCTGGGCGTGCGCTTATTTTGCGAGTTCGTTTTCACTTGCCCAAAAACTGGAAGCCGGTTTTGGGCTACTTAGATTTGGAAAAAAAGATGGCCGAGACGGGGATCTCTCAACCGACGGCGCATCAAATTTGTGATTGGGTCTGCAGCATCAGGCGAAACAAACTGCCCGATCCCAAAGTTTTGGGCAACGCGGGGAGCTTTTTTAAAAACCCCACAGTCTCCCCTGAACAGTGTGCTGACATCATTGCGCGGGATCCCAAGGTGGTTCACTATCCCATGCCCGATGGCAGCATCAAACTGGCCGCCGGTTGGCTCATTGATGCTTGCGGTTGGAAGGGGAAAAGTGTGGGGAATGCCGCTGTGTACGAAAAACAAGCCTTGGTATTGGTCAACCGAGGCGGCGCAACAGGCGGGGAAGTGGTGACACTGGCCAAAGCCATCCAAACCAGTGTCTACGAGCGGTTCGGAATTCGTCTTGAACCCGAACCGGTCGTGATTTAGAACTTATTGACCACCTTCAAGTTTGAGCATCTCAGCGCCTTCGCCCAAAGACAGTAAACCTGTTTGTGCATAGATGCCAAGTTTGGCGCGGGTGTCCACAATGTCCAAATTGCGCATGGTGAGTTGGCCAATGCGGTCCAAGGGGGTGAAGGTGGATTCACCTTTTTCCATCGTCAAACGCTCTGGGTGGTAGGTAAGGTTGGGCGATGTGGTATTCAAAATGGAGTAGTCATTGCCACGGCGCAGTTCGATGGTCACTTCACCAGTGACGGCACGTGCAACCCAACGTTGAGCGGTTTCACGCAACATCAAGGCTTGTGAATCGAACCAACGGCCTTGGTACAACAAGCGACCCAGTTTGCGGCCGTTGTCACGGTATTGCTCGATGGTGTCTTCGTTGTGAATGCCCGTAACCAATCGCTCGTATGCAATGAACAACAAAGCCAGTCCAGGTGCTTCGTAAATGCCGCGGCTCTTGGCTTCGATGATGCGGTTTTCAATTTGATCGCTCATGCCCAAGCCATGTCGGCCACCAATGCGGTTGGCTTCCAAAATGAGTTCAACCGGATCGGCAAAGCTCACGCCATTTAGCGCCACGGGTTGACCTTCTTCAAAGCGAACGGTGACCTCTTCGTGCTTGACCACGCAGTCTTCGCGCCAAAAGGGGACGCCCATGATGGGCTGCACAATTTTCATCCCACTGTTGAGATGCTCGAGGTCTTTGGCTTCGTGGGTGGCACCCAACATGTTGGAGTCGGTGGAATAGGCTTTCTCAGCCGACATCTTGTAACCAAAGCCGTGTTGTGTCATGAATGCGGACATTTCTGCGCGACCACCCAACTCGTCAATGAACAACTGGTCAAGCCAAGGTTTGTAAATTTTGAGGGAAGGGTTGGTGAGCAGGCCGTAGCGGTAGAAGCGCTCAATGTCATTGCCCTTGAAGGTGCTGCCATCACCCCAGATGTTGACGTCGTCTTCCTTCATGGCGGCCACCAACATGGTGCCTGTGACAGCACGGCCGATGGGCGTCGTGTTGAAGTAGGTCACTCCGGCAGTAGAGATGTGAAAGGCTCCGCATTGCAAAGCGGCAATGCCCTCGTGTGCCAATTGCTTGCGGCAGTCGATCAAGCGGGCTTGCTCTGCACCGTATTCTTTGGCTTTGCGAGGAATTTCCTCGTAGTCTGGCTCGTCGGGTTGTCCTAAATTGGCGGTGTAAGCGTAAGGCACAGCGCCTTTTTGACGCATCCACAGTAGCGCTGCGCTGGTGTCCAGGCCGCCAGAGAAAGCAATGCCGACTTTTTGGCCAGCGGGAATGTGTTGAAGAATGGTTGCCATGGAATTGCTTTCAAAAACGATGTAGATCAACCAAAGTGGCAAACGTAGTGGTAAGTCTCGGTGACACGAATGTCAAAGCTTGAATTGCCAGGGATACTGAACTTCTCGCCGGCTTTGGAACTCAGCCACTCATTACTGCCCTTGAGTTTGTACTCGCAAGAGCCGCCTACGCACTCCATGATCTCGGGTGCGCCAGTATTGAATGTCAAGTTAGAGGGGAGCACCACACCGACCGATTTTTTGGTGCCGTCTGCTAGCGTGAGGCTGTGGCTGACGCATTTGCCGTCGAAATAAACGTTGGCTTGGGTGGTGACAGAAACGTTGTCAAATTTTTCGGTGGTCATGGGTAAAGTGTCCTGGCCACTGAGGCGTGGCATTTAAGTTTGCACAAAACCCTTGATTTTAGGTCATTGCGGACCCCGTTTTAGCGCCAATGACGATGGCGAGGGGCGGCACCGATATCCAAATTGACATGGGTGAACACGGGATAGGGGGCGTAGCCGTAGGGGCGATAGTAAGCGCGATTGACATAAATGGTTTGAGGCGCAGCGGAGATCACTTGCTGAGTGACGATGGGCGCCATGGAAGTCTCAGCCATTGCCGTGACGGTAACTGCACCTGCACCTTCAAGACCTGGGGTTTCTGTCGGTGCTGCGCTAATGGGCGTAATTTGAAGTTTGATGGTGGGGCCGGGGTCTTTGGGCAGCTGAACGGTGTACTGTTTGCCAGCAAATTCATAGACCACGTTGTAACCCATGAGGCGGTTTTCGTAGACCTGCTGCGTGGTACAGGTTTGTTGGGTTTGCGTTTGAGCAGCTTGGGGACCCTCGACCTTGTCGCCGGCCAATGCACCACCAATGACGCCAATCATGGTGGCCAGCGCACGGCCTTCACCTTTGCCGATTGAATTGCCAATGGCGCCTCCTGCAACGGCACCCATCAATGCACCTGCACCCGTCGTCTGACCAGGTACGCTCACTTGGGTTTGTGTGCAGACCTGTCGTGGTACGGCCACTTGTTGGTAAACCGGGGTGCGGCTAAGGACGTTGCCCACCTCTTGGGCCTGTGCTGTCAAGTTCAAGCCAAAGGTGGCCATTAAGCAGAGTGCCAAGGATTTTGTGCTGATTGCAGTTGTAGGTGAAGTCATGCTGTCTGGGTCCTGAAAAAGCTAGGGTTTGAAGCTGATTTTAATGAAATCGAGACCTTGCGAAAGTGAAGACAAAGTAAAGAAGTATTAAAAATCTGCCTGTTGCGTACTTAACGCGCTAGCCACTGTTCTGGTTGATAGCCAACTGTTATTTGTGTGTTTTTTCCAGAATGCCATTCAATGACGGGACGTTTGACCAGGCTGGGATTGGCCAAAAGAAAGGGTTTGGCCGTGTCGTTGCTGGTCACACGGGCTTGCTCTAAATCTGTCAATTTGCGCCAACTGGTCCCTTTGCGATTGACCACAGTTTCCCAACCGGCTTCTTTAAGCCAAAGGTTTAAATTTGCCTCTGGCAAACCTAGCTTTTTGAAGTCATGAAAAACAAATTCAAAGCCTTGGTCAGTGAGCCAAGTTCGCGCCTTCTTGACGGTGTCGCAATTGGGAATGCCGTAAACGGTGATGCCGGTGTATTTCATAAGGATAGACGCTGAAAAAAACGAAAAATGAATGGGAGTCAGCGACAATCTTATCCTTATGAAAACATTGAGTGAATGGCTCGCCTATTGCGAGCAACTGCATCCCAAAGCCATCGACATGGGCCTAGAGCGTGTCAAAACGGTGGCAGATCGCATGTCCTTGCGCATCAAAGTCCCTGTCATCACGGTGGCTGGCACCAATGGGAAGGGCTCTACGTGTGCCATGTTAGAGGCTATTTACCTCCAAGCAGGCTACAAAACGGGGGTTTACACATCGCCTCATTTGGTGGATTTTGAAGAGCGATGCCGATTGCACGGTGAGTCAGCCTCAGCCGAACTCTTTGCTGCTGCGTTTGCTGACGTCGAGCAGGCGCGAGGTGAGATCAGCCTCACTTACTTCGAATTCAGCACCTTGGCCATCCTTCAGATGCTCTCTCAAGCCGAATTGGACGTGGTCATTTTGGAGGTGGGCCTTGGAGGAAGGTTGGACGCTGTCAACATTGTGGATGCCAATTGCGCCATCATTACCAGCATCGATTTGGACCA